>JAEEGI010022056.1_pt1 | contig 12611 bp, 10 predicted proteins | sample 8958751 | NCBI WGS metagenome assembly JAEEGI01 (sample SAMN16246545, study PRJNA631951) | gut metagenome | biome: gut microbiome; feature: rumen; material: KS-attached | host: Bos | place: Iran: Karaj | collected 2018-10 | reverse complement strand
ATTGGGGATTGGGCCCAATCCCCAATCCCCAATCCCCAATCCCCAATCCCCCATCCCCAAAAATCTCTGTACAATTTAGTTTCATTTAAATAATTTTTATTAATTAAGTTAATTTTTTATTTAAAATTTTAAAGAAAAAAATATAAATGATTAGAAGAAGTAGTATTGCACATCATTCTCTTAAAAAAAGAGTTAGTATATCTACCAATCCTCATTATATGAAAAATAAATTAGGTTCTTTTATTAAAAATAAAAGAAGAAGTACTTTAAAAAAAAAATCGAATCTTTCTCCAGAAAAAATAAAATTTTTATTAAATTTATTTTACATGAAATTAAGAATTGTGAAAAAATCTTTATTAAAATATTCTTACAATATAAGTGACACATACAATAAATGTGTAATATCAAATATTTTTAATAAAAATTCTTCTTATCATGGGAAATATAAAGAAATGTTATTATCAATTGATGAATCTGAATTTATTCCTGACTATTATTCTTTAAGAAAATCTTTTCACAAAATAAATATTTTTGGAATAATTGCAAATAATTTAGATAAAATTTATCCTTCATATTTAGGCGCTGGATTTGAAATATATTTTTTCATGAGTAATTATTTATCAAAGAAACAACAATTAATTAAAGAAATTGAAAAAGAAATAGAAGATAAAATGAATGGAATAAAAATAAAAAGAAATGCATTAAAAAAATCAAGTACAAAAATATTAGAAAATGTAGTTTTCAACGGAGAAGAAAGTAAAAAATCTTTTTCAATTAATATTGATATTTCTAAACAACCAAAAAAAAAATTAGACGAATCAATAAAAGAAATTACTAAATTAATTAAAAAAATAAATTTATGTGAAGAAGATACTATTAAAAAAATAATTAAAGATAATAATAAAAAACAAAGTGATAATAAAAAAAAAGATTTAATATTAACATCAACCAAAATAAAATCTTTTAGGTTTTCAAGTCCAATTTTAAATAGAGATATAAATAATAAATTAAGTAATTTGGATTTATCTTCAAATGAAAATAGAAAAAAGAAAAGACTTTTATCTTCTTATATTAGGAATTTACATATGAAAAAAATTGAACATTTTAACAGTCAAATAATTTTAAATAAACAAGAATTAAAACAAATTGATGATTTATATAAAAATATAGTTGTGAAAAAAAAAATTAGTTCTTTAAAAGATTTTGTAGAAAAAAAAATGATTTTAGAAGATATAAGTCAAAGTGAAAGTAGTAATAATACAATAAATAGAACAATAAAAAGTAGAAGTTTTAGAAAAATAAATGAATTTATTATTAATAAAAAAAAACCAACAGCTTATTCAGAATTAAATAAATTTATAAATGAATGTATTAACAATCCTTTTAAAGTTGTTGAATCAATGAAAGAAAAAGAAAAGAAAATAATAAATAAAAATAAAGTGTTAAATAAAGATTCAATTCATAACTCAAGAAATATTACTTTACATAAGTTACCAATTCATCATTTAAAAAATAATTCAAATATTTTTTTATCACATGATGGTTTTTCTCAAGAAATTCCAGCAACTCCAAAATTTGTTAAAAATGAAAAAAAGATAAAAAATATAAAATTAAATTATGATAAAATTGGGAAAAATTATTATTATAATTCCCTATTTAATAGTGATGGCTTTCAAAGATTAGAAAAAACTTATCTTAGATCTGATAATTATGAATCTTTTTCTTCAAGAAGTAAAAAAAATTGTTCTATTAGTCCTTCTAATTTTAATTCAAGTGATAATAATAGAATAAAATGTAAAAGAATTATAAATAAAAATATATTAAAATTTTCTGATAGTTTATGTGAAAAAAAATTTGGGAGAAATTCAAATTTACAAAAATTTAATACAAATTTAGACTCAGAAATAAAAATGAAAATATAAAAATTTGAATAAATAATAAAAAATGTATAAATATAAATAATTGTAAATTACTAAATGAGATAAAAATTTAAATAAAAACTTTTTAATTTTTTTTAATATATTTTTTGATTAATCATTGAAATAAATTAAAAAAAATTTAAAATCATACTTTCTAATTTTTATTTATAAAATTTATAAAATTATTATATTATCTATAGATTAATCAATGAATTATCTAAATTATCATTTGTTTTGATTTTAACGAATATATACACAATAAAAAAATATCATTCAAAATTCTTTTTATGTATTAATCTGTAATTGATTACTCAACTATATTTTAATATTTAGTAAATATTTTGTATTAAATTAATGAAATATTATAAATGTATAAAATCTATCTATAAGAGATTTTTAAAAGCCATGCCAAAAATACAATTATCAAATAAGATATGAAGAGATATAATTTCTTTCTAATAAGTTTTTTGCAGTGGTTATTATATTTCAAACATATCTTTTTTTATTTAGAAACATATATTATCTTTTAATAACCTATTAAATTTACAAGGAACCATTTATCTCTTGTAGATTATAAATTAGATTTATTATCTCATTAATTTTCCAATAAGTAATTCCAAAAATTTAATTTGGAATTTTCTTGTAATTCTTTGGTTCTTTTTATGATTCTAACATTTATATTTACATCCATATTCTATTAATTTATTATTTTTTCAATCTATTCTTCAATGACTTTTAAACAATGTATTCTAAAATTTACTCTAATACTTGAAAAAAATCTGATAATATAATATACTTATTAACACACTCATAAGCTATAATTCTATTTTCCATAGATATATTTCTTTAACCTTTTTCAAAAAAAATAAAATAAAAAACAATTAATTTTTAAATTTATTACATTATTCTTTTTTTAAAAACCCAAAAAAAATATATAAAAATGGAAAACTTAAAATGTGAAGTTCTCCCAGAAAACTTTGATCAATATGACTTAAGCTTCAAATTAATAGTAATAGGAGATTCAGGAGTAGGAAAAAGTTGTTTAACAATGAGAGCAACAAAAGAATATTTTGAAGATTTTTATTCACCAACAGTAGGTTTTGAATTTTTTACATTTAATATAAAAATAAATGATAAATGCATTAAATTACAAATTTGGGATACATGTGGACAAGAAGTTTATCGTTCTTTAATTTCTTCTTTTTATAGAAATTCATCTTTAGCAATGATGGTTTATTCAGTTGATAATGAAAATAGTTTTAATAATTTAGAAAGTTGGTTAAATGAAATTAAAACTCAAAGTAATCCTGATGTTAAAATATTTTTAATTGGAAATAAAACTGATTTAGAAGATAAAAGAGTAATTCAATTTGAACAGGGAGAAAATTTTTCTACAGAAAATAAATTAAATTATTTTGTTGAAACTTCTGCAAAAACTGGTTTTAATGCTAAAAATGTTTTTATTCAAGCTGCTAAATTATTATATACTGAACATTTAAAATATAAGGATAGAGCTTCTAGACCAGGTTCTTTAGCCGAAGTTTTACCTGTTGAACCTAAAAATCAAAAGTTAGATAATGATAATAATTCTATAAGACAAAAAAAAAAATGCTGTGGATAAATTGTTTTAATTTAGAATCCTTTTTATATTATTCTTTAAATAGTATTTTGAAACTTTATCATTATTTAAATATGTTTTTTCAATTTTTTTTGTTTAATGAGATTTAAATAGTCTTTTAAGTTTAATTTTATTTAAAATAGAATTATTCAAGATAAATAATATTTAATTGTATTTAATAAAAAATATGTTTTCAATATGTCTTTAAAAAACTCAAAAAATACAATTGTTACAGAAACAATAAATTATTTGTATATCAAAATCAAAACATCTTTATTCATACAATATTATATTCCAAAGATAATTTAGATTTTGAAGAAAAAGATTCAATAATTTTTAACAGAAATAGTAAATTATTATTATTTGTATTTTAGATTCTTAGAAAAAGTCAGTATCCACAATATTCTCCGTTATTGAGAAATTCTTTGAGTTCTTTAACATCTTTCTTTTCTCCTTCTTCAAAAAAAATTTACTTTATTTTCTAACAAAAAAAATGATTATATTCTCAGTTAAATTTCAAATTTAATTGATAATGAAAATAATATATAGGAAATTTCCCTTAGTTTTATCTTCTTTTTCTTCTTTTATAATTTTAATTTAAAATTATTGATAAAAATAATAAATAAATTTTTAAAGAAAAAAAATAGTAAAGAAAATAATTTTTATTTTCAAATCGTTACACAAATAAAATTAAAAAAATCCAAATAAAAATAAACAAAATTAAAAAGAAAAAATGGCAACATTAGAAAAACCATCCCCAACACAAACAGAATTTCACAAAACAACCCAAAGATTGAATTTCCAAATTCCTCAAAGTGAATACATATGGGATGCTCCATATTTAAACAAGACTCAAATATTTCCTTCATTTGTAAGAAAAAAATTTTTTAATATTATTAGAAAATAGCTCCAGAATATCCAACTCAACAAATGTTAAAAGAGTTTTCACGTAAATACTATGAAAGATCATGTGGATTTGATGAATATACAAAGCCAATAGATGCAACAGATTTTATAAAATATGATGGTCACAATTTATGGAAAACAAGTTATGATGTAATGTGTGAACACATACCCAAAGTAGAAGGTGAAGAAAGTGAATTATCTTCAAATAATGATGCTTTAAAAACTGAAGTTTCACCTATTATGGCTAAGAAACAAGCAGAAGCTGAAAAAAAAGTTTATTATGATCCTTTAAAAAAATATGCTACTATTGCTGAAACTGAAGGTGCTCATCCTGAAAGAAATCCACTTAATAATCATAAACTCATTCAAAATAATTATTTCCCCATGAGTAGATTAATTGGTTCTTATTGGGATAAAGTAGATAAAGTCAGTTACTTTAGAGATAGATATGATAAGTTAGAATTTAATCCTGAAGAAAGAGATTCTGGATTTTCTACTAATTTACAAGGTCATATTGATTTTGCTAATATGTTCCCTGGACAAAAAGGTAGTAATAAGGATACTGAATATAGAACTAATTTCTGGAAGAAAAAAGGATTTCAATGGAGAAGATTAACTGAAGAACCATCTAAAAATTAAAGATTTTTTTAAACTTTTTTAAATTGGATTTTTTTTGTTGAATTTTTTAATTATGATTCTTAAGAAAAAAGGAATTTTTTAAATTTTTTTTGATTATTTTAAATTATTTATTTATGTCTTTTTAAGAAATTTTTTTTTTTTTTCTTTGTGAAAAAGAATAATTGAACAAAGGGTACTTTTTAAAAGATCATTTATAATATTTTATAATAAATAATTAAATTAATTCCTTGAAAAAAATAATCATTTTAATTATTAAATGTCAGATATAAAGGTTTTACCTGTTGCTCAATATGAAAATTCAAGAAAAATAATGTATCTTGCAAAAGAAATGCTTTTATCTTCAGAAAAAATAAATATTAGTTCAACAACAAATTCAGCAGGTATAGGAGCTAGAGCAGCAGAAACTTTAGTAAGACTTGGATATGTTACTTATGAGAATATTAGAACTGATACAATCATTGAAAATGATAGAAAAAAAACTAGATTTATTATTACTATAAAAAAAACTCCTCAATTTGAAAAATTATATAAAGAAAATGAAGAAATTAGAAAAAAAAGAGAAGAAGATAGAAAAGCAAAAGAAAATAAATAAAAAAACTATTTACCAATTTATAAAATTAGAAATTATTTTTTAATTTCTAATTTTCTAAAAAGTTTTTCTAAAATAAAAAACCATCAAAAAAAAAAAAAACACTTATAAATATTTTTTTTTATAAATCTTAAATAAAAAGATATTTTTTTCTTGAAAGAAACACATAAAATTTGAATAAAATTTAAATTAAAATATAAAAAAAATATAAAAAAATTAAAAAAATAATGGGATGTTGTCAAGCTGAACCAATAATAAATATAAATCCAGGATTATCAAGAACAGAAACAATAAATCCAGATTATGGAGATGAAAAATTTGATGATTTCCCTCAATGGACTGGAGAAAGATATTCTGGAATAGGAATTAAAAGAATGAAAGGATATATATGTAACTTACCAATAGATCAATTATTTAGTTTAAGAGAAGAATTTTGGTCATCTAAAAATTATAAAAATAATAATATTTGGGGTAAAATAAGAGAAGCTTGTTTATATGATGAATATAGATCTAATATTTGTTTAGAAAAAAATAAATTAAAATGTTATAATGGATGTATTAATCATATAATTGATGAAAATGGAAATCATTATTATATTCCTAATTTTTGTATTAATGAACCATATTTTGAAAAAGATTTTGAATTAAAAGAAAATTATCAAGGAAAAGAAATTACAATAATATTATATGAAACTACTCTTTTTGTTAAAGATTCTTTTAAAGTAAGTAATATGATTACTGGGAAACAATTAAAAGAAATTTTTGCTAAGAAAGAAAGTATTGATTTAATAAAAAGGAAGTTAAGAATGTTTTTCGGAGGAAATGAAATTAAAGATGAACATATTCTTGCTCAACATGGTTTAGAAGATGATTATAAAATTCAAGTGATGATTATAAATAATTGATTTTGTAAGTTTTAATGATTTATATTATATAAATATGAGGAACAAATCTTCAAATTTATATATTTATTCTATTTTTATTTATTTGATTTTCAAAATTTTTATTTTTGAAAAGGTATTCAATTGATTAAAAATTTTAATATAAAATCTACAATCTTAATTTATTATTTTTTTCCTTTTTATAATATTTTTTTATAATTATATTTATTATAATTAATTAATTATAAGATAAGAGTTTTTTAAAAATATATTTTTTTCTTAAATATACAAATCAAGTTATTAAAAAATACATTTATATAAAGTCTTTAAAACATTTCAAAACATAGTATTTAATAAATTTACTTTTGAAAAAAAAATAAAAAAATAAAAAACATTAAAAATCTCTTTATCAAATATTATTTTTACTTAATAAAAACCTATAAAAAACTTCGAAAAAAAAAAATTTTAAAAACATGATTTTTTAAAACTTAACATCATCAGTACCAACTTGCATTTCTAAATCAGAAATTCTTCTTTGTAAAGCAATTAATTGATTTTGTAAAGCAGTCTTTTCTGCTTTTAAACTAGTAATTTGTTGTTGTAATCTACTATTTTCACTAGTTTGATGAGAGAAATGTCTTTTCATTTCATCTTCAACTTTATTTAATTCTTGTAATAAAGTATTTTTAACTTCATGAGTTTTCATTTTTAAAATTTCTTGTAAAGTATCTTTTTCATTTTTTAAAGAAACAACATCTTTTTTATGATTATTCATTTCATCTGCAACTAATTGGATTTGTTCTTCTAAACTTGCTAATTTTCCTTTTAATGTTGCTGCATTTGCTGAGTTTGTTGCCCCAAAATTATTTCCTGTCTGTGTTAATTGACCTAAATTATTTGAGGCAAATTCTCCTGGATTTGTTTGGTTCGTTCTTCTCATTTGACTTTGACTTTGGTTAAATTTATTCTGACTTGCTTCCATTTTTTTTTTATTTTTAGAAGTTATATTTTTTTATTTATTTTTTTTTATTTAATTAGATTATTTTATGATGATTTATTTAAGTATTTATTATTATTTTCAATAATTTTTTAATAATTTTTATTAAAAAAATGTGTGAGCATAAATTTGTGAAAAGCTCAAAAAAAGATGTATGTTATTGTATAAATTGTGGAGTTTTATCATATAAATCAATAACTTCATTATCAGTTCCTTCATTAACTAAAACTTCAATATCATTAGATCCCCTTTTACTTAAATTTAAGTCATCACAATTTTCAATTGATTATTCAAATAATTATATTATTCAATATATGTCAGTTAGGAAAAAAGCAATTAATTTTATTAAAACTCAATCAAATATATTTTATTTTACAAAAAATATAATATATAAGGCAATTAATTATTTAGATTTAATTTATATTAATAATAATGTATCTTTTGATTTAATGCCTAAAATTTGTATTATTTGTATAATGTTAGCAATTCAATTTAATTCTTGTTGTACAAAAAATACTAATATGGATTTAAAAGGTTTTTCTTATTATTTAAAAAATATGACTGATATTTATGAAACCGAAGTTTTCTGCTTAAAATGTTTAGATTATAATTTAGGATTATATACTTCATTTGATTACATTGATTTATTTTTTTCTCTTGGTTTTGTTTTTTCTTTGGAAAAAAATCGTTTTGATATTTCTTTTATTTATTCAAAATGTTATGAATGTTTAGAATTAATAATAGAAGATAATTATTTTTTAAATTTTTCAAGTTACACAATTGCTTTATCATTAATTAAAATTATATCTCAATATTATGGTTGTTTTGATAATGAAATTTTTAAAAAAATTTATGGAATTAACTTTAATAAAGATAAATATCTTATTTGCCAACAATATTTAATATGTTTATTATCTTATAATTTTGGTTTAAAAGAAAAAATAACACTTTTTAATAATAATTTACAATCAATTACTATAAATAATAATAAAGAATCAAAAATAAATGATTATTCAATTAATTTAAGTGATAATAGAAGTTATTGTATAATTTAATATTTGTGTTTCTATTAATTTTAAAAAAGGGATAGTAACTATTTATAAGGTAATATCAAGGATTTAATATATAAATTGTATTTTTAATATAATTTATTTTATTAAATATGTTAATGATAAAATAATATTTTATATATATCTTTTTTTTTAATTTATTTTTTTTCATAAAAATCATATCCATCATTTAATCCATTTGAACTTATTTTTTGGATTGAAATAAAAATAAAAAAAATAATATTATAAATGTTAGGAAAACAACTAATATAAAATTTGATTAAAAATAATATAGAGAAAACATATTTAAATATCAAGTTTTATGATTAAAACAATGTTTTAAAGTCATTGAAATATTTGGAGTTGTAATTAAATTTTAATAATTTTTTGAATAAATTTAAAAATTGAACAATAAAGATAAATCAACAGGAAACAATTTTAAATTCACATCAAACATTATAATTTCGTTACTTAAACTCCTTTAAATTCAATTAAAAATAAATATCAAAAGGATTAAATTATCAACAATTAATAATTCAAATAAAATAACATAAGGGATTCCACCTAATAGAATAATAATATTTTATATTTTATTAATAAAATTGGGTTGAATAATTCATTTATAAGAGTTACATTACATTTATTTTACAGAATTCCTTCAATTTTATATATAATTTAAGATAATTGTCAATTCTAAAACTGAAAAATTGTCTATTCTTATTCATAATATTATAATGGTTGTAATACAAATAAAGATAATAATTATAAATTTGATTATATTCAATAAACAATAGTTTTAAAATAAATGATTTTCTTTGCTTATTCAAATAAATCATTGAAATTGCAAATAGGATGAAATTTTGAAAATAAAGATTTAAGTGCTATTATTGATCTACTTTTCAGAAAAATAAAAATATAAATTTAAATTCACTTTTTAAGAAAATTTCTTGTGTTGGTTATACAAGAATGTCAGATACTCAATATTGTGGCAGAGGTTAAAATAAATTATACTATTAAAACTAATGATGAAATAAAAATTTGCAAGGAACTCCAATTAGTATCAGAACAAATCAAAAATATCTACTGAAAATGTTGGTGATGATAATTATATAAAAATTTGTTAAATAATACTGATTTAAAGAAAGTAGACAAATTTCTACTAATAGATATCAAGATGAAACTTATGATAGTTTAGATGATTTAATTATGAAAAAACAGAAAGACATTAAAAATATAAATAAATAAAAGAAATGAATTACTAAATTATAAATCAAATATAAAGGAAAATGAAATGAAAAAAAGTTATTGAATTTAATTATTATTTTATAAATATATTATTTATAAAAAGATTTATTGTTTTACATTTAATATTTAAAGAATTTTTTTGTTTCATTTTTCATCCTTGATATATTAGAACTTCTAAATAAAAGAAAACATTTATGATTTTTATCTAAAATTTCTCTTTGAGACTTATTTTTATTCTTAATTAGCTTTAAATTTGGAATATTTTTTTTATTTGATTTATTGATATAGTTAATTTTAATTGTATTATTTTTTTGACTATAATTTCCTAAATTTATTCTTGTATTATATTTATTATTTAAATAAACATCAAAATTTAAAAAAGAAGAATTATCAGAGGGAGAATGAATAATACTTGAACAACGAGAAACTGTTTGAGAATTTAGAGTTGAATATTTCATACTTTTTCCTACTAATAAATTATTCGAACTTTTTGGATTAACATTTATATTAAATTCATTATTAATACTTAATCCATTTAAAAAATTACTATAATCTTCATTTTCTTTTTCTTTTTTTTTTGAATTAATAAAACAACTTTTATTTTTCTTTCTGATTTTTTTTTCTGAATTTGAATAAGTCTTATTTTTAGAAGAACTAATTTTTTTATTTGAATTCTCATTTATTGAACTTTTATTATTTAAATTAATAGTATTTCTGGGACTTATATTTTTTGTCTTATTTACATTTAAAATTGATTTATTCGTAACATTATTTTTTTCTTTTTTTTCAAGATATAATCTTGGAATTTTAATTTTAATGTTTTGAATAATTTTATAATCTTTATTAAAATATCTAAATAATGCAAAAAGAATTCCAAAACATATATCTTCATCTTTATTAATTATATCATTAATTGATTCTGAAAAGTCTTTTAAATATTCAAAAAGTTTATGATTGGTAGAAACATAATCAAAAAATTTTTTTAGATTAATTTTACATTGAGAAATTGTATAAGGTTCTCTAATAATTCCTTTAATAATATCATTTTCATTACTACATCTATTAATTATATCATTAAATAAAGTTCCATTATGGCAAAGATATATTATTGCTAAATTTGAAGAATTTAAATTATCAATGATTTTTAAAGAAGCTAACCATAATTTTATTGAATTTTTTGCACTTTCTGATAATTTTGATATTTGTTTTTTTTCTGAAGAGACTGATTTAATTGGATAAGATTGATTAATATTTTCATTTTTTGGTTGAATATTTTTATTTATTTTTGAAATATATTTTGTTAATTTATTTTTATTTAGGCTTATTTGAATTATTGGATTTGTTGGCCTCATGAATCGGTAGATTGGTATTTTATATTGTAAAATATTATTTGATCCTCTATTTACTATTCCTATGATAAGTGATTTTTCATTTTTTAATGATTTTTCATTATAATTATTGTTCATAACATTTATACTATTATAATTATTTTTTTCTTTATTTTTCATATTTTTCCTTTGTATATTATTATGATTTGAATTCTTTTTATTTGAAATTTCATCTATTGTTATATTTTTCTTATTAGAATTTATTGGAGGAATTGAAAGTGATATACTATGAGAAGGGGAAAGACTTGAAAAATTAATTTTTGATTGTCTTGGACTTTTTTGAAGATTATTCATTATATTATTATATAATATATTTTCATTTGAACCATATGAATAATAATTTATTTTATTTTTTTCATTGGGATCTTTTACTAATGTAATATTTTTTTTCTTATTTTTTTTACTTTTAGATTTATATTCTAATATTTCTTCATCATTAGAATTTTTTTCATTGATATTATTATTATATTGTGGTGTCATATTGTTAAGATTTTCATTATTATTACTACTTACTCCTTCAGAAATTAAATTAATATTTAAATTAGAAATATTTTGATGTACATTATTTGGATTAGTAGTATTATTTGAACTTGAAGCATTAGATAAATTTTCTTTTTGAAAATTAATTTGTGGAATTTGGTTTATTTCATTTTCTGAAGATTCTTTAATTTCTTCTATATCATTCAAATAATTATAATTATTAATATTAGCATTATTATTATCTACATTTCCTTCTGTAATATTTACTCCAAATTTATCATAAATGTCTTTTAATAATTCCAAAAAAGAGATCAGTAATTTTTTTTTTTGAAAAATATCAGAAATTCGATGATAAAAGAATAAAATTTTTTGTTTTAAATTATAATCATAATAATCTCCTTTATTTAACTCAATTAAAGAGGAAATAACTAAATCCACTTTTTCATATTTAGTTAACCTTTTATCAGGATAAAAGTTTCCCATTCCAAAATACGTTAAAAAATTTGATAAAATTTCAATGAAAACAATTCCATTATCAATAATATCATTATCGGTTAATTTATTTATTAAAAGACAATGAGGTTGCTTAATTGTATTTAACCAGTTAACTAAAATTTGTTCTTTGTTCAGTAATGGAAGTGAATTAAAATTATTAATAGATGAATCATATGATTGAGATAAAGAATAATTTTCGTTTTCGTCTTCACTTTGAATAAATGACATTTATTTAATTTTTTTTAAGTTAAAAAAAATAAAATAAATTTGTTTAAAGAAAATAAAAGGCAAATAGGAAAAAAAATAATTATTAATAAATATATTTTTGATTTTAAAAAAAAATAAATCACTCCCAATCCCAAATATCAAATTTTAATTAAACAATTTTATTCTATAATTAAATTT
>JAEEGI010022054.1_pt1 | contig 12612 bp, 9 predicted proteins | sample 8958751 | NCBI WGS metagenome assembly JAEEGI01 (sample SAMN16246545, study PRJNA631951) | gut metagenome | biome: gut microbiome; feature: rumen; material: KS-attached | host: Bos | place: Iran: Karaj | collected 2018-10 | reverse complement strand
TCGAGGTACCGCAGGATACTGCAAGTACAACCGTCAATATGACAATGGTGAACAGAACATGGAATCTTTTCATTTCAACAACCTTCCTTCCGGAAAAAAAGAAAGCCTGCCGTCGGAAGAAAACCTCCGGCGGCAGGGATTTCAATAACGGCGATCAGACATTATTTGTTCGTAAGATTGTACATCTTGAACGCTTCGTTGATCGTCTCGCACATCTGGTTGATTGAAGCCTGGACATCAGCTCCGTTGATGACAGCCTCAAGACAGGTTGCACCTGCGGGAGAGTAGATGTTGTTCACGGCCGTGAATGCGTAGAATGCGCTTGTGTCGGACTTTGAAAGAGCCTCGAGAACCTTGGTGGTGTAGTTGTCGGTCTTCAGGATCTCCTGGTATTCGGGAGTCTGGGCCACAGCGTCATACATCGGAAGGTAACCGGTCTGGGCAATCCAGCGGAGCTGGACAGACGGCGAATCGAAGTACTTGATGAACTCATACGCGCCCTGCTGCTGCTCGGGGTGTCCGTTGTCGACGATGAAGAAGCCGTTTCCGGACGAGCAGAAACCGGTCTGCTTGCCCTTGTCGGTGGCAGAGAACATCGGAACGAATCCGAATTTTGCTCCGGTCTGCGTGAAGGCGTCAACCAGATAGTTCTTGTATGAGTTCGTTGTGACGATCATGGCAAGGTCTCCGGCTGCCATTGCGGGAATGAGGTCTGTCTTGATCTTGGATCCTACAGGATATACATAGCCCTTGGCTCCGAGATCTGCCCATTCCTTATAATAATTGTAGCAGATTTCCTTCAGCGGACCTTCGTTGTAGAGACACTTGGTCGGAAGTGCATCGACACCGTTGTTGTTGTCTACGGTGTAAAGACCCTCTCTGTGGAAGCAGTAGTTGGCCCAGATTCCGGAGTGTTCCTCTGCGAGACCGTACTTGGCAAAGCCGCCCTCACAGATCTTCTTGGCCGCTTCATAAACCCTGTCGAAGCTTGTCAGCGAATACGGATCGATGCCGGCCTTGGCAAAGACATCTGCATTGTAGAAGAATCCCGAGAGAGAGAATCCGAGAGGAATTCCTACAAGTCTTCCGTTGATGCCGTATGTGGAAACGAGGTTTCCGTAGAAATTGTAGCTCCAGTTCGGGTCCTTATCAATGAAGTCCTGTGCGTACTTCACAAGTCCCGAGTGAAGGTAGGAACCTACAGTCTCGGATGAGCTGTTGCACATTGCAGGAAGATTTTCCGTGTCTGTTGCCATGAGCTTTGCAAACTGGTCGTAGTATCCGCCGTTGTACTCGGGGACGACAACATATTTGTCCTGGCTCGCATTGAATTCTTCGATAATGCCGTCAACGAATTCGGCTGACTTTCCGGTGTAGCATCTCCAGTACGGGACGACGATCTTTCCGTCCTGCTTGGGAGCCTCTTCGGTCTTCTGTTCAGGCTGTGGTGCCGAACCCTCTGCTCCGCCCTGTGCGAACAGACACGTGGCAAGCAGCAAAACGATGAGAACCATAAGTAGTTTCTTCATTTTCATATCTCCTTTTTTTCTCCGCCGACGGCGGATTTTTTATAATTCTGAACCGGCAACTCCGGGTTCATCCTTTCACGGCTCCGGCAGTCATTCCCTTGATGAGGAACTTCTGTCCGAAGATAAACACAATCACGGCAGGGATCACACAGAACGAGGCGCCTGCAAGTATGTATGCGACTTTTCCGTTCTCTCCTCCTTCCAGATAAGCCATTCCGAGCTGGATGGTACGCATCCTGTCCTTGTCGACAACGACCAGGGGCCAGAAATACCTGTTGTAAATGGCTATGAACTCATAGATCGCAAGCGAGGCCATGGACGGAACCGACAGCGGAACCGCGACGCGCCACATGAAACCGAGTTTGCTGCAGCCGTCGATCTCAGCGGCTTCGGAAAGCTCGCGCGGAATGGTCAGAAAGAACTGCCTCATAAGGAATATTCCCATGCCGCCCACGAGATAGGGCAACGCCATTCCGAGATGGGTGTTCGTGAGGTGCCAGTGCTGGATCTGAATGTAATTCGAAATGATGATGACATCTCCGGGAATCATCACGGATGCCAGAATCATAGTCCAGAGGAACCTCTTGCCCCTGAACTTGTAGAAGACCAGGGCATAGGCGGCCATGCTGCAGAAGGCAAGCTGGCAGACAATGACGGAGAAGCACTGGATGAACGTGTTTACCAGGTATTTCTGCATCCTGACCTTGACCAGAACATACCAGAAGTTCTCAAGCGTCGGGTTTTTCGGGAACAAGGATCCGAGGGTGGAAACCAGCAGCTCTCCGTTGGACTTGAACGAGTAGAGGAAGCAGATGAATATCGGTGAAGTGAAGAGCAAGCCTATGAGGATCTTCACAATGTAGGACACAACCCGACCCGGTTTCTTGATAATTCTTACAGCCTTCATTTGTAAAACACCAGCCTCCCCTCAAGCGCGTTCTGTATCCTGTTTGCAATCAGCAGGATGATGAACAGGATCAGAGCATCGACACACGCCGTCTCATAGCGGGAGTTCTTGATTGCGTTCTCGTACATCTCGTATATGATCGTCTTGGTCGCATTGTTCGGACCTCCGGAGGTCAGAAGCTTTATCTGGCCGAAAGCCTTGAAACAGCTGTTGATGTTCAGGAACACGACGAAGAAAATCTGCGGCGACGCTATGGGAATGAATATGTTCAGGGCCTTCCTTACCGGACCCGCCCCGTCAAGGGTCGCGCATTCGACCAGTTCCTGGGGAACGTTTCTGAATCCGACGAGCAGGAATATGTAGCTGGAGCCTATATGAAGCCATACGGTGACGAAGGCGACGGCTATCAACGCCCACTTGGGATCCTGAAGCCATGCGATGTTCGTACCCAGGAGGTCGTTGATGATGCCTCCTTCCTTCTTCATCAGGAATTCGAAGATGACCGAAGCGGGAACGGAGGCGACTGCCATGGGTATTGCGAACATGACCTCGTAAACCCGGCTTCCCCTCTCCTTCGCCGCGCTGGCAAGCGCGAAGATCATGGAGAACAGAAGCGTTCCGACACCTACCATTCCTGCGAACTTGAAAGTGTTTCCCATGATTTTCGGAAAGAGAGAGGATTTGACGACTCTCACGAAGTTGTCGAATCCCGCCCACTGGACGAAATCACCTTTCTTGTTCGTATAGGAAAAGGAAAGGAAGATGGTTTTCAGGAACGGCCAGAACGTGAACAGACAGAACAGGGTTATGGCCGGAAGCATCAGAACATACGGGGCCAGTTCGAATCTCCCACGTTTTACGGCAAGCAGTTTTTCTTTTCTCATCGGCATTGCCTCCAATTCATCTCATAGCTGCAGGTTCAGGAATCACATAGTCGGAGATGTCGCTGAACGGATAAAAACTTCCCGGAAGCCTCTTGAAATGAAGAAGCCCGAGGTTGATGGGTGCAGTACCCGGGGTATCGGTCTCGCAGATTTCGGAGGCAATCGGTTCATATGCGACCCTGAACGACGTGCAGGCCTTCACTGTCACCAGGTCGTAGAATGTGGGCTCCACACCGAAATGCCTGTACAGCTGCAGTTCACCGGGGTAGCTGATCGCCTCGCAGATGACGATATCGACGTTGTTCCACCTGACCGTCACGACGCGTCCGCAGTCATGGGGCGTTCCCCTGCCCGCAGGACCTTCTGCCGTGAAGACCCCGTTGTGCATGGAAAGCACCTCGACCTCTATTTCCACGGGCCTGTAGAACTCATGGCTCATAGTCGCGCCGAGCCGTATGCGGTTGACCGAACCTATCCCCCGGTTCCACAGTTCCTTGACCGCAGGGGTATCCTTTATATAGAAGGCCGCACGGACATTCGAGCCCAGGGCCTTGATCCTCTCCAGGACCGCGGGGCTGTCTCCGCAGGCGCCCGCATTGGGCGAGTCGGAGGAATCCACGAGCACGACAGGCTTTCCGCTCCGGTTCTTCTCCGCCTTCCTGATCACTTCGTCGATCTGGTAGAGATCCTGCTTGAAGCTGTTCCTCATGTTGAAGAGCTTCTGCGCGAAATCCGAGGCGCAGGCCTTGGCCTCCTCCTCATCTTCACCTATGGTGACTACACAGGTTCCTCCGAGTTCGACATCCAGCCACGGCTGCATCTGGAAGATGGTGTAGTCCAGGATCCGACCCTTGGCAACCTGTTTCTGGGCATAATCCGCAAGGGCTCCGAAACTGCCGCGCAGCGTCGTGTACGAGCTTGCGGGGACTATCATCGGTATCACTGTCCTGTATGTCTTCGCATGAATCTTTCCGTTCAGGGAGTCCAGCAGGATCCCGGCCGCCCTGGCACCGGTCTCGAAGAAATCCACATGCGGATATGTCTGGTAGCCGCAGATGAAATCCGCGTTGCTTTGGATCTTGTCCGTTATGTTGGCATGGAGGTCGAACGACGCCGATATCAGGGTGTCGGGTCCCACCTGCTCCCTGAGAGCCTCCAGTATGAAACCGCATACATCCTCTATGCTCTCCGACTGGGTCGCTCCGTGCATCGATACCAGCAGTCCGTCCAGGGGAAGCTCCTTCTTCAGCATCGTGGTCGTCTTCTCGATGAACTTCCTGACAACGGCATCCTTCACCGGTCCTCCGCTGTCCGCATGCATCGAGAACAGCATTATGGGTTCGACACCTGCCTTCTCCAGCACATCCAGCATTCCGCCCACGGCGACCTGCTTCCCATGCAGGGCATCATGGAAAACCTGGCCTTCATGGATTCCTCCCAGTTCGAAGAATCCGAAATCGGCGGGTATGGGATTGAAAGCATTCGATTCCTGACGGAACTCGCAAATGGCAATTTTCATTCGAGACGTCTCTCCTCTGGCATCCTGTGACCTTGCAAAATACCGGTCTGTTAATTTCAGAATATGCCAGATAATGCATTTGTCAACATTGCAGGCTTGTACAAATTCATCAAAAACCGCTGATTGCATCGGAAAAATGTTGCAACTTTGCACATAAATAGAAACCTAAAGAGAGAAATAATTGCAACTTTGCAATTTTTTTGTCAAAAAGTCAGGTAATCGAACACGAATCTCTCGAAGCAGTCGCGTATCACGCGGCGTCCGGCATCGGACACCGTGAACCCGTCCTCGCGCAGCAGATTCCCCTTTTTGCCCTGCTCTTCGAATGCCTGCCTGATGTCGATGACCGGCACATCGCGCCTGAAGGCAAGCTCCTTCACGGCATCCGAATAGATCTTCCCGCTTTCTTCTATTTTATTGTATCCGCCGGCCAGCCACCTCAGGACATTGTCCCTGTTGAGGTTCTCCGTCCTGCACACATGATCTATGTGCGAACGGGCGTCGACGGGCATAAGAGTTGCCAGCACGGGCATCTTCCTGAGCTTGAGAACGTGATCGATGATTCTGTCATATGCTTCTATGAACTGATTCAGAGGAGTCACCTCCCCGTGGCGCTCAAGCGGGGAATCGGAGACGGCCTTCCAGTCGCAGTCGCTGTCATAGCGGCCGAAATCCATGAATACGAGATCTCCGTAGATGATGGGGAACATCTTCTCTATGTAGCTTTCTGCTTTGGTGACGGTGCATCCGAACTTGCTGAAATCGGTGACGCGAAGGCCTGCCCTGGATGCAATCTCGTCGAAACCGAGATTGTCGTTGACCTTGAATCTCCTGCTCTCCGCTTCATAGCGGACATTCCTTACACAGCAGTTTCCGAAAAACCCGATTTTCCTTGCAGCTTCCATTCCGACACCTCCGCAAACGGTTCTGATTAACAGATAACCCCGTTTGCGTGCGCGGGAAATAGCAAGGATTATTCATTTTGAAGGCATAGGAACAATTCACCAGTACCCGGGCGGGTCTAGTGAATCCTCACCATATGTCCGGAACCCCGTCAGGGATCGATGTATTCTTCACATTCGTTTCCCCAGGAATCCCTTGCGACCACCCTTATCGAAATTGCAGCGGGATCGAACGCTCCGATGTTGATTGAATATGAATCCTTCATCTGCGCAGGGTCGGTGTACTTGTAGAAATCTGCCAGGATATTGAATCTGCGGAGTTCCTTCCCTTCTTTGTCGCATATGAAGACGGAATAGTCGTGGATCAGGTCGTCATCGGTTGCAGCGGCGAAATCCAGAACAAGAGTCCCGTCCGCGTTCTTCCTGACGGAGCCGCCTTTGCCGAATACGGGCGCCGGGTTGTCGGCCCTGTCCTTCCCGTAGACCTTCAGATGCGACCCGTCCGCCTTGGGAGCCGGAATGATCCAATCCTCCTTGATCGTTCCTTCGTTGTAGAAATCCATTCTGGCGATTCTCGTGTTTCCGTAGATGTCCACCTCGATGTACAGTCCCTGGGAGTACGATGCGCAGTCCTTCATGACGGTTGCAGACCTCATTTCCTCGAAGTTCCCGTTCTCTATGGCCATGAACCGGACGGATCCGCAGCCCAGGGCCGTGAAATCGGTCTGCATGATGCTGCGTTCGTCATTCAGCGGGAAATGGAGATGGCCGCTGAGAGTGATGACCTGATTGTATTTCGACAGGACATCGAGAAGGTCCTTCGAATACCATCCGAGCTTGTTCTTGGAATCTCCGAGCTTGAGATCGCTTCCGTAGCATGTGTCATAGGGCATCGCATGGGTGAGAACGAACACCGGCTTTCCCGGCTCCTCCGCCGTTATCTTCGCCAGTACGCCGTCAAGCCAGGAGAGGGTCTTCTCTCCCATGACGACCTCTCCGTATACCGCAAAGTTCTCGGGCATGACCGCGATGATGTGTATTCCGTTCACGATGCAGTGCCTGTTTCCTTCTTCTATGACGGAATCCTCCTGATCGGTCAGGAAGAACTCCGGCCCGAACCATTCGGGGTATGTCTTCAGAGTCTCATACGTTTCGTTTTTGGCATCATGGTTTCCCATGCAGTATATCATCGGAACCTCATCCGGCCTGAAACATCTGAGGTAGTTGTTCCTGTACTGGCCTACCTCGTCCCTCGTGCCTGCATCGGTGAGGTCTCCGGCCGCAAGGACTGCATCGAGTTTGCCTCCGCTGATCTTCTCAAGCTGCTTGAGGGCGGCAACCATCTTGAGGGAATTGTTGTCCGCATTGTTCAGATTCTGGTGGATGTCGCTGAGCGCCCCTGCCCTGAACACGATGTGATCGGGGTCGAACTCATGGTTCCGGCCGAACCTGGAGGCCGAGCAGCTGCACAGCAGGACCGCCATGCACAAAGCACCTAGCAGAATCCTTTTCATGCAGCCGGATGAAATACTCCCCGAGCGCCGGTTGCTTCCGGACTGTTCCTTATTCTGATACGGTATTTTTTTCATTGAATTCTCCATCTTGCCGTTACCTGCTTCATCAAATAATAAAACCGTGGAAAACACACACTGACAATTCAAGGGTAAATTAAGTATTGCATTTGTCAATGATGCAATTAACCTCTTTTGCCTGTTTCTGACCGAAAACACGGGGAATAATGTTGTATAATTGCACATTTACGTGCTGTTGAAAAATAAAAATGTTGCAAGATTGCATTTGAGTTGCCTTTTGTTGATCATTTCTCCGACTACTGCAACGGAGAAGAGACAATGCTTGCAAAAGACCGAAGGAACGAGATTCTGAAAACGCTGCGCACAAACGGCGGCATGATCAAGATGACGGAAATCATCAGCCAGTACGGAGTATCACATGAAACCGCACGAAGAGACATCGAGGCTCTTCAGGACAAAGGTTATGTCAAAAGAATCTTCGGCGGAGCTTTGCTGAACATGGGAAAACCGATGTCCATAGACTTTTCCCTGGACCAGGATACCTTCGAGAACGGCATGGAGGAAAGACAGGCAATCGGCCGGGAGGCAGCGAAGCTTGTAAGAGAGGGAGAGACGGTTCTTCTCGCAAACGGGACTACGGTCCTGGAAGTCGCCCGGAACCTGAAGGATTTCCACCACCTCACCATCATCACGAACTCACTCCCGGTGATCAACGAACTCATAGGAACGAATTTCGACATCTTCGTCCTGGGAGGGAAAATAGACAACAACGAACTGAACATGTCCGGATACCTCGGCGTCCAGGCCATGAAGAGCATCTACGTGGACAAGGCATTCATCGGTGCCGGAGGCGTCACCGTAGAACAGGGAATATCGGACTATTCACTTACGGATGCGAGCCTGAGAAACGAAGTGGTCAACCATGCGGACTCGGTGATTCTCGTGACCCACAGCGAGAAATTCGGAAACAACGCCTTTGCCCTGGGAATTCCTCTCAGAACGGTGAACACGATTGTCACCGATTCCGGACTGTCGGAGGATTACCGCGCAAGAATAGCCGAGATGGGAATCAACATAGTCATCGCAAAATGCGAATACACCAAGGATTCCCTCTGATTACCTCAATGCGGCAGCCTCGGGTATTTCGAAGCCGGAAATGTCGCTGAACGGGAAAAACCTGTCCGTGGGGAGCTTTCTGAAGGGAAGCCTCTCAAGCACTGCCGAAGCGGCGCCCGGAGTATCGGTCTCGCAGATTTCCAGGGCGACGGGCTCGTATATCCGGCGGAACGAGGTGCAGGCCTTCACGTTCACCAGCTGGCAGTACAGGGGCTCCACTCCGAACGCCCTGTAAAGCTCGAGGCTTCCCGTGCAGACTATGTTCTCGCACAGGATAATGCTGACGTTGCGCCACCTGACAACCACTACCCTGCCGCAGCTGTGCCCCGCGCCCGGCCTGAACGGAAGGTCCGTGAGGAAATCGCCTTTGTGCCTGGAGATCACCTGCACATCCGCCTCGACCGGTTCGCAGAAGGTGCGGCACATGGACGAGCCGATCTTCACATGCCGGACAGACCCCGGTTCGCTGTCCCAGAGCTCCGCCACGGCAGGGCGGTCCTTGAGATACAGCGCCGCGACAACATCCGAATTCAGGGCCTTTATCCTTCCGAAAAGCGCCGCGCTGTCGCCGCAGGCTCCGGCTCCGACCGAGTCCGAGGCATCGCAGAGGACAACGGGCTTTCCGCTTCTGTTCGCCTCGGCCTTGCGGATGACTTCATCTATTGAATACAGATCCTGCCTGAAGTCCTCCCTCATGTCGAACAGCATCCCGGCAAGTTCAGCGGCGCAGGCTTTCGCCTCCCTCTCATCCTCCCCTATGGCGATGATGTTCGCCCCGATTTCCTTCACGTCGAGCCAGGGCTGGGCCTGGAAAACGGTGAAATCCAGGATCCTGCCGGCTTCCGTCATTGCATGGCCGGCCTTTATTATCTCGGAGAACCTGCCGCGCAGCGTGTTGTACGAACCTGCGGGAGCGATCAGCGGAAGCGTGATCCTGTAGGTCTTCGCAGCCGTCCTTCCCTTCAGTTTCGCAGCGAGAAGAGACGCAGCCCTTGAACCGGTGCTGAAGAAATCGACATGCGGATAAGTCTGATAGCCGCAGATGAAATCTGCATTCGCCTGCATCTTCGCGGTTATGTTGGCATGGAGATCGAAAGAGGCGGCAACCGGAACGGAAGGCCCGACCAGCTTTCTCAGACTCTCCAGGATATAGCCGCAGACATCGTCGCAGCTTTCCGACAGGGTCGCCCCGTGCAAAGAGACGAGAAGCCCGTCGACGGGAAGAGCCTTTTCAAGCATCTTCGAGGTCTTTTCCATGAAACGGGCGACCACGTCGTCGCCCACCGGGCCTCCGCTGCTTGCCGTGCGCATCGAATAGAGCATCACCGGCTCGATTCCTTCCCTCTCCAGCACGTCCAGCATGCCGCCTGCGGCCGATTGCGTACCGGCGTTGAATTCGTAAAAAGACCGCCCTTCGGAAATCTTTCCGCGCTCGAAGAAGTCGATTCCCGTCACTATGGGATTGAACGAATCGGATTCCTGTGTGAACTCGCAAATGGCAACCTTCATGTCAGCTCTCCTGCAGTGCTATGCACTTTTACTAATAATAGCCCATATTTCAGCGGAAGAATCAAAAAACCTCGTCGTTTCTCGTCAACCTCGTCAGCACATAAAAAAAGGACCGCTCCGTAAGAGCAGTCCTCTTCGATTCGGGAAAACCGATCAGAATCTGATGTGGCTGAAAGCCTTGTTGGCTTCTGCCATTCTGTGCATGTCTTCCTTCTTCTTGAATGCTGAACCTGTGTTTGCATATGCATCCAGGAGCTCAGCTGCAAGCTTCTCGCTCATTGACTTTCCGCTGCGGCTGCGTGCGGCTGCGATGAGCCAGCGCATTGCCAGAGCTTCGCGTCTGGGTTCGCGGATCTCGGTGGGAACCTGATAGGTTGCGCCTCCGACTCTCTTCGACTTGACCTCGACGACAGGCTTGACGTTGTCAAGAGCCTTTGTAAAGACATCAAGCGGAGCTTCACCGGTCTTCTCGCCCATGATCTTCATTGCATCGTAGAGAATGCGTGTGCTGACGGACTTCTTTCCGTCGAGCATCATGCGGTTGATGAACTTCTCAACGACTGTGCTGTTGTAAACTGAATCCGGAAGGATTTCCCTGACGGGTGCGTTTGTTCTTCTTGACATACAGATACCTCCTCATCAAGCCTTGGGCTTCTTTGTACCGTACTTGGAGCGGCTTCTCTTTCTGTCTGTGACACCCTGTGTATCCTTGGTACCACGGATGATGTGGTAACGTACACCAGGAAGGTCCTTTACTCTTCCGCCGCGGATGAGGACAACAGAGTGTTCCTGGAGGTTGTGACCGATACCGGGAATATAGGCTGTTACTTCAATACCGTTCGAAAGACGGACACGGGCGACCTTTCTCAAAGCTGAGTTAGGCTTCTTCGGTGTGACGGTCATGACCTTGGTGCAGACACCGCGCTTCTGCGGGCAGCCCTCGAGTGCCGGGGACTTTGTCTTGTGTGTGACTTTGGCACGACCTTTTCTGACCAGCTGGTTGATTGTAGGCATTCTTGCTTACTCCTCACCGTACACGACGCTCCGGGCGAAGCCGGACAACTGCCATGTACGCAAATAAACCGTTCATACGAATGGTTTTTTATTCTTTCCGGAAGACCGTCAGGCCTTCCGGATCAAATCACTCCTCGTCATCTCCGGCATAGTCGTCGGCGGCATCGGCCTCCTCCGGCTCGGAAATGAACTCATCTTCCACGGTCATGCCCGCAAGATCCTCGTACTCTTCCTGGGCTCTTTCGCTCATGACCGATTCGACTCTGTCGCTGAGAGCGAGCGCATCTTCATCCTTGAGCTTGACATCGCGGTAGCACTTCATACCCGTTCCTGCAGGAATGAGGTGTCCGATGATGACATTCTCCTTCAGACCGCGCAATTCATCTCTACTACCAGCAATTGCGGCATTTGTCAATACCTTTGTGGTCTCCTGGAACGAAGCTGCGCTTATGAACGAGTCGATCGACAGCGAAGCGTTCGTGATTCCGAGCAGACACGGCCTTGCGATTGCCGGCTCTCCGCCTGTTGCGATGGTGTTCGCATTCTCTTCGTGGAAGCGGTACTTGTCCACCTTCTGTCCGAGGATGAAACGCGTGTCGCCGGGCTTGAGGATCTCGACCTTCCTGAGCATCTGCCTTACGACGATTCCCAGGTGCTTGTCGTTGATGTCGACGCCCTGCAGTCTGTAGACCTCCTGGACTTCGTTGAGCAGGAACTGCTGGAGCTGGTTCTCGCCTGCGATGTCCAGAATGTCATGCGGATCGATGTTTCCGTCGCACAGGCGCTCGCCTGCCTCGACGTGGTCCTTCTCCCTGACAAGGATGTGCTTTCCGAGCAGGATCGCATGCTTGTATTCCTTGCCGAACTCGTCGGTGACGATGATGACTCTCTTGCCCTTCTCGATTCCGCCGTAGGAAACCTCTCCGCTTGCCTTAGCCAGAACTGCGACGTTCCTGGGCTTGCGGGCCTCGAACAGCTCTCCGACTCTGGGAAGACCACCGGTGATGTCCTTGGTCTTGACGCTGGCCATGAGCAGTCTTGCGATGACCTGGCCCTTGGCTACCATCTCGCCCTCGCCTATCTGCAGATAGGACGAACCGGGCAGCAGGTAGGACGAAAGGACGTTGCCGTCGGCATCGATGATCTCGATCTTGGGCTCGACGTTCTCGAGTGCGTGGTCGGTGACCCTGTAGCCGACGGTACCTGTCTCCTCGTTGACTTCCTTGATGAGGGTGGTTCCGGGAGTGAGGTCCTGGAAGCGGGCCATACCGTCGAACTCGGAAATGATCGGCTCCGAGAACGGGTCGAAGGTGATCAGGGCTTCGCCTGTTGCAAGGTACTGGTTCTCAGAAACGTGGAGGACGGAACCTGTCTTGGCATCCATTCTCTCTTCGCTTCCGAGCACTGCGACCTTGTCTCCGAAGACCTTGACCAGTCCGCCCTTGATCGAGCATGCGGACTTCACGTCTCCGTTGGTGCAGATCACGGTGTTTCCGGCGACCTTGTTTCCGTCTGCGATTCCCTCTGCAAGAACGGCTCCGTTTCCGAAATCGAACTCATCGAGAGCCGGCCTGTAGAAGATGTAGCCCTTTCTGGTGAACAGGCTGGCGCCGTCTTCCTCGCGGGTTACAACGCTTCCGGAGATCTTCGTGACGTACACGGGATGCTTGAAGGTGACCTTGTTCTCCTCTGCGCTGGTG
>JAEEGI010022053.1_pt1 | contig 12612 bp, 11 predicted proteins | sample 8958751 | NCBI WGS metagenome assembly JAEEGI01 (sample SAMN16246545, study PRJNA631951) | gut metagenome | biome: gut microbiome; feature: rumen; material: KS-attached | host: Bos | place: Iran: Karaj | collected 2018-10 | reverse complement strand
TATCCTTCTTATTTGTATATTATTTGTATATTATTTGAACAATATTTTACAATAATTAGAGATCAATATATAGTGGTATTCACGCTAAACAGCGAAAGGCCAAATTCTCTGTATTCACAGACGGCAGAAACATTAAGTCCATGCTTGGGAAGGACATCAGAATTCTTAACCCAATTGATAAACTGCTCCGGAGTTTCATTGTTCATTTCTGTCATAAACTACTCAAGATATTACTTTAACATCTGAAAACAAGACCTAAACTCATTAAAATATATTAACAAGCTAACCTTAAAATTTATTTTAGCCTAAACCATCATCACAGTAAATATATTTAAATTATTCTATCCCAAAATCAAGATTATATGTTTATAATAAGAGTGATAAAGATAATATAAAATAACCACGGAGATATTACACTCATAGCTAACAGCAGGGCAAGATAGGATTTTGTGTGGCCACAGATTTTCATCTGTGCCAACAAAATCGGCGCACATTATTCGCAACTATCGTTGCTCAACTGGCTGTATCTTGCTCTACGAGGTAAAGAAATGAGAGATGTAAAACGCACAAAACCGATAAAGATCAAGTCCAGGCTCAGCCCTGTAGAACTGGAAATCCATCGTCAGTTAATAAATGAGTGCTGCATTTCCTCCCAGGAATTTCTGCACATTCACCTGATGAATTATGAACCTGATTACGATATCGAACGATCAGCTCTGATAAATGAGCTGTCACGAAAAATCGAACTATCGAACAGGTTGACTTGGTTATTAAAGAAATACTTAGAGAAAGTTGTCTTTGGTACGAAAGATCCAGGCGTGAACTTCTGGACCTCAAGCATTGCTACCAAGAATCTGGAAGTGTTGAAAAACGAACTTCCTAAAATTCAACAAACGCTCGATAAACTCAGTAAAACGTTTAATGCAAAAAAGCAAAAGCAAAAACCTAAACGAGAAGAAGCCAGAGTACCAGATTCAGACAAACTAACTGAATGCCTGTATGTGCGAGTAACGGGAGAGGAAAAGAAAATCTTGAAAGAAAGAAGTGAGAAATGCCTTCTTTCTTTATCAACATACGTGCGGCTTATTGCCACGGGCAAAAATCCAAAGGCAAGAACATCAACCATTCTGGGAATATACATGATTGACATAGTGGGCGATTTAGGTCGAATGAAGGGAATAATGAACTACTGGCTATCAGAGGACAAGTTAATGGATAGTTTACCTTTTAACAAAATGCATATGATTATCAGCATAAGAAATAAATTGATAGAAATGAAAAAGCAGGCGGCTTACATCATGGGAGCTTTTGCCAAACAATGTTATTGATTACTTTTTAATCTAAAATTTAGCCAGCTAAATTTTTAATAATGCACTACTGATTTTGAATAATTCAAAACAACGAAGATAGAAGCATTTTTGCTGGCAAAAATGAAAAGCAAGAAACAGTGAATTGGATACATTTTAAACAAAAATCCGGCTAGCTAAATTATTGTACAAAAAAACACACAAACCTAAAATTTGATTTTTGCCAGCAAAAATATGTTAACACGCGAATTTAAAATGAAACAACCGAAGCTCAGTAGCTTCAAAAGACTGGTTGAATACTGTATGGATGATCAGGGAAATGAGTTACGTGTCAAAGACGTAAATATTTCCAATTGCGCCAGCACAGATGTCGCAGATGCCATTAATGAAATTATGCTTACTCAGAGTCGAAACACTAGAAGCAAGAAAGATAAATCAATGCACCTTATTTTAAGTTTTAAACCACAGGATGAACCCAAACTGACACCGGAGCTAAGAGAAAAACTTGAAAAGGAATTTGTTGAAAAAATCGGTTTTGGTGAGCATCAAAGGATCAGTATTTATCACGGTGATACCGACAATCCTCACATTCACATCGCTCTGAATAAAATCAATCCGAAAAAGCACACCATCAATGATCCTGATAAGTTATGGCCAAAAATGCGAAAGATTGCACAGGAGATGGAAGTGAAATATGGCATATCACTACTGAATGCGGAAAAGCAGAAAACCGTGGCAGAAAACAGGATTCAAGATGCGGAAGCCATGAGTGGGCAGGAAACATTATGCAGTTATATCAGAAAAATTGAAACACTGAAATCTGCTAACAACTGGCAGGAATTCCAGGAAATTCTGAACCAGAACAATATCAAAATTCAGGTTCGTGCTAACGGCTTTATTTTTACTGACGGAACTTATCAGGTTAAAGCATCAACAGTTCACCGTGAATTTTCAAAGTCTAAACTTGAAAAGAAGTATGGGCCGTATTCTGCAGCGCAAACTGCAGAAACAGAACAGGAAAATAACACTACTGCTCAATCCTACCGTCGTGAAGCACCGCGGGAAAATCTGCAAACTAAATCACCGGAACAGCAACAACTCTATGAAGAATTCAAAAAATATCGACTGCAGAGCTTTCAGAAAAAGAAACAACAAATGTATGACGAACTCAGAAAGGAAATGAATAAACTCTGCTCGAAACGCCAGAAGGAAATTCAGGCAGTCTCACAAGCCAGATTGCCATACTCAGAGAAAAAAAAGATGTACCAGGCAATTCAACGCAAAATCGAACATGATCGCGAAATTATCTATTTGGATGAACAGTTCAGATTGAGAAAACTGCGAGAAAAAAGCACCTGGCGCGGCTATCTTCACGAACAGGCGAAATCGGGCAACCATGTCGCGGTAGAAATTCTGCAGCAGCAGAATGAAAGAAAAATCACGGCAGAAAAGCTCTCCGAACTTGAATCACAGTTAAATAAAATTGCCCCACCAATATACGTAACCAAAAACGGGAGCAAAATTTATAAAACATCCAAAAACTATATCCGTATTTCCAGAAGTGGAATTTGGATCCAGGACAGCAACGCTTCGCAGCTCAACTGGAAGCTGGGTTTCACTCGCTCAAACATTAATGATGTTGTTCAAAATAATGCAGAGTTGAAGGAACTGGCAGCACGAGTACATCAATCCGGGAAGCAGAGCAAAATCGGAAAACTTATAGCTGCCATACGTAACCGTGGCCAAAGCATATTAACTAATGTTAAAGACAGATTTATGAAAGTAATACATTCAAATACACAAACTCACTCAGGAGAGAATAATGGAACTCGAAAACATTCAAGATGATGCTAACCAGGATTTGTTAGACGGCATTGGTGCTCTTGAAAAAATAATTGAATCAGAAGTTAAAGTCCTAGATCAACAGCAGCAAGCTCAGGAAAAAGAGATGGAGAAAAAAAAATCTGAAACTCTTGCCGAAGTTCCTGAAAAATATCGTCCTGCTGACTCTGTTAAATGTAAGAACTGCAAATTTTCAGTATGGTACGGTAATGAGCATATGCTCAAGTGCTACTGCAAGCAGATCTTCAATGTTGTGTATGAGCATGATCATAAGGATGAAGCAATAATTTACTGTGACGGACCACATTTGGAGGAATAGATGATAATTCTGTACACCAGCATATCTATTGTTGTTTTTGCTTTTATTCTATGTTTGATTATTAAGCTTAATAACAACAGGAAGGAAAATATCCAAAACACGGTTAAACAGGCTTTCTGGAATGATTGCAACAAGCATTCACTGCTACTGTTTCATTTAATGGTTGATAAGCTAAACGTTCAGGAATCAGATCTACCGGAGAAAAATTATGAATTAACAGACGAAGCTATGTTCCAAGCTATTCACGAATATCAACATGTCTTAAAAAAATATGGCTGTGCTTATGATCCACAATTTACCGCGCAGGTTACATCCGCGAATGCTGATCAACTCAATACTCTTGCCCGCTTTTTACTAAGCAATTTATTTGAATTTTATCTGATAACAGTTAAATCAGGGAAAGTGATTATCAAAAAGGAAATCATCAACATTATCAAAGAATGTGAAAAAGAATTTATGGAAAGAGCAGAAAAGTTTGAAGAATTAAAGAAACGTTTAGGGATAACACAATAAAAGGAAAAAAACGATGGTAAAAAAAATTGATCCTGAATACGATAACCGGGTAGGACCCGAACGATTTGAAAGCAAAGCGCAAAAACCAAAGTATGTATTTCTCAAACTGCTGGCGCTTGGAGGATGCTCGTTAATTGGTTTATGGGGAGCTACTCAATACCTGGCAAGTACCTTTCAATATCAGCCGGTGCTTGGACCTCACTACAATCATATCTATGCGCCCTGGAAAATGATTGAATGGGAAGGCTACTGGCATAATCAATATCCTAAGATTTTTGAACAGGCTGAATACATTGTCTTTGGTGGTGTAATTGCCGGATTTTTCCTAATTATTTTAGGAACACTTATTGCCCAGTCTAAGCTAAAAGGCAACAAATATTTGCACGGTTCAGCTCGTTGGAGCAATGAAAAGGATATCATTGATGCAGGTTTGATCCGTGTAGAAAAAAAACACGGCAAAACTGTATATCAGACTCCCGATATACATGATCCGGTAGTCTATGTTGGAGCATTCCGCGATCAGAAAAATCATTTTCATTATCTTACTCACTCCGGCCCTGAACACGTTCTATGTTTTGCCCCTACCCGTTCTGGTAAAGGCGTAGGATTAGTTGTTCCAACGATGCTCTCCTGGGGACATTCTGTTGTAGCAAACGACATTAAAGGCGAACTATGGGCTCTCACTTCAGGATGGCGCAAAACCGGACTTCAGGGAAAATGCATCAGACTTGAGTTTGCCGCAAAAGGTTCTGCACACTGGAATCCGCTTGATGAAATCCGAGTAGGAACTGAATACGAAATTGGAGACGTACAGAATCTTGCACAAATGATTGTAGATCCTGACGGTAAAGGTCTTGATGGTCCAGACGGGCACTGGAAAAAAACCGCTTTTGCACTCTATACGGGGCTTATTCTATTTGTTATTTACAAATCAAAAACTGTTCGTGAAATGGCAAATCCAACACCGCAGGATCAGAAGTACCTTAAAGCTAATCTTTCAACGATTGATTATCTGCTGGCAAATTCCGGAGAAATAAAAAAGCTCTGGACAGAAATGGCAGCACATCCAAACGAAACTATTCGTGCAGCAGGAAAGGATATGCTTGACCGACCTGAAGAAGAAGGTGGTTCTGTACTGTCAACAGTAAAATCTCACCTTTCTTTATACCGAGATCCGATTGTAGCAGAAAATGTTTCTGATTCTGATTTTTCAATACGTGATTTAATGAATTGCAAGGTTCCAGTTAGTCTATATCTTATTTCACAGCCTTCCGACAAAGGACGTATCAGACCAATTTTAAGAATTTTTGTATGTATGTGTATGCGGCTCCTGGTCAACAAGATGAAATTTGAAAAAGGTCAGGCAGTTAAAATCTATCAGCATCGTCTCCTTATGATGCTAGATGAATTCCCTGCTTTGGGGAAAATGGAAATAGTGCAGGAATCCTTAGCTTTCGTTGCCGGATATGGGATCAAATGCTATCTGATAACCCAGGACTTAGGACAACTCTACTCTGCTTATGGCAAAGATGAATCAATATCATCAAACTGCCATATTCAGAACTGTTTTCCTGCAATTAAAGACGACACTTGTGACTATATATCCCGTATGACCGGAGATACTACAGTAGTCCGTGAGGTTAAAAGCCGCAACGGTGCAGGCTTGAACGCAAAATACAGCTATTCCATCCAGGAAACCCAACGCAGACTGTTAACTCCTGGAGAAGTAAAGTCATTACCGGGAGCAGTAAAAAATGCTCAAGGAATGATCGAAAAGGCAGGAAAGATGCTGATTTTCTCAGCCGGACATCCTCCTATTTTTGGCGAACAGCCTTTGTACTTCTTTGACGAAACATTCAAGCAACGCTCTGCAATTCCAGAACCGCAATGCAGCGATAAAATTACTGACGCTGATCGCGTTTTCAGAACCGAGGACGGGAAACCGTGCAGCAAAGCTGAATATCTCAATGAAATCTATAAAAACAGTGGCGGTTATAAATTTGAATTTGAAGATTCTCAAAAAATCGAAGACATGGCTAAATCTAAAAAGGACAGCGATAACGCTGAAAAAGCAAAAGAAGAAGTCGAGTCAAAGACCGAACCGGTAATCACTCCAATTGCTACTGATGAAAAAACGATTAACAAACTTTTTTAATAGTATGAAGATTTCAAAAATTTCAGCTATGTTTCTGTCTGCAATAGCTGCCGAAGTTGCACTAATCTTGTGGTTCACCTTTGACAGCAGACTGGTATGGAATTTTACAGACTCCATGCCGGTCGGTTTATACCGACGTTCAGAGGATCAAATATCAAAACATTCACTGGTTCTGCTTAACAATGCGTTGCTTGAGCAGCACAATTCCCTGTTCAGTCAGGGAATTGATAACGGATATTTTTTACGTGACAACAATTTACTGAAAGAAGTTATTGCTGTTGCCGGTGATGTTGTCTCTGTTACCAGAGAAGGAATATACATCAACGGACAAAATTATCCTGGAACTGCTGCTGTTATAACGGATTCTCATGGTAATACTCTAAAGCAAAGCAAACTTACAGAATATTTGCTTAAAAAGGACGAGCTACTAGTTTTTGGTAATAGCTCTAGTAAAAGTTTTGATTCCAGATATTTCGGCATCGTTAAATCTAATGAAGTTATTGCAACGGTAAAACCCATACTGACACTATCATTATTAAAATAAAGGGAAAAGGGATAAACATGGAAAATTTTCTATACGTTGATACTGAAACAACCGGACTAGATCCGTGTCGCGATGAACTGTTATCAGTCAGTGTTCTTGATAACGATAGCCGGGTGCTTTTTCACTCTTATATCAAACCGCGTCATCGAAGGAAGTGGCGAGATGCACAGAAAATTCACGGCATAACTCCTGAAATGGTGAAACACGCCCCGACTTATACGATGGTAAAAAAATATCTGGCAGACATTTTTCGTAATCGCAAAATCGTAATGTACAACGCTGCATTTGATACAGATTTTCTGGCTGAATCACTGACCGACTGCGATTCTATTTACTGCTGTATGCTAGAGTTTGCCGAATATAACGGCGAATGGAATGATTATTACAACGACTGGAAATGGATCAAACTCACAGAAGCGGTCAAAAAAGTATCGCCGCAGTTTACCTTCTGCGCCCATGACTCACTGGAAGACTGCAAAGCAACCCGTGAAATCTGGCAATTTTTGAAGAACATAAAAAACACAACAACGGAAGAACAAAAAAAATCTATGTAGGCTATATCGCCAACATAACATTAAAGTATAAAAGGAACGCATATGTTATTTATCGCTGAAAAACCGTCGGTAGGACGGGCAATTGCTGAACAGCTTGGCATTATCCATAAATCTGATGGTTACATTGACTGTAAGGGCAATCACACTGTTACATGGTGTTTCGGACACTTGTTTGAATTGGCTGAACCGGACGTATATCTTGGCTCTGTACCTGCAGAAGCAGGTAAAAGATTGTGGCGCTGGGAAGATTTACCAATTATTCCACAAAAATGGATAATTCAGCCAAAGAAAGACTGCAAAAAACAAATCAAAGTTATTGCAGATCTGCTAAAGACAAATACTTGTGTAGTTAATTGTGGAGATCCTGACAGAGAGGGTCAATTGCTCATTGATGAACTGCTGGAATACCAGAAATATTCAGGTACAGTAAAACGGTACTGGTGCAACGCAGTTGATCCCGTATCTATTCAGCGTGCTTTATCTAGTCTTAAATCAAATACTGAATATTCCGGGATGAAAGAATCCGCGCAGGCGCGAGGACGTGCAGACTGGCTTGTAGGCATGAACATGAGCAGAGCTTATACCCTTGCAGCTCATAAACTGATAACAATCGGTAGAGTTCAATCACCAACACTCAAACTTGTAGTTGATCGTGACCGAGAAATTCAACGATTTAGACCGATACCATACTATGTTATTAAGGCTGTATTTGAAGTTCCAAATGGCAAATTTACCGCAGAGATGATCAACGATGAAACAGTTGACGGGCTGGATTCAGAGGGCCGGTTAATCAAAACCGATGCTGTGAAAAAAATTCTAACAGAACTCAATAACCAGCAAAACGCTGAAATTATTGACTATTCAAATGAAAAGAAGGAAGAACGTCCTCCATTAGGTTTAAGTCTGTCTGATGTTCAATCCAAAGCATCGGCAACCTGGGGATATGCAGCGGATGAAGTTCTAGCACTGTGTCAGAGTCTATATGAGAAAAAACTCACAACATACCCTCGCACCGACTGTAACTATCTGCCTGTATCACAATACGATGATGCAAAAGCGGTTTTGTCAGCAGTAAAAAATACTACTCCTGAATTAGCAGACTTTATTAGCAAAGCAGATCTGACTGTTATAACAAAAATCTGGAATGATGCCAAAACCACAGCCCATCACGCAATTATTCCAACAATGTCTGCAGGAGCTAGTGACTCATTAAGCGAAAAAGAAAAGAACATTTATACGCTGGTTGCTAAGTATTACATCGCGCAATTCTATCCTAACTACCAGTATAACCACACTGTAATAAAGGTTAAATTTGAATCACTACCGTACACATTCAAAGCTACCGGCAGAGTTAATTTGCAACCTGGCTGGCGAGAAATACTCAAATCTACATCGAAGGACAAAGAGCAGGATCAACTGCTGCAGCTCCCGGTAACTGCAATAGGTGAACAAGCGCGAAAGATCCAAGCCGGATATATCCAGAAAACCACTACACCGCCTGCTAAATTTACCGAAGGTTCGCTCATTAAAGCGATGGAAAACATCTATAAGTATATTGACGATCCCGAAATGAAAAAACTGCTAAAGGATGGTGATGGCATTGGAACATCGGCCACAAGAGCAGGAATTATCAAAGAGCTGAAAAACAGGAAGTTTTTAGAAACCAGCGGAAAGTTTATTGTTTCCACAGAGCAAGGCCGTTCTATCGTAGATCAGATCCCGACTCAGTTCAAATCTCCCGCTATGACAGCACTGTTTGAGCGCGTGCTTTCACAGATTGAAAACCAAACAGCTAAAGCAGATGATTTTTTAAATCTTGAAATTCAGGAAATTACCAAAGAGATTAACAAGGTTAGAAATTCAAAAATCAAAATCGATGGAATTAAATCAAATGTCAGTCAAATTTACAAATGTATGACTTGCGGTGGAGGTCTAATTCGCAGAAACGGCAAATTTGGATATTTTTGGAGTTGTGAGAACTATCCTAAATGTAAAACATCATATAACGATAACAATGGAAAACCAATCTATAAAAAGTCATGATCCGATTATATGATCAATCATAAATCGGAGGATAATATTATGGAAATTGTTACGTTGCATAAAGTTGACGACAAGTGCATTATTGAAATTGATTTGGTAAAACTTTCCAGCATAAACGGCAATCTTGAAATTCATGTAAATTCAAAAGATTTCAGGGAAAATTCTGATAAATCAATTTTAAAACAGAAACTTGAATCGACTTCTGTTTTAGATGTGATCAATTCTCGAAAGGACGCTGTTTCCAAAAATTACATTAGGATCTCTATCAACGCGGCTAAAGCCATTCTGAAAAACGGAGTGAATACCACTCTCTATGATTTTGTCTCAACTGAAAGTTACAATGTACTCAACAAATACTACTATGGTACAAGAAAACTTTACGTAGGTTGCATCCGAAAAATTTACTCAGATATTGTGGCACTGTACGATCCATCAAATACGGTCCTGCCACCAATTAACCAGATTGACACTCTATTGAAAACAAAATATCTGCAAGTGACAAAGCATAAAACGCATTTCAAATCATTCAAGCATGAGAATTTTGAAACATTGGAGGAATACAGGGAAATAATCAGCACGTTCTTCATTGATGTTATCAATAACAATCCAAAATTGAAAATTAAAATGGTTCCTGAACTTGTTGTTATTTTGATGTGCGTGTGTTTGCGACCTTCCGAAACGTTGAGACTTCTTGTTAAGCTGTATAACAACGACTTCTCAGAAAGTAAAGTTCAGCAGGGTCTAAAAAAAGTGTCTATCAAAACGAAAATTAGTGAATGCTTTGAGGTCCCTATTACTGCTACAGTTCAAAGGGCTTTTTCAGTAGTACGAATGAATTATAAGGTCGATGATGATCAGAAATTTTTTAAATTAGTTAGATCTGTGGCAAGGAATATCAAATATCATTTTGGAGAAAAATTCAGCATAACACTGCATGGATTCCGCTCTCTTTTCAGAGATTCTATACCGTTAATTTATAGCAGTAAAAAACTTAATTTTGATTCGTCAGTTGCAGAGATGTGTCTAGATCATAAAGTTGGCTCGGCTGTAGTACAGGCATACGCTCGTACAAATCTGTTTTCACAAAGGGCTGAAATGGTGGAACATTATGCGCAATTCATCCAGGAATGTCTGGATGAAGCAAGAAAGCAGATAAAGGAGCAACAAAAGCATACAGGGGATCACTGAGTCAATGATTCAATAACACAATCATGCTCTTTGGTTTTTGAATTATAACTAAGTCCTATCATAATGATTTCGTGGTCAGGTTTGTTATTACAATATCTGCTGACATAGTTATTGTCTTTGATTTGCTTAATGGCAACATCTGCACCTGCATCACGTTTAAATTCAATAAGCATAATCGGTAAATCAACATTAGATAGCGGAACATAAACCAAATCAACAAATCCAATTCCTGATTGAACTTCTCTGTAGCACTCGTAATCTGAACCGGTTGACCACATCAGTCCGGCAATCAGGCAAAATACTAAAGCTTCCTCACGGTTATATCCGAGAACTGAAATATAAGTGGAATTATGAATATCCCCGATAATCTGTGAAACAGTTCCAGCATCACAGTTCTTTATTGCATGAAAGAGTTTTTCCGAACGTTCTATTATTGGCAGAGAGTTATACCATGACTGCTTTCTTACTATTGAAGATAAAGCAGATCTAATTTCACGGTTAGGTACAAAAGCTAAACGACAGGTCGATCCATTTCCCTTTTCTTCACAGCCTAAATAACCTAAACATACCAATAATGAAAATAACTGATCTTTGTTTTCTATGGAAACCATATCATTCTGAAAAGTCTCATAATCAAACATTATCTTGGCACCAGCTATCAAATTTAAAATATCATTCTTGATACCGTCAAAGTTCATATTTATAAGTCGTACAACCTCATTATTTGAGGAAGTTCCACTCCAATAACTTTGACATTTGCCATCAAAAATGGCAGAAATTACAGAATTGGGATTATAAATTTCCTTTCCATTAAGTTTATAACCATCATACCAATCTTTTATATCTTTAAGAGATAAGCTACAATTCGACTCACTTACGATCTTTTCCACCTCTGCTTCTGTAAAACCAAGATAATCTTCGTAAGTACCTGGCTTTAACATATTGTATTCCTTAAAATTATTCAGAGCAGATTCAGAATTGTATTTTTTGATTGGAAGTATACCGGTCAAATAAACCAAAGAGAAACACTCAATTCCTTTTGATGCTTTGAAAAGTCCCCTAAGTTTGTCTATATATTTTTTTTGAAGAAGCTCGTCATCGCGAAAATCGCGGTAAATCAAATCCCATTCATCCATGATAAATATAAATTTCATATCCATTTTTTTATGAATGAAGGATAATGCATCAGACAGTCCAATATTCCCTACTCTTTCTTTTTCTAATATAGGCAAGAAATCAGAACGTTCCCTTAATTCTTTGATAACGCTGTATTCAAAATAATCTACAATATCTAAGACATCCTGAATTTTTTCAGACCTTTGTGTATAGGTTTTATATGAGTCATAGACATCATTCATATCCACATATACTACGTCATACTTATTAAGAAAGTTTTCGTAATTGAAATTTTTGTACTTTTTACTCTCATACTCAGTTGCAATTTTCAACTTGGAAAAAACATTTTTACTGTCCATTCCCTTTGAAAAAAAGGATGCCAACATCTGTGCGGTAATAGTTTTACCAAACCTGCGAGGTCTAGTAAAAGCGACTAATTTTTCTTCACCTCCATCAAGCCTTTCTATCATTTCACCAATAAAATTGGTCTTATCAACAAAAGAGCTTTTTCGGCATATTTCGATAAACGAATTTTCACCGTCTGGATTTAAAAAGGTACCGCTCATAATTACTTCTCCACATAAGGCTACAACTGCATTTGTTACTGATTAATATAACATAATTAGTAATATTCTATATAAAAATGAATAATTATCATTCGTCGGATGTGATAAATGTAACCAGTAAGATGATTTTCAGTATTGGTATTAGTTATTGCTGATCCTGAATTATTTAGGATCACATTTAACCAAATAAAAAGGAGAGTTACTCACTCTCCCATTATTTGATTATTTGTAGTAAAAATTTAAATAATTAACAAGTAATTCAGCAAGTAAGCAATAAAACCGATTGAAAACAAGATAACATGTGATTTATAAACGAACATTTTTCGCTTTGTAACGCGCGAAGTTACCCAAATAGTTTTAAATCATGGTAGGATGTAGATCACATTTTTTATTTTAATACTATCGTATAAACACACACCCAATTATAATATACTAGTCAAATAGGCGCTTATCAAGCATTATATC
>JAEEGI010022049.1_pt1 | contig 12615 bp, 16 predicted proteins | sample 8958751 | NCBI WGS metagenome assembly JAEEGI01 (sample SAMN16246545, study PRJNA631951) | gut metagenome | biome: gut microbiome; feature: rumen; material: KS-attached | host: Bos | place: Iran: Karaj | collected 2018-10 | reverse complement strand
CCGTGTAGACGCCGTTCTTTTCCGTGAGTTCGACGTTCTCTCCCGCGTTGTTCACGACGGTGACCGTCGGCTCAAACGGCAGGTTCTCGAACGTCCACGTCATCAGTTCGGGCACGCCCGTAAACGGCGCGACGTACTGGAATTCGTCGAGCGGCGCGTATTCGGCGTTTGCGAGCGGAGCGGTCACGCCGTCGATCCGGACGGTGAAGTCGCTCGGCGCCGAGATCGTGCAGGAATACGTATGGTCCGGATTCAGCCGGATGTCGGCGTTCTCCGCATTCTCCGCGCGCAGGAAGCACGATTCGACGTCCCACTCCGACTGCGTCAGAATGCCGAGTTTCGTCGTCGTCGAGGTCTCCTTCAGGGCGATCGTCAGGAACGGCTTGCCGTCAGCAAGGATGTTATAGACGGGATGCTGGGAATCGTAATTGCCCGCGGCCGGAACGGCGGTCAGCTTCGCGCGCGCGATCGTCGACTCAAAGCGCTGCTTCCGCGCCGCCGGGTCGCCGGGCTGATCCGCGCCGAAGCAGCGGTCGTTCATGTACTGCCACAGCTCGGAGCTCTTCCCCGTCGCGTTTTCGACGAGCCGGACGGCGGTCTTGTCCGAAACGGATTGTTCGTAGGATACGAGGATCGACCGGACGGAGAAATAGACCGCCACAAGGAGCAGGATCAGGATGAACACGTAGAGGATGTAATACGTGCGGAATGTCGCGCGGTGTTTCTTCATCCTACTCGCCCCCTTTCATCACGCAGAACGCCGTCGGCAGGTTCCACGACTTGTTCGCGTAGTAGAGCGTGACGGAGGTCCGGTACCATTCGTCGTTGTAGAACATGCACGACGAGGATCCGCCGTCGAGGTTCGCCGCGTTCACGGCGCCGTACTTGGTCATGACGGCGATCAGGTCGGCCGCCGTCGCGCCGAGATGACCCCCGGAACCGCGCCCGTCCGTGACGAGCAGAAGGATCGCGCCGTCCGCCCGCTGGCCGATCGCCGTACGGGGATTCCTGCCGGATCCGGCGCCCGCCAGCTCGCGCGGCTCGCCGTTGATGACGAGCGGAACGAAGTGGTTGTTGACGTCGGACGATTCCTCCTGGAAGGCGACAGCGTCGCGGATGCCTTCGGTCTCGATGAATTCCTTCAGCTTCGTGCGGTTCCAGCCCTCGATGTTTACGATGCGGAGGAGGTTGTTGTTGTCGAGCCCGATCAGATAGAGCCCCGGCCAGCCCTCCGGCGCGTTGTACTGGATCTCGCCGTTCGAGACGCAGACGCCGTAGGGGCTTCCGCCCTTGTTCAGATCCGCCGCGTAGAGGCCGCCGTTCACGCCGCCGATCGCGCCCATCCGCTCCACGATCACGTCGAGCGTTTCGCCTTTTTCCTGCCACGGATACGTCGAGCCGACGATCACCTTCGAAGGATCCTTCACGATCATCAGCGTCGCGATATAATCACGGCCTTTGACGTCCACGATCTCGACGCCGTTCTCGTCGAAGTTGCCCTTGACCTCGGTGTCGGTGTGGATCAGCTCCGTGTCGATGTTCGTATCCATTTTCTTCATCGAGACCCGGTCGACGATCTCCTGGACCTCTTCGGGCGTGAGGAACACGTTCGCGAGGAACTTGAGGTTGCCCGATTCGAGGACGGTCGAGACGAAGAGTTCCTTCGCCGCCTCCGACGGCCCCTTGACGATCGTTGCGACCGTGATCGCGAGCGCGAGGACGATCGCGAGGATCGTCGTGAAGAGGACGAGAAGGATCCGGCCGACGATCGTCTTGCCGGTCGCTTTCTTCTTTTTCCGTTTGTAGCGCGCCGAGCGGTTCGCGACGACGCGTTCGGCTGTGGTTTGATCACTCATGTTACTTTCTCCGCGCATCCCTGCGCTTTGCTTTCCGTTCGTTGAGGATGCGTTTGGCGGTCTTCGGCTTCATCACCGATTCGCCTTGTTTCAGCAGGCGCGTCCGCGCGACCGGGAAATACGTGCCGTGGGTGTACGCGACGAGGCCCGCCCACTCGGGGTGGAACGCGCCCTTCGCGTCGACCAGGTCCTCCCGGACGTGGACGCGCACGATCTCCGCGATGAACATGTCGTGGCTCGGCAGTTCGACGGTCTTCACGACCCTGCATTCGAGGTTGATCGGGAACTCCCGGATCAGCGGCGACGCCACGAGATCGGCCGGATCCTGGGTCAGCTTCATCGCCGCCCATTTGTCGACGTCGCGGCCGGACTTCACGCCGACCCAGTCGACGGCGCGGACCTGGTCGCGGGACGGCAGGTTGACGACGAACGCCTTCTCGCGCACGATCAGGTCGTGGGAGAACCGTTCGCGGCGCACGGAGACCGAGAGCATCGGCGGATCCGAGTTCACGGTCCCGACCCACGCGATCGTGAGCATGTTCGCGTCGACTCCGGTCTTTCCGCACGAGACGACGACGGCCGGCACCGGCGCAAGCATCGTCCCCGCCTTCGCGAGCGCGATCTTCTTCGGCGCCTTGTCCTCCGCCGATACGGCCTTCTTCTTCGGCGCCTTGTCCTCCGCCGTTACGGTCTTTTTCGCCGCCGGCGCGGCCTTCTTCGGCGCCGCTTTAGCGGCCGGCTTTGCGCTGCCGGCGCTTTTCTGTGTACGGTTTTCTTTCTTCGGCATACGTTTCTCCTTTTCAGACAGCGGCGGTTTGCGGATATGCGTCTCCGAGCGGCGCGTCTGTTACGAGTTGCGGAGGCGCGAAAGGAGCGCCTCGAAATCCGCCGGCAGCGGCGAAGTGAATTCCATGTACGCGCCGCTCGACGGATGGACGAACCCGAGAAGCCCCGCGTGGAGCATCTGGGTCTTCGCGCCGGTCCCGTCCTTCCGCCCGTAGAGCGGGTCGCCCGCGAGCGGATGGCCGATCGACGCGAGGTGGACGCGGATCTGGTGGGTGCGTCCGGTCTCCAGCCGGCATTCGAGGTACGTCGCGTTGCGGAGCCGTTCGAGGACGGTCCAGTGCGTCACGGCCTCGCGGCTCCCGGCCGGAAGCGGGTATCCTTCCGTGAGGTGCTCCTCCGGCCGCGCCGGCGCCGTGCACGCGTTCCTGAGGCGGTTCTTCGGGTCGCGGCCGATCGGGCGATTGATCGTTCCCGCGTCCTCCTTCAGAACGCCCGCGCAGATCGCGCGGTACGCGCGCGTCACCGTATGGGCGGCGAGCTGGTCCGAAAGGCTTTTGTGGGCCGCGTCCGTCTTCGCGATGACGAGAAGCCCGGACGTGTCCTTGTCGATGCGGTGGACGATCCCGGGCCGGATCACGCCGTTGATCGACGACAGGTTCCCGCGGCAGTGCCACAGGAGCGCGTTCACGAGCGTCCCCGACGGCGTTCCGGCCGCCGGATGGACGACGAGTCCCTTCGGTTTGTTGACGACGAGCAGATCGCCGTCTTCATAGACGATATCGAGCGGGATGTCCTCCGGTTCGGCGGAGAGCTCCCGCGGCGGATCGAGGCGGAGCGAGACGTCGTCCCCGGTCCGGACGGCCCGTTTCTTGACCGTGCAGACGGCGCCGTTCACGCGGACGTTTCCCTCCTCGACGAGGCGCGCCAGATACGACCGCGAGCAGTCCTCGACGAGCGCCGCGAGAAGCCGGTCGAGGCGCGTGCCGTCCTCCGCCTCCGATACGGAAAAGCGGAAGAGTTCCTCCTCTTCCGTTCGGTTTTCCGGATGCGGTCCGTTCATTGTCTGTCCTCTTCGGCCGTCTTGGCGCCGGTCTTCCGTTCGTCTTCCTCCCGCTTCGTCCGGCGGATCTGCTTCGTCTTCTTGCGGAACGCGGGCTCCGAGAAGAAGACCGCGAGCACGAGAAGGACGCAGCCGCACGTCACGCCGACGTCCGCCACGTTGAAGATCGGGTTCCAGAGACGGAAATCGAGCATGTCGACGACGTAGCCGTTGACGACGCGGTCGATCAGGTTTCCGATCCCGCCGCCGACGATCAGCGCGAGCGAGACCATGACCCACGCGCCGACCTTCTTCCGCTGGGAGAACATGTAGACGATCATCGCGATCATCATGATGCCCGTAAAGAGGATCAGAAAGGTCTGTTTGTTCTGAAGGATGCTGAAGGCGGCGCCGTAGTTGTTGCTGTAGGTCAGATGGAAGACGTTCTCGATCAGCGGGATCGTCTGTCCGATCGTCATGTTCGTGACGGTCCACTTCTTCGTCCACTGATCGAGCGCCACCCAGAGGATCGTGATGAGATAATAGCCCATCGCTATTTCGTCGGCTCCGTCAGCGTCTTCAGCTCTTCCATATCCTTCTCGCCGAAGATGTCCGTTTCGGAGATGGAGTCGAGCCGGAGCATTTCCGCCTCAAGGAACGTGCGGAATTTCGAACGGAACTCGCGGTACTGGTTGCGGAGCTCTGCCGTTTCGCTCGTCAGCCGTTCGACGGCCTCCTTCGCCTCTTTCTGCATCAGCTCGGCGTCGAGCTCGGCGTTCTTCAGCAGGATCTTCGCGCGCTTCTCGGACGACGCGGAGATGTCGCTCATCAGGGCCTTGGCCGCCTCGAGCGTCTCGAGGAGCGTCCCTTCCTGGGCGCGGTAGTGTTCGAGCGTCTCGGCGTTCTGAGCGACCTGGTCCTTCAGCATCCGGTTTTCGGACTGGAGCTTCTCGAGTTCGATCGTGATCTCGTCGAGGAACGAATCGACTTCCTCTTCCTTGTAGCCGCGGACGCCGCGGGTGAATTCCTTGCTCTGGATATCCTGGGGTGTGATCATGTCCTATCCCTCCCGGTCTCTGTTATCTCCAAGGGCTTTTGATGGTTTCCTGAAAGGCCGTTCTTCCTTCGGCCGGCGCCGTGATGTCGACGTTCTCCGGGGCGAAGAGGAAGATGTTGGCGGAGACCTTCTGGACGTTTCCGGAGAGCGCGTACGTCGCGCCCGACAGGAAGTCGAAGATCTTGCGGGCCGTTTCGGATTCGACTTTTTCGAGGTTGATGATGACGGGTTTCTTGCCTTTGAGGCTGTCGACGAGACGCGGGCATTCGTCAAAGGACTTCGGTTCGATGACGATCATGTTGAGCTGCTTCGTCAGACGGTTCACGGCGCCCGTTCCGCGATCGGCGGACGAGGGCTCCTCGCGCGTTTCCTTCCGCGGCGTGAACGTCTTCGGTTCGTACGCGGGACGTTCTTCCTTCTTCGGCGCTTCGCGCTTCGGCGTTTCCTTGACGGGTTCGTCTTCGAGGATCTCGTCCTCTTCCACTTCTTCAATACCGACCAGATTCTTTACCTTGCTGAGAAATCCTTCGCCCATGTCAGTTCTCCTTTTTTGTGTAATCACGGGCACCGAAGATCGCGGTGCCGACTCGGATCAGATTTGCGCCCTCCTCGACGGCGACGGGGAAGTCGTGGGACATGCCCATCGACAGCCACTCGAAGCTGAGGTGAGGGTCTTCGATCGCCGCACACGTATCGTACAGCGCTTTCACTTCGCGGAACCATTTCCGGACGTCTTCCGGATCGTCCGCCTCCGGCGCGACGAGCATCAGCCCCTTCACGCGGAGATTCGGGAGCTCCTTCAGGATCTCCCGGATGAGCGGCTCCGCCTCCTCCGGCGGAACGCCCGATTTCTGCGCCTCTCCGGCCGGATTGACCTGGATCAGAACGTCCATCGTCCGGCCGATCTTTGCGCAGCGTTTGTCGATTTCGGATGCCAGACGGAACGAATCAACGGAGTGGATCAGCGACACCTTGTCGACGATATATTTTACCTTATTTGTCTGTAAATGTCCAATCATGTGCCAGCGGACCGGCTTCACGCGATCGTACTTGTCGACGATCTCCTGGACCTTGTTTTCGCCGATGTCGGTGATGCCCGCGTCGATCGCCTCATTGATCATCTCCGGCCCGTGGGTCTTCGTCACGGCGACGAGGAGCACGTCCTCCGGCTTCCGGCCGGCGCGCTTCGCCGCCTCCGCTTTTTCGCGTTCGACCGCGCGGATGTTGTCCTGAATGCTCATTTTCGTCCTTCATTCCTCCTTCGGCGGCGTGTTCCGGATCTCGTCGTACGCGTTGATCGTCGTCTGGCGGGCCGTTCCGCCCTCCGTCGTCGTACGGGTGAACGATCCCTCCGAAACGACGGAATACGTTCCGTCCGTCGACAGGACGTTCACGGGAACGAACCGGAAATCGCCCGAGACCTGTTTGACCCAGACGCCTTCCATGTTGTCGGCGTAGCCGATGCACGTGTTCTTCACGAGAAGGCCCGTCCGGTCGCTCGTGACGACCGAGATCTCCGTCCGGCGGTCCTTCTGCATCGCGTCGTAGAAGCGCGTCGTGCGAAGGATGATGCGCACGCCGTTCTCCTCTTCCGCGACGGTGCGGACGGTCATCGGCAGGACCGTTCCGTCCGCGAACGTCACGCTGACGGTCTTGCCGACGGCGTAGTTCTTCGCGTCGGCCGCCTCGGTCCAGTAGAGCAGGAACCACTCGTCCTCGCGGACGAGCTTGATCTTTCCGAGCGAATCGCCGGGCTGGCTGACCGTTTCTCCGCCCTCCGCGCCTTCCGTGACCGGATACCACGACTCGACCGTTGCGCGGCCGATCGTCTCCATCGTTTCGGGCGTGAGGACGTCCTCATGGCCGTCGACGTAATAGCTCACGGCGCCGCTCCATTCGGCCCGCTTCGTCGCGCCGCCGATCTGGTAGAGGTTCGACCCCTTCCGGATCCGTTCGCCCTCCTCGTAGAAATACGCGGCGCCGGGTCCCGATTCGGGGAACGCCGTCTCCTCCCGCACCAGATACGCCTCCGTCTCGGTCCGGAGGATGATCTCTCCGTACTCGACGACGGACGTCTGGGCCAGAAGGCTCTGGGCGCCCGGAATGACGTAGATGACGACGGCGAGGCCCGCCACGATCAGGAAGAAGATGATCCAGAAGATGCGCGATCCCTTGCCGTTCATCGGTCGTCCTCCTGCGCGATCTCCTTCAGGAGCGCGAGTTCCTTCCGCGTCAGATCGCCGTCTTTGAGCGGCGGCTTCTTCGCGCGGAGGGCCTGTTCATGGGAGGCGGTGAACGCGGCGAACAGATCGGGACGCCGTTCCTTCGTCAGGCGGAGGGACTGCTCGAAGCGCCACAGGCGGATCCGTTCGTGGTCCCCCGACAGGAGGACGTCCGGAACGTCCATGCCTTCGAACGTCCGCGGCTTCGTGTACTGGGGATACTCGAGGAGCCCGCTGTAGACCGATTCCTCATCGTTCGACGTCTCGTTCCCGAGCACGCCGGGCAGGAAGCGCGCGACGGCGTCGATGATCGTCATCGCGGGGATCTCGCCGCCGGTCAGGATATAGTCGCCGGTCGAGACCTCCTCGATATCGAACGCGTCGAGGATGCGCTCGTCGATCCCTTCGTAGTGGCCGCAGAGGATGACGAGGTTCTCCTCCTTCGCGAGGTCCTCGATCAGAGCGCGGTCGAGGAGCTTTCCGCGCGGAGACGGATACAGGATACGCGATCCGGTCCCGACCGCCCGAAGCGCACGAAAACACGGTTCGGGGGTAAAGACCATCCCCGCACCGCCTCCGAAGGGCGAATCGTCCGTCCTTCCGTGCTTATCGAGCGTGTAGTCCCGGATGTTCCGGAGTTCCACATCCAGGATCCCCTCCGAACGGGCGCGCCCGAGGATCGAATCCGCGAGCACCGCGCCGAACATATCGGGGAACAGCGTGAGAACCGTAATCTTCATCGCGTTCAGATGTCCATGAGTCCGTTCACGTCCGTCAGGCGGAGCGTTCCGTTCTCCGGTTCGACCTCGCGCACGTACGCGCTGACGAACGGAACGAGAAACGTCTTCGGCTTCGGGACCGCCGCGTTCCACTTTTTCTTCTTCGCCCGGAGCGCCTTTTCGGGATTCGGGACGGAGCCCGGATTCTCGCGGATCTTCCGCTCGAACTCCCGGATCTTCTCATCCGCCTCCGCCTGGGCTTCGACGCGCTTCCGCTCGAGTTCCGCGAGATCGTCCGGAGTCATCCCCGCGGCGATCTCGAGGCACTGCTGCTTCGTCATCAGGACGCCGGTGACCGTTCCGACGAACGCGCCCGTTTCGTCGAGCGCGCGGAGGCCGATCAGATCCCCGACGTAGTACGTGCCGTCCGGAAGCGGTTCCGTTCCGGGAACGCGTGTCTTCTTTTCGTTCATTCGTCTTCTCCGAACCGGACGGGGAAACCGTTACTGGACGATCTCCACCGTTACCTTCTTGTTTTCTTTCGTTGCGGCAGCCTTCACGACCGTGCGGATCGCCTTGGCGATGCGCCCCTGTTTTCCGATGACCTTTCCCATATCGTCCGGGTCGACGGACAGTTCGATCGTCAGGCCCGAGGCGTCCTCGGTCGTCCGGATCGAGACGTTTTCGGGGTGGTCGACGAGCGATCTGGCGATGGCTTCAACCAATTCAACCATGACGGACCGCCTTTATTTCTCGTAGACGCCGGCCTTTTTCAGGAGCGCTTTGACGGTCTCGGTCGGCTGGGCGCCGTTCGCGAGCCACTTCTTGGCCGCTTCGACGTCGACCTTGATCTCCGGGGGATTCTTCAGCGTGTCGTACGTGCCGATCTGTTCGATGACGCTGCCGGTCGCGGCCGTTCTGGAATCCGCTACGACTACTCTGTAGAAGGGTTTCTTCTTTGCGCCGAGTCTGACGAGTCTGATCTTTACCATTGTTTTGTTCTCCTTTGGTTTGAAAATAGAGTGTTGAAAAACCGATGTATATCTGTGAAGGCTCGCGCCGTTTCACCGTGTTTAACGGAACCGCCCGAGGATGCGGTTCATCTTCTTCGGGGACTGGTTCATCATCTTCATCATCTTCCGCATCTCCTCGTATTTCTTGACGAGGGAGTTGATCTGGGAGACGGAGACGCCCGCGCCCTTCGCGATGCGCTGGCGGCGGGAGGCGTTGAGGATCGAGGGATCCCTGCGCTCCTGGGGCGTCATCGACTGCATGATCGCTTCCATGTGGCGGAATTCGCGCTCGCTCTTGTCGAGTTCGTCCGAGGAGACCTTGTTGGAATTGAAGCCGGGCAGCATCTCGAGCATCTTTCCGAGGCCGCCCATGTGTTTGATCTGGCCCATCTGGTCGAGGAAGTCCTCCAGGGTGAACTGGTTCTTCCGCATCTTCCGCTCGAGCTCGGCCGCCTTCTTCTCGTCGAACGATTCCTGGGCCTTTTCGATCAGCGTCAGGACGTCGCCCATGCCGAGGATGCGGCTCGCCATGCGGTCGGGATGGAATTCCTCGAGCGCGTCGGATTTTTCGCCGACGCCGATGAACTTGATCGGCTTCCCGGTGACGGATTTGACCGAGAGGGCCGCGCCGCCGCGGGAGTCGCCGTCGAGCTTCGTCATGATCACGCCGTCCACGCCGAGCTTGTCGTGGAAGCCGGAGGCGATGTTGACCGCGTCCTGGCCGGCGAGCGCGTCGACGACGAGGAGGATCTCGTGGGGCCGCGTCTCCTTCTTGATCCGCACGAGTTCGTCCATCAGCGCCTCGTCGATCTGGAGGCGGCCGGCGGTGTCGATGATGACGACGTTGAAGCCCTTGCGTTCGGCCTCTTTGATCGCCGCCTTCGCGATGTCCTCGGGGACCTTCGATGCGCGGTCGGTGTAGACCGGCACGTTCACGCCGGCGCCGACGATCTCGAGCTGGTCGATCGCGGCCGGGCGCTGGACGTCGCAGGCGACGAGCATCGGCTTCTTGCCCTGCTTCACGAGCCACGCGGCGAGCTTGCCCGCGGTCGTCGTCTTACCGGTGCCCTGGAGGCCGACGAGCATATAGACCGTAAAGCCGGAGGGGCTGAACGTCAGCTTCGACGAGGAGCCGCCCATCAGCTCGACGAGTTCGTCGTGGACGATCTTGATGACCTGTTGAGCGGGCGTCAGGCTTTCGAGGACGTCCTTGCCGAGCGACTTTTCCTTCACGTCGGCGACGAAGTCCTTGACGACCTTGTAGTTGACGTCCGCTTCGAGCAGCGCGAGCTTCACCTCGCGCATCGCGGCGTTGATGTCGGCCTCGGTCAGGACGCCCTTTCCTTTCAGGCCCTTGAATACGTTCTGCAGTTTTTCGGATAAGCCTTCAAACGCCATTCGTCTGTCCTTTCGGTTACGCTTCGAGGGAGGCGATATCGCGCGCCATCGTCTGGATCAGCGCGTCGTTCGGGATGCGGCAGTTCAGTTCGGCGACCGATTCGCGCAGGCGGTCCAGCACGGCTTCCTGTTCGGTGAAGCGCTTTGCGAGGCCGAGCGTCGATTCGTAGAGCCGGAGCTTCTCCTCCGCGCGGCGGACGTTTTCATGGACGCCCTGGCGGGAGATGCCGAACCGTTCCGCGATCTCCGCGAGGCTCAGGTTCTCTTCGTGGTACAGCCGAAAGATCTCGCGCACCTTACCGGGCAGGAGATCGCCGTAGAAATCGTATAGAATGCTGAGTTCCGTGATTTCATCCCACATGAAAAAAGCCTCCGGAGCAGACTGCTCCGGAAGCATCGTATCACAGGCGTTTCTGCCTGTCAAGATTTTTTGTTGACACCTTTCGGGTTTTGATTTTTCGCCGCTCACAGGTGTCAAGGTTTTTACTTGACAGCCTATGGGCCGTTTTAGAGCATGATGCCCTGGCCGACGATCGCGTCGGCGACCTTGAGGAAGCCCGCGATGTTCGCGCCGGCGACGAGATTGCCCTTCATGCCGTACTTTTCGGCCGCGTCGTAGCTGTTGTGGAAGATGTTCGTCATGATGCTCTGAAGCTTCTCGTCGACCTCCTCGAACGTGTAGTTCGTGCGCATCGAGTTCTGGCTCATCTCGAGGCCAGAGACCGCGACGCCGCCCGCGTTCGCCGCCTTCGCCGGAGCGAACAGGACGCCCGCCTTCTGGAAGACCTCGATCGCCTCGAGCGTCGACGGCATGTTCGCGCCCTCCGCGACGGCGGTCACGCCGTTCGCGACGAGCTTCCGCGCATCGTCCGCGTCGAGCTCGTTCTGGGTCGCGCAGGGCAGCGCGATGTCGCATTTCACCGACCAGATGCCCTTGCGGTCCGCGTGGTATTCCGCGCCCGGAACGCGGTCCGCGTAGACGGAGATGCGCGCGCGCTCGACCTCCTTGACCTGCTTCATGACCGCGACGTCGATCCCGCGCGGATCGTAGACGTAGCCGTTCGAATCGCACATCGCGACGACCTTCGCGCCGAGCTGCGCCGCCTTTTCCGCGGCGTGGAGCGCGACGTTTCCGGCGCCGGAGACGACGACCGTCTTGCCGCGGAAGCTGTCGTTCTTCATGCACTTCAGCATCTCCTCCGCGAAGTAGCAGAGGCCGTAGCCGGTCGCCTCGGTGCGGGTGAACGAGCCGCCGAACTCGACGCCCTTGCCGGTGAGGACGCCCGTGAACTTGTTGCGGAGCCTGCGGTACATGCCGAACATGTAGCCGATCTCGCGGCCGCCGACGCCGATGTCGCCCGCGGGGACGTCCGTGTCGGGGCCGATGTGCTTCGCGAGTTCCATCATGAAGCTCTGGCAGAACCGCATGATCTCCATGTCGGACTTGCCCTTCGGATCGAAGTTCGAGCCGCCCTTCGCGCCGCCCATCGGGAGGCCGGTCAGGCTGTTCTTGAGGATCTGCTCGAAGCCGAGGAACTTCATGATCGACAGGTTGACCGAGGGATGGAAGCGGAGGCCTCCCTTGTAGGGGCCGATCGCGCCGTTGAACTGGACGCGGTAGCCGCGGTTGACCTGGATCTTCCCGGCGTCGTCCATCCAGACGACCTTGAAGATGATCTGGCGGTCGGGTTCGATCATGCGCTCCAGTACGGAATACTTTTCGTAGACCGGATTGGTCTCCAGCACCGGCTCAAGAGAAAGCAGCACCTCGTAGAGGGCCTGCAGGAATTCCTTCTGTTCGCCGCTTCTCGCCTCGGCGAGTGCGTAGACGCGTTTCGCGTATTCGTTCGTCAGCATGATCGTCTCCTTTCCCGTCCGGGCGGAGGGGCCGTCCGAATGGTTTCAATTCTCTGAAAATTAAAAATATAACGGGATATTATCACTTTCATAACAGAGTGTCAATACTTTTTGTTAAACTATTTTCGGTGCTGTTATTTTTTTAACAGATACGGTTTTTGAATGCTTTCTGCAACCGTTTCCGCACGAAAAAACCGGCCTCCGTCCGGAAGCCGGTATCTTCAGCGGGTCGTTCGTCCCGCTTATTTCGCTTTCTTCGGGCAGAACAGAAGCGCGAGGATGCCGAGGAAGAAGCATCCTGCGAGGATGCAGTAAGCGACGCCGCCTTCGGTGTTCTGGATGTAGTTCGACGCTTTGTGGAGATACGCTTTGCAGTCTTTGACGGACGGGATGCTGATGTTCGACATGGTATAAACTCCTTTCCGGATCAACGCCATTCAGGCAGTGAATTCTGTATACAGTTTACAGCGCGGCGCGCAAAACCGCAAGGTCTTCTTCGGTCGTCGACCAGCTCGTCGCGAACCGGACGACGGTGCGGGTCTCGTCGTACGTCTCCCAGAAGCCGAATCCGACCTTCTTCGCGAGCTCCGCCATCCTCGCGTTCTCAAGTATCGCGAACTGCTGGTTCGTCGGCGTCTCGAGGAAGAACGGGATCCCCTTTTCGCGCA
>JAEEGI010022048.1_pt1 | contig 12615 bp, 10 predicted proteins | sample 8958751 | NCBI WGS metagenome assembly JAEEGI01 (sample SAMN16246545, study PRJNA631951) | gut metagenome | biome: gut microbiome; feature: rumen; material: KS-attached | host: Bos | place: Iran: Karaj | collected 2018-10 | reverse complement strand
AACATGATAAAAGATTAACATGATGAAACAAATATCTATCCAGGACATGGTGATAGTTCAATATTGGGCAAAGAAAAAAAGAATTTTCCTTATTACTTTATGTACTTGACGTAAAATAAAAGGCCTAAAAAACAGGGTATTTTAAAATATCCTTGTTTTTTGCTATAATTAATAATAGTAAGGTGGTATAGAATGAAATTTATAGACATTAAAAATTGTTACAAAGTTTATAAAAACGGTGTAACTGCAATAGCTGACCTATCCTTAGAAATTGATAAAGGAGAATTTGTTTTTGTAACTGGACAATCTGGTTGTGGAAAGTCCACTTTTATAAAACTACTATATAGAGAAGAAAAACCTACCAGAGGACGAGTAATGGTAGGTGGAATTAATGTAGCAAAACTACATAATAATAAGGTTTATAAATTAAGAAGAAAATTGGGAATAGTTTTCCAAGATTTTAAACTGCTTCCAAAATTAACCGTATATGAAAATGTTGCCTTTGGTCTAGAAAACTTAGGAATGAAAGGAAGCACTATTAAAAAGAAAGTTAAAAAAGCTCTAGAAAGAGTTGGTTTAAAAGAAAAAATAAGATGTTTTCCAGATGAACTCGCTGGTGGAGAACAACAAAGAGTTTGTATAGCGAGAGCTATAGTAAATGAACCAAAATTACTAATATGCGACGAGCCGACAGGAAACTTAGATCCTGCAACATCTAAAGAAATAATTAAAGTTATTAATAGTATTAACAAAGACATGAAAACAACTGTAATAATGGTTACACACGATAAAGAAATAGTAAATTCAATGAAAAAGAGAGTTATAACTCTTGTTGATGGTGTACTAACAGACGATACTATGAAAGGAAGTTATACTGCAGATGAAAGGATTTAGAATATTTAGAAGAAATGTCGGTTATGCTATAAAAAGTATATTCCGTAATGTAAGTTTAAGTGCTGCATCTGTAATATGTACAACAGTAACATTATTTTTAGTTAGTGTAGCTATGTTAATGACAGCAAATATCAATGAGTACACTAAATCATTAGAGGACACATTGACCATTACAGTATATGTCAAAGAAAACGCAACTGAAGAACAAATCTCAACAATAAAAAGCAAATTATTAGAGATACAAAACATCAAAAGCGATGAAATATTATATAAAGATAAAAACACAGTAAAAAAAGAAACTGTTGAAAAAAGTGATAAAGACGATGTTGTATCAACAATTCTAACTATGTTAGGTGATGACTACAACTTCTTGTGTCCAGAAATAATACTAACAGTAAAAGATTTGAGTAAGATGGACGAAACAGTATCTACAATTAAAACAATAGAAAACATAGATCATGTAACATACTATGAAGATGCTGAAAACACAATGTTGCCTATCTTTAATGCAATTCAAAAGATAACTTTTGTTATTATCTTAGGATTAATTATAGTTACTATATTCCTAATATCAAATACAGTTAAATTAACTATATTTGCTCGTAAGAATGAAATTGAAATTATGAGATTAGTTGGTAACAGTAACTTCGTTATTAGATTACCATTTGTTATTGAAGGATTATTCCTTGGATTTATTGGTTCTATAACACCAATTATTGCAACAATCTGGGGATATATAATTCTATTTGATAAATATGAAGGACATATAACGAACTTTATTCAACTAATTAAGCCAATGCCTCTAGCATTAAATGTTTCAATAGTCATTCTTGTTATTGGCTCATTAGTTGGTATGTTAAGTAGTTATGCGGCTGTAAGGAAACATTTAAAAATATGATGAGTAAAAGATTTAGAATCACAATTAATCTGGTTTGTATAATAGCGTTATTTACAATATTTTTCGTACCTCTAGGTGAAGTAAATGCCGCAAAGAAAACACTAGGAGATTACAAAAAAGAAGTAGAAGCATTAAAAACCAAAAGATCAGAGAACAATAGATTAACTTCTTCAGCATCTGCAAGCATCGATTCCAAAAGAAACGCAATAATCAAAGCAAACAATACAATAGAAGAAAACGAAAATAAGGTTGAAGATGCTAAAGTAAAAGTAGCAGAAAGTGAAGAACAAATAAAACTTAAAACAGAGGAACTAAAGAAAGTAATAAGTGTATTACAATATACTAATATTAATTCTAGTGAAGAATATGTTTCATATATTTTTGAAGCAAACTCTGTAAGTGATATGTTAGAAAGACAAGACATCTTAAATCAAGTAATTGGATATCTTCATAAACAACTAGATTCACTTGGAGTATTAATAGATGAAAACACGAAATTACAAACTAAACTAGCTAACGATAATATTGCTTTAAATAATTCAATAACAGAATATGAAAAACAAATGGAAGAATTAGAGGCTTATATAGAAAAATTAGCAACAATTGGTTTAGACTATGATGAACAAATAAAAGCATTAAACAACCAAATTAAAAACTTTGAAAAAGCTGGTTGTAAAGATAACGACGATTTGGACGTTTGTTATTACAACAAAAGTACCAGTTCAGGATCATTTGCAAGACCAACTGTACATGGTAGAATAACACAAGCATGGGGACATAATGGACATAAAGGAATAGATATTGGTGGAAATGCCAAAGGAACACCTGTATATGCACCAGCCAACGGAACAGTTGCCCATGTTGCATATAAACAAAGATGCGGTGGAAATGAAGTATATATCCATTCCAAAGTAAATGGTAAAGGATACACTATTGAAATGGCCCATCTAACATCAATTCTAGTAAAAGAAGGCCAAAATGTTTCTAAAGGTCAAAAAGTAGCGACCGTTGGTGGAGATAAATCAACGTTCTACTACGATAAATGTACAACTGGAACTCACTTACACTATGCAATAGCATATGGTTACTGGTTAGGAAGTGGTCAATATGGTTATACTAGTTGGAGTACATTTAGAAGTAATACAAGAGCTACAAACGTTAAATCTATAACAAGTATAAAAAACCAAAAAGGTTGGACTTGGAATTCAAGATAAGAGGCAAAAGCCTCTTTTTTGTGTAAATAAACTGTTTGTTTTAAACAATTAAAAAGAAATTGTGTTATTATATCTTTGACGGGGTGATGTCATGAAAAAAATAGTAATATTTGGTGGTGGTAGTGGTCAATCACAACTACTTAAAGGTATAATGCAATTTCCATTAGATGTAACTGCTGTAGTAAGCGTTTCCGATAATGGTGGGTCTACAGGCTCATTAAGAGAAGAATTCTCTCTTCCAGCAGTTGGAGACCTAACAAAAGTATTAATGGCTATGTCCACTGAATCAAAGGGTGTTAAGGATTTATTTAACTATCGTTTTGCTAAAAACAGTAGTTTAAGTAACCATTCAATAAAAAACCTAATAATGACTGCACTTCTAGAAATGAAGGGTGATTTTGCACATGCTCTTCCAATACTTTGTGATCTTTTAGATGTTAAAGGAAAAGTATTGCCAATTACAGAAGATAATGTAGATTTAATAGGAGTTACCAAAAAGGGAAAAGAAATATTTGGGGAAGCCCAAATAACTGAAAATAAAGATAAAATAGTAGATTTAAAATATGATAAAGAAGTTAGAGTAAATAAAAAAGTATTAGATGCAGTTGAAAAAGCCGATTTGATATTGTTCAGTTCTGGTTCATTATTAACTAGTATAATGCCTAATTTAATATTGCCAGAAATTCAAGAAGGTATTAAAAAATCTAAAGCTAAAAAAATGTATATCTGCAACATGCTTACTCAACCAGGAGAAACTGATAACTTCAAAGTAAGTGATCATCTTAAAGTATTGGAAAAGTATTTAGGAAAAGGAACAATCAATGCTGTAATAGCAAACACTTCAAAAATAACTAAAAAGCAATCAATACTTGCTAAATCAGAAGGAAAAGACGCTGTTCAATTAGATGAAGCAAAGGTTAATAAAATGGGCGTAGAAGTAATCAAAGACGACCTGTTCGTAATAGATGAAGGATATGTAAGACATAATGCATTAAAAACAGCTTATTTAATCTTCTCATATTTAATTGAGGGAAAATAAAATGACATATACTACTAGGTTAAAAGAAGAAATAACAACACAGCCTATATCAAAAATCGAATCATTAGTAGAATTATCTGCTTTTATTAGACATACAGGCCAAATAAAAAAAGATAGAATTATTCTAATAATGGAAAATGGATCTGTCGCTAGGCGTATATATCGAGATATAAAAAACAACTTTGCTGTAAACGTAAAAATAACTATTCGTAATCAAAAAAGATTTAGAGTAAAACAAATATATATCTTAGAAATCTCCGAAGAAGTAAAAACAATCTTAGAAACACTAAACATTAACAAAAATGACAAAAGAATATTGCCTGAAGAGTACTTTATTGAAACTAGAGAAGAACAAATAGCTTTCCTAAGAGGTGCTTTTATGGCAACTGGTAGTATAAATGACCCGGCTTCTTCTGGATACCACTTAGAATTCACTTCTAATATGAAAAAAGAAGGAACCTATATAGCAAACATCTTGAAAAATTTTAATATAGTAGCAAAGACAATAAAAAGAAATAACCATTATATGACTTATATAAAAAGTGCCGAAATGATAAGCGAACTAATTAGAATGCTGGGAGCCACAAATAGTTTCTTCTATTTTGAGGACATAAGAATATATAGAGATCATAAGAACATGGTTAATCGTCTAAATAATTGTGAAATTGCTAATCAAGAAAAAATTCTAAAGACGGGTATGAAACAATTAGAAGACATAAACTATCTAAAAGAAAATGATTTATTAGGAGTTTTAGATGAAAAAGTTATTGAAGCAATTAAATATAGAGAAATGTATCCAGAAACATCTCTTTCAGAACTTGCCGAAATAATAAGTAAAGAAACTAATCATAAGATAGGTAAATCAGGAATAAATCATTACTTTATAAAAGTAAAACAATTAGTAAATAGACATAAAGAATCAAAAAAAAGCACTAATTAATAGTGTTTTTTTATTGCCAATAATTGGTTAAATTACCATCTTTCTTATAGTAATCATCCATTAATACCACAAATGTATATATACTATTTCTGTTTTCTAACTTAGCCTTAGGGACCACCGTCATAACTACTCCACCAGTAGTATTTAAACTCTCAGCTATATAATAATTTGTATCATCCCAACCAGCTAATAAAGCAGCATGTCCATCTAAACCAATTAGGTCTCCTACTTTGACTTTCCCAGAATGCATTAACTCTGGTGTTATAGACCTTTTGGTACCAATATCAGGTAATGACTTTCCTGTATTACCATCATCTCCACCAGCACCAATATCTCCAACATCAAATCCACCATTTAATAAAGCCCAAGTAACAAATCCAGAACAATCTAATCCGTTAGGATAGTATTTTCCAACTACCCATTTTCCCCAGTTGGTATAGTTTTGTAAATCACAACCCCATATAGCTGGACCAACCAGCTTTGCTCCTTTTTCTAATCCAGAAAATTTATTTTCATTTAAATACATACCTCTATGATAATATCTACCTTCGCCATCAACGTGTGCATAAGGTGCGTAGTTTTGTAATCTACCATTTTCATAAAAGTAAGGTACTCTATATGAGAATTCTAAAGTAATAAATCTAGCAGCCGCAACAACTCCAGCTCTAGTACCATAACCCGCTTGATCAATTCTATCAAATAACATATTATCAATTTCTTCTGATTCGTTAGTACCAAATTGTTTACAAGAAATATATGGCTTTTCAGTATCGACTACGGGTTTATTGATAAATTTACTCACTACTACCTTTGCTTTAGCAGAAGTTCCTTTCTCACTAGTAACATTAATAAATGTTGTACCATAATCAATACCTTTGATATTTCCGTTATCATCAACCGTAGCTATTGTTTCATCGGAACTTGACCACTTAATATCATCATTGGCATTTCCAATTTTTTCTAAAGTATATCTGATTGTTTCATTTCCGCCTTTATATAAATAAATTACATCTTTACTCATCTTTATACCAGTGATTCTATCTCTTTTTACTAACTGTGATTCTATATTATTAATATTGTTAAACTTATCTTTAACATATACATCATAATCTCCAGTATCAACTGTAAAAGAACAATAACCATTACCAGCTTTAACCCATCCTGATTCTTTACCATTAGGTTTTTTATTATCTAAACTAAGATAACACCAAGTATCTTTATTAATCTTAAAAAAATAATTATCAACATAAACATTTAGAACGACTTTATCTTTATATGTTAAACTATCGACTTTATCAATTTTAGTAATATATGGACCCACAACAAAATTTGCAATTAGTAAAGCAATAATTGCAATTAATATCAAAGATAAACCTATAGTAACTAGTATATGCTTCTTCATAAGCCCACCCCATAAATACATAAATATAATATTATAAATATCAAAATATATCAAATATTGCTATATAATTTAAATGATGACAAAAGTGGGTTTAAATAGTATAATTACTATAGAATAGGGAGAGGTATTATGACACCAAATAGAGTAAATGTAACATTTAATGATGATACTGTTCTAGAAGTAGATAAAGGTACTCCTATATATGAGTTGTCCGAAATATATCAACCAAAGATGGATAAACCAATAGTAGGAGTAGAAATAAATAATGAAACTGTACCAATGGATACTAAAATCAACAAGAGCACAAAAATCAATTTTATAGATTATAGTTCCATAAATGGATATAGAATTGTAAAGAGTGGTTTAGAATTTGTAACTGAAGTGGCACTAAGAGAAGTGTTTGGTGACGATTTTGAAATATTCTTTGATCATTCAATCGCTAAAGGAATCCATATTACTATTGAAGGCGAAAAGAAATTCACTTTAAATGATGCTAAAAAATTAAAAACAAAAATGAATGAAATAATTAGTAATAATGAAGTAATACAAGTGCTATACGTTGAAAAGAAAGAAGCAATTAAATACTTTGACAAAGTTAAAGCGACTGAGAAATCAAAAAATATCCATAATCTTTCAGGAAGTATAGTAAAAATATTCAAATTAAGAAATTATATTAATTTCTTCTATTCAGACCCACCATATACAACTGGATGTTTAAAAAAATATGATTTGGTCTTTTTAAGAGATAATAAAATAGTGCTATTATTCCCAGCACTAGGTGCCAAACCAAAGGTTCCTGAATACATTCATTATCAAAACGTTATTAAATGTTTTGAAGAAGGAAAACAATGGTTAAAAGACTTAAAGGTACCTTATATTTCTGATATTAATGAATTGGTAGCAGAATCTAAAATAGAAAAACTAATAAGAGTTGCTGAAACGGATTTTAACAACAAAATACACGATTTAGTAGATGATATCATAAAGAAGAAAGCACGTTATATATTGATAGCGGGTCCTTCATCTACAGGAAAAACAACAACTACTAAAAAAATAGCAATGCAACTAAGAAGTAGAGGAAAAGAAGTTTTATACTTATCTACTGATGACTATTTTAAAGAAAGAGTAGATTCGCCAAAAGATGAAAATGGTAAATATGATTTTGAATGTTTAGAAGCAATGGATTTAAAATTACTTAACAAACAATTAAAAGACTTAATTGCTGGTAAAAAAGTAGATATTCCAGAGTTTAACTTTGTAACTGGTGAAAAAGAATTTGATAAACAGAGCATAAAACTTGGTGAAGATGCCATTATCTTAATGGAAGGATTACATTGTATAAATGATGAAATGACACCAGACCTAGATCCAAGATTAAAATATAAAGTATATTTAAGTCCTTTTATACCACTAAATATGGATAGACATAACTATATTTCTACTACAGATTTAAGATTGCTTAGAAGAATAGTTAGAGATAATAGAGATAGAGCTATTGATGTCGGTGGTACAATTGATTACTGGATGAAGGTAAGAAGCGGCGAAGAAAAATATATCTTCCCATTTATAAATAATGTTGATAAAATTATTGATACTTCCTTAGTATACGAAATTGGAGTCCTAAAAGTATTTGTAGAACCACTTCTATACTCGGTAAAAAGTACATCTTCAGCGTATAATGAGGCAAGAAGATTAATAAACTCACTAAGATGCTTCTTTCCAATACCATCTGAATATGTATCAGATGATTCGGTATTAAGGGAATTCATTGGAAACAGTATCTTTGAAAAATATAAATAGAGAAAGAGGGAAAGAAAATGATAAAAGTAGCAATTAATGGTTTTGGAAGAATTGGACGTTTAGCATTTAGAGAAATAATTACAGGTAGTGATTTTGATATCGTAGCAATCAATGATTTAACAGATGCAGAAACACTTGCATATTTATTGAAATATGATACAAATCATCGTTCATTCCATGAAGACATAATAGATTTTGAAAATGACGAAATAATTATAAAAGGTACAAAAAGAATCAAAGTATTCGCAGAACAAGATCCAGCAAATCTACCATGGGGAGATTTGGGAGTAGACGTAGTGTTAGAATGTACAGGACATTTTACAGATTTAGAAGGAGCTTCTAAACATATCCAAGCAGGTGCTAAAAAAGTTATAATATCAGCTCCTGGAACAGGAGAAATGAAAACTATCGTTTACAACGTTAACTCTGATATTCTTGATGGTTCTGAAACAGTAATAAGTGCAGCTTCTTGTACTACAAACTGTCTTGCACCAGTACTAAAAATAATTGAAGATAATATTGGTATTGTAAAAGGTTACATGACTACTGTTCATGCTTATACAAACGATCAAGCAACTTTAGATATACCACATAAAAAAGGAATTAAAGCTCGTAGAGGTCGCGCATGTGCACAAAATATTGTACCAGCTTCAACTGGAGCAGCATCAGCTATTGGAAAAGTAATTCCTAGTATAGCTGGTAAACTTGATGGAAATGCTTTTCGTGTACCAGTTCCTGATGGATCAGTAATTGATGTAACTTTAGAACTAGCAAGAAACACTACAGTAGAAGAAATCAACACACTGTTTACTAATAATCAAAATGAGACCATAAAGATTACAATGGATCCAATCGTATCTAGCGATGTTATTGGTAAAAAAATAGGTGCATTAGTAGATGGATTGTCAACTAGTGTATTAGATAGTGAAGGAAAACAATTGGTAAAAATAATTGCTTGGTATGACAATGAAATGGGATATACATCTCAAATGATGCGTACAGCAAAAAAACTAATGAAACAATAAAGTGTAGAAATACACTTTTTTTTGTAAATTGAAGTTGATGAATAGATATATTATAATAGAGTTGGTGATAATATGAAAAAGAGAATCCAAGACATGGACGTCAAAGGAAAAAAAGTACTACTAAGATGTGATTATAACGTACCAATAAAAGACGGGAAAATATTAGATGACAGCAAAATAGTTGCGTCACTAAATACAATTGATTATTTAGTAAAAAATAATGCTAAAATAATAATCCTATCGCACTTTGGTAAAGTTAAAAAAGAAGAAGATAAAGCAACCAATTCACTTGCACCAGTAGCTGCTCATCTTCAAAAACTAGTTAATACAAAGGTTATATTTTCTCAACAACCAAGAAACCTATACTTAGAAGCAAAAATAGAAAGTATGAATCCTGGGGAAATAATAGTATTAGAAAATACTAGATTTGAAGATGTACCAAATAATCTAGAAAGTGGAAACGATACACAACTAGCTATGTACTGGTCTAGCTTGGCAGATGTTTTCTGCTTAGATGCTTTTGGTTCTGCACATAGAAAACACGCATCAACTTATGGAGTAGCAAAATATCTTCCAAGTTGTATTGGTTATCTAATTCAAAAAGAAATGGATTGTCTGGATAAATATGTATTAAATCCAGTTCACCCTTTTACTATAGTAATGGGTGGAGCTAAAGTTGAAGATAAAGTTTCATTAATAGAATCATTACTTCCTAAATGTGACAACTTACTACTAACGGGTGGAATAGCTAACTCTTGCTTAGTTACACTTGGATTTAATGTTGGGGCATCTTTGAGAACTAAAGACCCTGAAGTATTAGCAAGATTAAAAGAAATATTAGTTCAATATAAAGATAAAATCATGTTACCTGTCGATGCTATAGTTGGAAGAGTATACAATGAAGCTCTAATAGACCATGTTAATATCGATAAAATAGAAGAAGACGATGTTATATTTGATATAGGAATGAAAACTATAGAAAAATATAGGGATGTAATTAATAACTCGCAAACCATTTTTGTTAATGGAACAGCTGGTAAATATGAGGATGTTAGATTTGCCACTGGAACCAGAGAATTACTAAACGCAATAGGTAATGCTAAAGCGGTTAAAGTGATTGGTGGTGGAGATGGCGTATCTGCAGCTAAAACATTTGGTTTTGAGAACAAATTTACATTTTTATCAACTGGTGGTGGAGCAACATTAGAATATATAATACAAGGTAGTTTACCTGCAATAGATAATATTCCAGACGAATAAAAAATTATTACATATAACTAGAAAGGAAATATGAAAATACTTGTTATATGTACTAAAGAAAATCAAGAAATAATAAACAATATACTAAATAACAAAGATAGAATAGTATATGAAGAACAATCAAACAAGGCTATAGAATTAATTAATAACTATGATTATGATTTAATAATAATATATAAAATAAACATTTTATACATAGTTGATCAATATAACGATAAAAGATTAATTAATAAAACAATAATAGTAGACAATAAATTAGTAGATATCTATAATCACATTGATAAAACATATCATTTTTTCAATATCATTTCAGAAGAAAACATAATATTAGAGTTACCTATATCTATAAAGTTGATTATTAATAAAACTAAAGTAAGTGTAATAAATGAGGCAAATATCATTTTAAAAAAACTGGGTATTTCCCCAAATCTAAAAGGATATAATTATTTAGTTATGGCAATTGATTATTGTTATAATAATCCAGCATATTTGACCTCAATCAACAAGAATGTTATTACATACATTGCCAATCTTAATAAAACCAATAGAAATAATGTTGAAAGATCGATTAGAAATGCCATTGAAGTAGGTTGGTCGAGGTGTGATTATGAATATTCAAACAATTTGTTTAGCAACTGTATTTCATATGAAAAAGCTAAACCGACTAACAGCGAATTTATATCTATTATTACAAATGAATTATTAATAAATAATGCATTAAAAAGAAGTTACTAATAACTTGTAATTTCTTTTTTTTATATGATATTATGTTAGTAGGAGACTTGAAAATGAAAAAAATTCTAACAATAATATTAGATGGTTTCGGAATGCGTGAAGATATGTATGGTAACGCAGTTAAAAACGCTGGTATGACAAACTTGATTGAATTGTGGAATACTTATCCGCACTGTTTGCTAAAAGCCAGCGGCAAGGGAATTGGTCTACCAGAAGACCAATGTTCTTGTAGTGAGCTAGGACATGAAATAATTGGTACAGGTCGTGAAATAAAAAATAGATTAAGTGAAATAAATAAAGTCTTTAGAAACGAAAATTTAAAATATAATAAAAAATATGGTGAAATGATTGAATATTTAAAAGAGAATGATAAAAACTTGCATATAGTAATACTATTATCAAATGGTGGAGTTTCATCTCATATAGATCATTTAAAATCATTTATAAAAGAAATAAAAAAAGAAAAAATAAACAACGATATATATATTCACATTATAACTGATGGTAAAGATAGTGGGAAGCACAAATCATATCAATATATTAAGCAAATTGATAATTTGCTTAATAACCAAGTAAGAATCTCGACAATATGTGGAAGATACTATGCACTAGATGAAACAAAAAATTATAAAAAAACGGAAATGTATTATAATCTGTTGTTTAATGGAAAAGGAATAGATGCTAAGAATATATCCACGACAATAAAAAAGTGTTACGAAAGAAATTTATCGGATGAATACTTACCTCCATTAAAAACGAATGATTACATACCAATAGAGAATAAAGATGTGGTTTTTTTGCTAAATTATGGCAAAGAAAACCAAGAACAATTAGTTAATGCGATAGATGGTAAAGATTTTATCGAGTTTGATCAAACTACAAAAGTAAAACTATATAGTATTTATGAAATAGATTCTAGTCTAAATAAGAATTATTTTTATAAAGCAGAGACATATACAAAAACATTTTTAGAGTGTTTAGCTGGTTTAGAGGTTAGCCAAGCTCATATCTATGAAAGTATAAAAAAATATCCAATGGAATATTATATATATGGGGAGCGTTTTGTAAAATTAGATAATTGTAAAAAATACTGTGTAAATACTGATACGTCAAGAAACTATGATTATAAACCTGAAATGAATTCACTTAATATTGCGAAAGCAGCCATTAACTGTATGGAAGAAGACATAGATTTTGTATTAGTTAATTTTGCTAATCCAGATGTAATAGGCCACACTGGGAATTACCAGGCTACTATAAACAGCTTACAAGCGGTGGATTTATGTATTGGGAAAATGATGGATTGCGCAAAAGAAAACTTCTATAATGTAATAATTACTTCTTCTCATGCCAATGCGGACACAATTATTAATAGAGCTAACGAAGTAATACCAGAGAATACCAATGC
>JAEEGI010022045.1_pt1 | contig 12616 bp, 11 predicted proteins | sample 8958751 | NCBI WGS metagenome assembly JAEEGI01 (sample SAMN16246545, study PRJNA631951) | gut metagenome | biome: gut microbiome; feature: rumen; material: KS-attached | host: Bos | place: Iran: Karaj | collected 2018-10 | reverse complement strand
TTCTTTTTCTTCTTTTTTTTCTTTTTCTTTTTCTTTTTCTTTTTCTTTTTCTTCTTTTTTTTCTTTTTCTTTTTCTTTTTCTTCTTTTTTTTCTTTTTCTTTTTCTTTTTCTTCTTTTTTTTTCATTTCATTTTCTTTAATTTTATCTTCTTCTAAGTTATTTTTTTTTTCTTCAAATAATATATTTCCTTTATTAATTTGTGAATTATCATTAGGAACAGTAGCATTAAAATCTCTACTTTTCAAAACATAATCATTTTTTCCTTCAGTTTCAGTTTTATTATTTTTATAAGAAAAATCATTATCACTATCATCATAATCAACAATTAATTCAAAAGGAATATTACTAAATGAAAATTCTTGTTTATAAAGAGTTTTTCCTTTGAGAAAAAAAGGATGTTTTTTAATTTCTTTAATAGTAATTCTTTTATCAGGATTAGTAACAAGTATTTTTTTAATTAAATCTTTACTTAATAAACTTAAATGATGAGGTAAGTCTAATTTACATTCTAAAATTTTTTTAAATAATAAATCATTATCTTTATCTTCAAAAGGTAAATAACCACATAACATAGCATATAAAATAATTCCAGTACTCCAAATATCAATTTTAAATCCATTATATTTTTTTCCTGAAACCATTTCTGGAGAAGCATAACAAGGACTTCCACAAGGAGTAACTAATAAATTATTTTGATTATTATTAAAATAATTTGATAAACCAAAATCAATGATTTTTAAAATATGATTTCTAGTTAATAATAAATTTTCTGGTTTTAAATCTCGATGAACTATATTTAAAGAATGAATATATTCTAATCCTTTTATTATTTGATAATAAAAAAAAGAAGATTCTTCTTCACTTAATTTTCTCTTTTTAACTATATAATTAAATAATTCTCCTCCTTCACAATATTCCATTACTGTATAAAAAGCATCATAACTTTCAAAAATTTCAGCTACTAAAATTAAATTAATATGATTAAATTTTGTTAACATTTCAAATTCTCTTTGAACACGAATTTCATCATCTTTTTCTCTTATTTTACTCTTTTCTAATATTTTTATTGCAACTTTCTCTTTTGTTGGTAAATATATTCCTAATTTTACTTTTCCAAAAGTTCCTCTTCCTAATGTTCTTTTTATTAAATATTTTCCTATTTTGTATTCTTTTTCTTTTTCTGACATTTTTTAAAATTAAGTTTTTTTATTTTTTTTTTTCATTGAAGAAAAAAATTAAATTTAAATCATTTTTTATAATCTTTTGGTCAATTAATTTTATTTATAAAAAAATGGATTACTTAAATATTCTTAAAGGAGAATTAAAAAAAGGAGTTGGACAATTAAAAGATAGATTCACTAAAACTGAACTTCAAAGGAAATTAAAAGAAGCTACGTCAAATGAACATTGTCATGCTAATGTTTCATTATTAAATGAAATATCTCAAAGAACAGAAAATTAGTATATATAAATTTTTTTTATTTTTTAATTTTTTTTAATTTAGTAATGACTTTGAAATTATTGTTGCTCATTGTACAAAAAAATTATTATGTCGAAAAGAGAAATGGAGAAAAATATTAAAAGATTTATTTTTAATAGAACACATTTTAAAAACAGGTTCAATGAGATTTGCAGATTCAATGAGAAATGAAACATCAAAAATTAGAAATTTAAATAATTTTTCATATATAGATGAAAATAGATCAGATAAAGGAGAAACAAGTAAAAATAATTTTATATAATTTTATAAAATAGTAAGAGAAAAATCAAGACAAATATTAAAATTATTAGAAGATAAAGATAAATTAATGGAAGAAAGGAAAAATTATTCTAAATGGAGAAGTCGAATTGAAGGAGTTGGAAATAATGGGAAAGTAAATAGTGTTTCTAATACAAATTTTGGGAATGTTGGTTCTTATGGTGGATTATCTTCTGATAATTATAATGGATATTCTAATTATAATTATAATGATAATAAAAAAAAGGATAAATCTTCTGATTCAGAATCTGATTCTGATAGTGAAAAAGAAAAAAAAAAGAAAAAAAAGAAAGGAAAAAAAAAAGAAGAAAGTAGTGATAGTGATAAAAGTAATAGCAGTGAAAGTGATAGTGAAGAAAAAGAAAAAGAAAAAGAAAAAGAAAAAGAAAAAAAAAAGAAAAAAAAGAAAGGAAAAAAAAAAAAAGAAAGTAGTGATAGTGATAAAAGTGATAGTAGTGAAAGTGAAGATGGAGAGGAAGAAGAAGAAGAAGAAAAAGAAAAAGAAAAGAAGAAAATTAATAAAAAAAAGAAAGGAGAAAAAAAAGAGAAAAAAGATAAAGAAAAAAAAATAGAAATTCCAAAAACTTCTGGAATATCTTTGAAAAAACCAGGACAAAAAGATACTAATACAAATGACAACAACAACAATAACACTTTAGGATTTGACTTTGATTTTGGAACTACTAGTAATACTCAAACTCAAAATACAAATAATAATAATAATATTAATAATAGTAATAATTTATTTGATATTTTCAGTGGAAGTTCAACAACTCAACCTCAAAATACTAATAATAATACTAATAATAATAATAATATATTTAATATGTTTGGTGGAAATCAAAATAATCAACCTCAAAATGTTAATAATAATAATATGATGTTTAATTTTACTAATCAAACTCAAAATACACCTTCTCAACCTCAAAATAATATAGGAGGATTTAATTTTGTTCAACAACAACAGCAAAATAATATGTTTAATGTAATGGGAAATCAAAATGCAATGAATTTAAATCCAAATTTTGTCAATTTAAATCAACAATTTAATAATATGAATCTTCAACCAAATAATAATATAGGAGGTTTTTATAATATGAATAATATGAATATGGGTTTTCAACAAACACAAAATATTTCTCCTTTCCAACAAAATGTTCAAAATTCAAATCAATTTAAGTTTAATGTTAATCAAAATACTAATGTTGATGATGAATTTAAGGAAGTAGAAGAAGATGATAATACTAAGAAACCTCCTATTGTTGAGAATAAAAGTGGTTTATCGAATTTATTAGACTCTAAATTAGTTAATTTAGATTCTTTAAAAGGTAATGGAAAATCAACTAATCCAAATTCAATGAATTATTCAGGCATTAGCAATAATATAAATAACTACAATTTTTATTAAATAATATAATTATTGAATAATTGTTCTAAAAAAATCTTTAAAGAAAATAAATTTGTAAAAAAAAGATTAAAATTGTTTAAAAAAAATATATAAAAAAGAAAAAAAGTTTATTTCTTTAATAAAAAGAAAAAAATAAAAAAATGATAAAATAGATTATAAATTAATTTTAATGGATTCTTTTCATTACATTTCTTTCTTTGATAAAATAGAAGAAACCGAAGAATTAGAAGAAGATAAATTTGCAAATGTAGAATCATCAGAGCAACAAATAATGAATACATTATCAAATATATTTGAGCCAAATTTAAATTTATCTCAATTACCGAACAAAAAGAAAAACCAAATAGAAGATATTTCATATATAGATCAAAATTTCAACGAAAATTCTCATATGAATTTAGAAGAAGAATTTAGAGGAGTTGATAATAATTACAAAATAGATGAACCTATTATAGAAATGAATTCTTTTGAACAAGGAATTAATGATTCTTTTTTACATGAAAATAATTATTTATTACATAATTTTAATAATTGCAATTCTATTTCAATTGAACAAAATAATATTAATAATATTACAGCACCAATTAATGAAAATAATAAAATGGATTTAACTTGTGATGATGATTCTGAATTATTAAAAATAAAAAGAAATTTAATGAATATTAAATTAAGTAAAAGTTCAATTAGTAAAAATAAAACAATGAAAAATAGTATAAATTCAACATTATTAAATGAAAGTAATAAAAAATTATTTAATGTTTATACAATGGATAATTTAAATAATAGTTCTTCATGTTTATTAAAAACAAAAAGAGGAAGAAAAAAAATATTACTTGAAGGAATTAAAACAGAATTAATGGATAAAGCATTTATAAGAGAATTTAAAAAATTTATTAAATCAAAACAAGAATTAAAACAATTTGAAAATATATTTGAAAAAGATCCTATTTTTTGGAAAGAATTTTTACAAAATTCAGCTCCTTTTATTTTTACTATTAATGGAGAAAAAATTAAATATAAATCTTATAATAGACAATTATTAAAAATGCTTTTTTCTAGAAGTGATGTTAGGAAATTATATTCTCTTTTTGTGAATGATAAAGAAAAAGATTTTAGTGTAAATATTAATTTGAAAAAATTAAAAAAATTAGAACATAATTTATGTTTGTTTTCCTATTTTTATGGAAAGAATTTACATAAAATTTATTCTAATGAATATTCTACTATTGATATTAGTTTTGAAAATGAAGAATCTTATAATATGTCTTTGGATAATATTAATATGTCTTTATGATAATTTTTTTTGGATGATTTTAGATATATAGTTATTATAGTTTTTACTATATTTTCACTTCTTTATATTTCTATTAATTAGTTTAAATTATTTATGATTGATGTATGATAATGAATTTATCTAATAAATAGATAGAATGGTTTTATTTTTATATGGTTTTGGAGCTTTTTTAGTTATCTATTGATTATTATTATTATTAAATTTTATAAAATATGATATTTAAGTATATTTAATTTGGATTTTTTTGAAATAATATATTTTATAAATCCAACTCAAAAACTATAAAATTCTTAATATATTATATATAATTTAATTATTTTTTCGCAATTGAATTATTTTCCAAATATTTTTCTCTTTATTTTGATTCTGTTCAAATATTTTATCATAATAATATTCAAAAAAATTTTTATCTTAAATTCTTGAGTTTTTGTGTTAGTTTTTATAATAATAAGTTAAATAAAATATTTTTTTGATGTTTGATAATTTATCAATATTATATATAAAACTATATTTCTTTTTTATAATTTTTATTATTTGTATTAAAATATTTAATTCATCAATCATATACCAACAAAAATGAAATTTGAATTTTCAAAAATTAAATTTTGCTCTTTTTTATCTTTTCATCACTTGATTTCATTAAATTAATTTTTTATATATTTTTCATAAACATTTCTGGTAACAAAAAATAAATTTTAACTTCTTCATTTATAAAATCAAATACTTTATATAATACTTTTCTTTTAAGGACAATATTCATTTTTTTTAATTTTAAATGAATAAATATAATTTTGTGCTCTCCTCCCTTAATTTTTTAATTCAATTATGTATTTTAAAGTAAATTTTAATTAATATTTATGGAATAATCATTAATCTTATTCATTAATTCGGTGTTTATACTAAGATTATCTTTATTTAAAAAAAATTTTTTATTTAAGTCAAAAAAGAAAAGAAAAATTTAAAGATGAAAAGAATGTTCTATAAAAGAAAATAAGGAATTTAATAATGAAACATTTAGAAATGGATAATATTAATAAAAGTATGAATGAAAGTTCTATTAAAAATAATTGGAATATTTCAAATGAATCAAGAAGAAGATTAATTTTATATAAAAGAATTAAAAGAAGATTAAATGGAAAAGATAATATTGAATTAAATGAAAGAATTAAAAGAGAAAAAATTTGTCATATAAATTATTTAAAAAAAATAAAAGAATTTTTCTTTCTACTATATCAAAAAATATGTTGTCAATGGTCATGATTTAAAAGAACAAAAAAATTCATAGAAATATAAATTTATCTTACAATAATCAAGAAATTGCTTATTAAGAATAATTTGATAAATAAAAAATTAATTGTGAAAATTTAGTAGAGTCAACAAAACAAATATTTGAATATATTAATCAGAATTATGGATTAACTTTTGAATATTATAAAGATTTAAATTCATTAAAATTATTTGAAGATGATTTTAAAAATTATAGACAAAAAATAATAGAAAGTTATTATTCAAAAAATTTTCATAAAAGAAAAATTAGTTGGAATATAGAAACTGTTGACAATAAAAAAAATAATAAATTAATTTCAGGTTTGACAAATGAATTTCAATTAAATAATACTCATATTAATAAATTATAAATTTCTCAAAAAAGTGAAAATTGTTCTCCTTGTTCTACTAAAAGAGCTTCTTTATTTTCTTTTGAATAAAGTAGTAGAAAAGAAATATTTAATAATATAATTATGCAATTAAATAATCAACAAATTATAAAAGATTGTTAAATTAAATTTAGATCTTACCTAATATTATAATATAAAGTTGAAATATATTCTTAAATTTAATTAACTTTAAACTCATCTGAAATTTTTTTTTAATATAGAATAGCTTTTTTATATATGCTTTTATTATTTATTATATTTTCATTTATTATTTACTTAATTAAATTAACTATAATAATAAATCTTTTCAATAAAGATATTCATTAACTTGAGCAATTTTTTTATCTTCAAAACTTATATTATTTAAAATTTTTCTTAAAAGAATATTGAAATCAAAATTTTATTTATTTTCTAAGTTGATATAATAATTTTTTTATTGTATTTATCCACAAAAAAAAATTAAATAAGTATGGATTATTATAAATAAAAAATTTAAATATTTATAATTCAAAAATGCAAGAAATAAGAAATGTAAATGAAAATTCATTTTTCTCATGTAATAGTTACAATTTTGATTTAGAAAAATTATTTTTATATTTTTCAAACCAATTATCTTTCATGTCAAAAAACAAACATATATTTTCAATTAAAAAAATATTAAATCCATCATTTAATTTAGATAATCAATATTTTGTAAGATTTAAATCTTATCCTTATTATACAGCAATAATAGGAGATAAAATAAAGCAAAATTCATCATTCATTAAAATAGTGAATAGAATATTTTATGTTCAAAATACTCAAAATCAATCTTTATCTTTTCAAATCATTTATACTTTTTATGATAATACTTGTGAAAATAAAATTTTATCTCAAATGGAGACTATCCTTTTATCTCAATTAAATAATAATGAAATGAAATTATATCATAATTTCATTGGATTTACAAAACATGTTTTTTCTCATTATTTAAAAAATTTTTATAATGAAAATGTTAACCAAACATCTTATGTCTCTGAATCTATTTCTATTCATACTTCTACTCAGAAATTATTTAATTTTTTAAAAAATATTGAAAATATTTTAAAAATTCTTTATTGGTCTTATAAATGGAAGAAAATAAGTAATAATATTATTCAAATATTTAATCATGAAACAAAAATAAATACAATTTGTACTCTTCAAAATATAATGAAATTAAATAATAGTGAATGTGTAAATTTTGAAATAAAAAAACATTTAAGAAAAGAAAATGAAATAAATATTATTTATATTACACATTTTAAAATAAACCCAATTAGTGAAAATTTATGTTGGCTTTGTTGTGATTATCCAATTCCTTTTGGAACTTTAAAATCCTCTATTAATAATATGACTTCTGTTTGTAAATATTTAATTAAAAAAATTAAAGAAAATTTAGAAGTAAATAATTGAATTTTTTAATCAAGATAAAAATATTTTTATAAATATTAATTCAAAGGAATTTATAATTAAAGATTTATCTATTCTTATTAACGAAGAATAATTCAATAATGAATAAAATAATTTATTATTAATTTGAATTAAATTTATTGTGTTAATCATAGCAAAAACTTTTAATTTATTAATATAATAATATAGTTTCTATATAAAAAAAACATTTAATTATATTTTAATGAATAAAAACTTTAAAAAAATCAAAATTATATTAAAAAAAATGAATTAAATATTTAAAAAAGTAACATTATTACTCTTGATTTCTACTAATTTCAGTTTTCAAAATAGAATTATTTTCAATAACATTATCTTCATAATCATTATTAAAAGTATTATTGATTCTATTATCATATCCAAAATTATTAACTTGAGTATTAATAAACATTTCAGAATCATCATCAAAAGCATGATTTAATTTTAAAAATTTATAAAAAGGTTTAGAATTAGAAATTTGTTCAATTTCACTTAAATCTTTAATGAATTTTTCTAATTGTTGTATTTTATTTTCATGAAAAGAACCACCACTTAAATTCATATCATTAATATTAGTAAATATATTTGCAGATTGAGGCATATTAATAACACCTTTAAATAAATTTTTTAAAGTTTTATGTAAATTTGCAAATTGATTAAATCTTTTATTTATTCTCCAACTTAAACCATTATATGATATATCCATTATATATTCTAAATATGGTTTTCCTACTTCATCAGTTTTTAATTTACCTTTTATTATTTTTAATTTTAATTTTTCTGATGAAAATTCTGTTTTCAAATTATTATTATTTAACATATCTTTTTGACATTGAAGAAAATGTTCTCTAAAACCATCAAAAGGAAATATTTTCATACAAAATTTACATTTAAATCCTTTTGAATTGTGTATTATTTCTTTGTATAAATTTAATTTATTTATTTGTTCTTCTAACATTTTTACTTTATTTTCACTTGAATTTAATGATAATGTTAATTCTTGTACTTTTTCTGTTGTTTGTTTAAAATTTTTAAATAATTCTTTTTCATTTTGTTCATTTTTTTCTTTTTCTTTTTGTTGTAATAAAATTTGTTGAAACATATTTTTATTTTCTTCTTTTTGAGCTCTTAAATTATCTTTAAAATAATTCAATAAATTTGTCATATTTTGATTCATTTGTTCATTTGATGATAATTCTGATTTTTTTTGTTCTGATTTTAAATTTTCATTTTGAATTTTCAATGAATTTAATTCATCTCTCAAATTTTGTTCTTTATTTGAAGATTCTTTTGAAAAAGAAGAAAATTTATCTTTCCAATTTTGAATTTCTTTTTGTAAATAATCTATTTTTTGTTCATGTAAAGAATTCATTTTTTCATTATTCATTTTTAAAACTAATAATTGTTCTTCTTTAGCTTTTAATTCATTTTCATTTTTACTTTTTGAATTTAACATTTCTTTTAATTTATGTTCATAATCACTTTTTAAATTTTCTTCTTCTTTTTTTGAAAGTTCTCTAATTCTATTTTTTTCATTTTCAAGAGCATTAATTTTATCTTCATATAATTTATGTTTCATTTTTTCATTAATAACATCAGAATTTAATTTAGAAATAGTTTCTCCATTATTTTGTTTTAATTGTAATATTTCATTATTACTTTCTTGTAATCTTTCTTTTAATTGATCAATTGCATTTTTATAATTAATAATTTGCTTTTCTGATTCTAATCTGTTTTTAATTAATTGAGTTTCAATAAATTTTCTAATTATAATCATAACTTTGTCAAATAAAATTTCATTTTTATGAGGAAATTCAGGAGATAATTTTTCAGCTTGTTCTCTAAAATCTTCTAAATCAGTAAAAAATTGATAATAATTATTATTATATTTATCATTATTATCAAAAGTAGACACAAAATTTTTACTTAATTCTTCAATATCTTTATTAAATTTCTCTTCGAAAATTTTCATATTTTCCTTATCAAATTTCTCTAATTCATTATTTAACTTTTCTCTAAATTTCTTAATAAATTTATCTTTAGTTTCATCTTCAGCGAAACCACCTTCTAAAAATTTTTTAATATATTCCTCTAATAAATTTTTAGTATATTTCCTAACATTATTAACAAAATCATTTTTATTTTTATTTTCTTCTCTATATTTATGTATTTCTTCAATAAACTTTCTAACATTTTTATCAGTATATTTTATACATTCACTTTCAATAACATATTTCCAAGAATTTTCAATAACAGGAATACTACCTTCATTAATAGAATCTAAAACACTTTGAATAAGATCAATTAACATAGCACCATTTAAAGTTTTTTTCATAAAAATTTTAGGTTTAGTTTTTTTAATAACTTTAGTTCTAAATAATTGTGCTTGTTGTAAAAATTCTTTTCTTAAAAAAGAATCAGGTAAATTTTGCATATTTTGTAAATCACTTTCTTTTTCTACAGGTCTAACCATAACATAACAATCTCTTTCAGGGAAATAAGTTCTAATTAAATTTCTAACTCGATTTTTTTCTTCAATAGTATCAGTAGCTCCTTTAATAGGAGTTAAAGCATTTTCTAAATATTGTTTTTCAGTAATAGTAAATCCATTTTTATCTTCTAATTTAAGGGAGAAATCTCTTAATAACCAAAGCATAGTAGGAAAATATTTTGCTAATTCTTCATCATCATTATCATCAATATTAGAATTGTTTCTTAATTTAATAGTTTTACTTAAATTTAATACAAAGCTTAAATTATTAATAGTATTTTCATCAATATAACCAACAGAATTATAAATGAATAAACTACTAATTAAAACAGCAATTAAAAATATTTTTGAATCATGATTAACTTCTTCATCATAAGCACCGAGTCCTTCAGTATCAATTAAGAAACAAGGAAATTCTTCTTTACAATGATTATTTTTTATCATTAATGGATCTGACCAAATCCAAATTCCTTTTGTACATGCTTTAAATGTTGGTCCAACTCCAAATCCTGTACTTTGAATATTTAATATTACTCTGTTTAAAAGAAATGATTTTCCTGTTCTGTATTTTCCTACTAAACTTATTATTCCTATTTTTGATGGAGCTAATTTTGTCAATAATAATTTTGATTCTGGTGGTATTATAAATTTGTTTTCTTCAAATACTACTAAGGGAAGTGCCTTTGATTTTGGAGGTATGTATTCTTCTAATGAAGGATTTATAGATGAATCTTCCATTTTTTTTTTCTCTAAATTTTTTTGAATTGGATTTAAATTGTTTAAATTTTTATTTTGGAAAATTTTTCTAAATTATATTTTTTTTTATAAATTTTTTTATAAAATAAATGAAAGGGAATTTTAATAGAAGGATGATTAGTTTGTTTGGGAGTTATAATGATATGAAAACTAGTGAAAGTAATTTTTCTACTTTTGCAGAAACTCCTATTAATAGTAATTTAAATAAGAGATATTTTTCAGGAGATAAAAGAATTGTAGATGATTTTGAAAATAGTCTTTCATTTAACAGAAACACTGATTATAGAAATAATCTTTTAAATACATCTTCTGGATTTTTATATAAACCAAATTCAAATAAAAAAATAAGAAAAACAATAAATTTTTTCACTAATGAAAATCAAGTAGCAAAAAGATTTCCAAGTGAATTTCTTTCTAAAGAAAATGAAAGAAAAAAAGTCAAATTTGAAAAATTAATTCCAAGTTCAACTATTCTTGAAAATTATAGAAAAAATGTGAAAGATGATTTATCATTATTTAAAAATTATAAACCAATTAAAAGATATTATATAAGTGATTTAAAAAGAATTCCTAGTCTTTATGATACAAATGGTCTTTTTTTAAATCAAAGAAAAACTTTAAACCCTTTAAATAAATATCAACAATTAAAATTAAATGAAAATAATGATATTAATATGTTTAGAGTTTTTCATTAAAATTTTATTTAATAATTTTAACGATTTTTAAAAAATAAATTAAATGTTTTTTTTGTTTCCTAAAAATTTATAATATTTTATTTATATATAAATTGATAATACTATAATTATAATTTTTTGTTTAGGAAAAAGAACAATTATAATTTTTTTTAAAGTTTAAACTTTTGGCTAGAAAAAATCATTAATTGAATCAGTATTTAAATTAATTTTAATTATCTGTTTTTGTTCATTAATATTTTTATCAAATCTCATAACATTATCAATAAAATTTTTAATATTTTTTTCTTCATCATCATTTAATTGACTTGAGCAATTACCTTCAATTAAAAATAACTTTCCATTAAATCTAATTAAAAATTTTTTTCCTAAATTAATATCACAACCTAATTTTTCAATATCTTTTTCTTCAATTAAAGTAATTTCTTTATCTAATTTGAAAATAACTTTATCATTAATTTTTTTATCTAAATATTTTTCCCATTTACTTAATTGAATCATGAAACCGAAATTAATATCAACACAATTTCTTTTTTCTTTAACCATAGAAATTCCTTTATCTTTAGAAATATTATTTTTCCACATTAAATAAGCAATTAATAAAGTAGGTCCACGACTAACTCCTTCAACACAATGAAATAAAATTTTATTATTTTTACCATTATCTTCTATAAAATTTATAGTTGAAAATATAGCATTTATTATATCTGCATTTGGATCATCTCGTAAATTAATTTTTAAATATTTAATATTATTATAATTTATTCTTTGAGTTTCATTTATTAAACTACTTCCACTACAACAATTTAAAACATGAGTAAAGTTATTTTTTTGTAAATATTCTATATCTGTTGCTATTATATATCCTGATATAAATAAATTTGGAGTTATTTCTGTTATTGATGATTTATTGACTGTAAATAATGGTCCTTCTTTTATTTCTATTTTTGACGGAATTTTAATTTTAAAATTTAAGTTTTTCTTTATTTTGTTCATTTTTATTAATGATTAATTATTACACTAATTTTAGGATTGTTTTTTAAGGAATTATAATAATCTTTCTAACAGCTGTAATTTTTTTTACAATTAAGTTAAGATAAGAAAAGTTAAT
>JAEEGI010022043.1_pt1 | contig 12618 bp, 12 predicted proteins | sample 8958751 | NCBI WGS metagenome assembly JAEEGI01 (sample SAMN16246545, study PRJNA631951) | gut metagenome | biome: gut microbiome; feature: rumen; material: KS-attached | host: Bos | place: Iran: Karaj | collected 2018-10 | reverse complement strand
GTCGGTATTGTCCATAGCCACGCAACGCACCGTATCCTCGCCGATGTGCTGCTGCACCTCGACAATCAGGTCACGCCCGTCACCACGGTCAATCTTCAACGCATCATAAATCTTCGGTAACACCTTTTCAGCATCCTGTCCTTCGGTATCGAAATAAACATCGATAACAGGACCGATAATCTGAGATATACGCCCCTTAATTTTTGTCATAAGATATTTAAATTTAGTGTTAAGCTTAGTAATATTGCCGCAAATATAACCAAATTTTTTATGTTTAGCAAATTATTGCGGTAAAAACGTATGTATAAACCACAATTAGAACATAGATAACAAACTATATGCTCAACTCATCAAGCACTTTAATTAGTTTCTTGTCCATAGGTTTGTCACTTCGTATAGCCTCGTTGAATGGCACATAAACGACCTCGTTGTATCTCACGCCAATCATTACGTTTCTTTGTCCTTGAATGATGGCCTCAATAGCGCCCACACCTGTTCGTGCAGCGAGCACACGGTCGTGAGCAGTCGGTCTTCCTCCACGTTGCAAGTGGCCGAGAATAGATACGCGCACATCATAGTCGGGGAACTCCTTCTTAACGCGGTCGGCATAATAAAGCGCGCCGCACTTAGGACTCTCTGAGACTATCACAATGCAACTCTTCTTCGACTTTCTTATGCCTCTCTCCATGAATCGTGCCAGTTGGTCTACGTCGGTAGAATCTTCAGGGATGATTGCAGCCTCTGCTCCACATGCGATAGCGCTGTTTTGAGCAAGAAAACCCGCATCACGTCCCATCACTTCAACGAAGAAGATACGCTCATGACTCTGGGCGGTGTCTCTGATTCTATCGACACACTCCATGATAGTGTTCATCGTAGTATCATATCCTATTGTGGAGTCGGTTCCATAAAGGTCGTTATCGATAGTTCCCGGCAGACCTATGCAACACACATCATACTCATCAGCGAAAATACGGGCACCTGTTAGCGAACCGTTACCTCCAATAATCACAAGAGCATCGATGCCGGCATTAACCATATTGTCGTATGCTTTCTTGCGGCCTTCTGCCGTCATGAACTCCTTAGAACGAGCAGTCTTCAGAATGGTTCCGCCCATCATTATTATACCAGACACATTCTCGGTGGTGAAGTCTTGAATCTCGTTGTTTATCAAGCCGTCCCAACCGCGATAGATTCCCTTTATCTTGAATCCGTTATAAATGCCTGCACGAGTCACCGCACGAATAGCGGCATTCATGCCTGGCGCATCGCCTCCAGACGTCATTACGCCTATTGTTTTTATCTTCCCCATAGTATTGTTGCTTTTATAGTTTTAGAAAGTCATTAGCCAAATGAACAAAAGTCCTATCATCCATGAAATTATGGATAGCCACCCCACGTTTCTGAAGTACCACCCTATGTGCAGACGCTCCATCTTCATTAGAGCCAAGCCACTAAGTGAACCTAACAGAAGGAAATTACCGCCCATTGCTGTGCTGTATGCAACTACTTTCCAATAGTCGCCGTTTTGCACAAACGACGTCATATAACCAACGTCTGCCCAACTTGAGATAGTTTCAACATCTAATATAGGATAGAGAGAAATGAAACTGAGAGATGTCGCGAAAGTGTCAACGATACTGCTCATCATTGCCGATAGCACACCGAGAATCCAGATGTTATGTATCTGGAAATCGATGTTGCGCGCAAGCCAACTTGCGGCTCCTGTCTCGCAAACCACTCCAACGGCGAGCATCATGCCCATCACAAAAAGCATCATCTGAATGACTCCATACTGGAGCACTCGGGGCATGCGGCGCTGAATCATCTTATCAACATCCATAAGTTTGCGGTTTACAATCTCGTTTACTATCCACAGCAAAGAGAGGACGCAAAGAGCGCCGAGGAACGGACTCAGTTTTGTGATGTTATGGAATGTAGGTATGAACCATAACCCGCCAATGCCCACAATAAGCATTAGCAGGCGTTGCCAACGAGAAAGGTTGGTGTCATCACCTCTGTAGGGCATAGACCATTCTATATCAATGCGCTCAGGCAGCATTCTCCCCAACCACAACACAGGCACAACCGTAGAGATGACACAAGGTATTGCAAGCGAAGCAGAGAAGCGCGATGCCGTTACCGCCCCGTTGTTCCACAACAACAAGCCTGTAGGGTCGCCGATAACGGTGAGAGCGCCGCCACAATTGGCAGCCAACACTATTGCGCAACCATATATAATACGGTATCTGCGGTTGGGTATCAGTCCGTGCATTACCACGAGCATCATCGTTGTTGTGGTAATGTTATCAAGGTTTGCCGACACAAGGAATGTTATTCCTGTCATCATCCACAAGAGTTTCTTGCTCTTGCGGGTGCGCATAAGTTCGGTAAGGAAATCGAAACAACCGTTATTGTTCAGAATCTCGACAATAGTCATCGTGGCAAGCAGAAATAGCACAATCTCGGCTCCCTTGCCCACATACTTGAGGAAAATATTCTGAGCAATGTAGTGCTTCACGGCCGAGCTTGTGGGCACAGCGCCTCCGAGGAAATCGGTGTATTCATCGGGATGCTGGCTCATCACAAAATCGGTTCCAAAGCATATATAAAGCACCCACCCCACAGCAGCGGCAAAGATAGCAATGGCTGTCTTGTTTACCTTAGTGAGATTAGAAGTCGCTATCAACAAATAGCTCAGAATCAGTATGATTACGATTATTAATGTCATTTCAACCGCAAAATTAACATTTTCTTAGTGAAATGCAAAGAATTATCATAGTTTTTTCACTTTGAAAACCGATTTTATTCTATTCCAAAGTGATGACTTGTCTCTTATAAGCAACAACGAGACACCGACGCTGACTATCAAGAGCGTTATTCCGACAATCCAATATACCCATCCGCATGAAATGAATGAAACGGCCATAGCGCACAATCCTAAAGGCACCTGCGCGAGAATATACTTTACGGCACGAGAACTGAGCACATAGGTGTACTTCATCCTAAGGAACAGGAAAGTAACAATGACGTCGATGATACTCACAACTGTGAATGCCAATCCTGCGCCAAACAATCCATAATGGTCGTAGAACAATATGGTTGCAAAGAACAACAGCAGATTGTTAACGGCTTCAATGAACAAAAATGAATAGGAATCGCCTCGCGACAACGGGAGATATTGCATCGGAATGGCCATAGAACGGCCGTATAGCGAAAGCGCCATTATCTGCATCATGGTGATTGCAGGCACAAACTTACCGCTAAGCAACAACGGCACAATAACAGGCATGAACACAATGAGCCCCACTATCATCGGCGAAATGAGCAGAAGAAGCACCTCCATCTGATTGTTTATTGTGATGTTGCGGGCTGCGGTGTCTGAAGTGATTGCAGAGAGACGCGGGAAATAATCGGACTCCAACGCCGAGAACACCATACCGCCATAAGTGATGATAATCATATATCCAGCATTATAAAGGCCTACGGTATCGAGAGTACCATAATTGTTGAGCCACGAGCGGATTGCGAACTCCACTCCGCTGCCCATCACGCCAGCTAGGACAAAAGCGATGCCAAGCCTTATCATACCAGCACCCTGCCCTAGGGTGGCTCGGGAGAAATCGAACTTAGCAGGGTAATACCTCAACGAGTACCGAATGGTGAGCAGCATCTGAATCAAGGCGATAAGCACAAGCGACGGCACAATGCCCTTCTCTCCCCAAAAATAATAAATAGGTACTGTCGTGATGAGCGAGAGCAACACATTTAGGGATGAGATAGAGGCAAGTCCTTTCAGGCGTTGGGTGCCTTTGAGAATTGCCGTCTCACCACCTGTGACTATCGACAGACCTACAATCGGTGAAAGCAGTATGAAGTGAAGTGTGTGGTTACCCCAGTTGAACGCTACAGCATCTACAAAAGGGCCGGCAAACATACACACCACCATACCTAAAACGGCAAGCAGCAGACTCCACGACCTGACCACCCTGATGTTCTTCTTCACCTCCGTCTCATCGTTCTTGCTGAATGCCTCAGAGATGTTCTTCACCGCACTCATCGGTATTCCGAAACTCGTGGAGTCGGTAATCAGCTTTGCTGTGGAGTTGAACAGAGATATAAGACCCATTCCGTCGGGCCCAAGCAAAATGGCAACAAACTTGCTCCTTATGAGAGCCATAAGGATATTAAGGCCTTGAATACTACCAAAGATACCTGTATACTTCAGTATGTGCCTGTAACTGCTGCTGTTGTTTTCCATTTAATTTTAAAACGTAGAAAACATCCATTTATTACACGCCGGCAGTTATTTTCCATGCGAACACAGGTTTTGAGATAAATATGTATCATTTTTGAGACGAAAAGAGAAAATGTTTGCAATAAAAAGTGTATCTTTGCAGGCGATTTAAAAACAGAGCAATGCTTAACAATAATTCAGCAAACGAGCAAGCACCGCTGGTCAGTTTCATCGTGACGACCTACAATCTGCCCGAGACGCTTCTGCAGGAATGCCTTCAGAGCATCACGGCACTCACGCTCAAGGAGAACGAGGCAGAGATTATCGTCATCGACGACGGCTCTGACGAGAGCGCCCTGCTCAGCATCACCAATTTCAGAGACCGCATTATATATATGTGGCAACCCAACAGGGGTGTCAGCGTAGCGAGAAACCTGGGATTGAGAATAGCAAGCGGAAAATATATTCAGTTTATCGACGGCGACGACAAACTGATACAGACAGGCTATGAGCATTGCCTTGACATCGTGAGGTTCAACTCGCCCGACCTTGTGCTGTTCAACTTCACCGACAAAGATTCAGACATAGACACTCCATATCTCTTCAACGGTCCTGTAAGCGGTGAGGAATACATGAGGCACAACAACCTGAAGGCTGCCGTGTGGAGTTATATTTTCAACCGCAACATCGTGTCCAACCTGAGATTCTCGCCGGGTGTAGAGTTTGGCGAGGATGAGGAGTTCACGCCGCAACTAGTGCTGAGCGCCGAAAAAGTGTATTCTACCGACACCTGCGCTTATTTCTATCGCCGCAACCACTTGTCGGTGACTCACAACAACACCAAGAGGCGACTTGTAAAGCGACTGGCTGACTCAGAGAGAGTGATTGCAAACCTCTTTGAGATGTCATCAAAGTTGCCTGCACAGGAATCGTCGGCACTAAGAAGAAGGGTTGCGCAACTGACTATGGACTATATCTACAACATCATAATATTCACACGTTCAAAACACCAACTCGACAAGCGTCTCGCAAACCTTGAGAAGAAGGGGCTCTACCCGTTGCCTCAGAAGAACTACACTTGGAAATACAAGTATTTCAACAAGATGATAGAATCTAACGCAGGCAGGCGTTTCATGCTCTTCATCTTGCCTTTACTGAAGAGAGAACAATGAGAATACTACTCCTTGGCGAATACAGCAACGTGCATGCAACACTCGCAGAAGGTCTGAGAGCGCTTGGCAATGAGGTGGTCGTAGCGAGCAACGGCGACTTCTGGAAAGACTATCCACGCGACATCGACTTCAAGCGCACACCCGGCAAGGTGGGCGGTGCAAGACTCTTCATGAAGATTAAGAACAAGATGCACGAGATGAGGGATTTCGATGTGGTGCAACTCATAAACCCTATGTTCCTGGAACTGAAGGCAGAGCGCATAGAACCGTTCTACCGCCAACTGAGAGAACAGAACGGCAAGATGTTTTTAGGGGCCTTCGGAATGGACTACTACTGGGCAATGGTGAACTCCACCACTATGCCTTTGAGATACAGCGACTTCAACATCGGCAAGGAGTTGCGCACCAACGCAGATGCCGTGAAAGAAAGGGAAGACTGGATAGGAACGCAGAAGGAGACTCTGAACAAGTTGATTGCCGAAGATTGCGACGGCATAATAGCAGGCCTCTATGAGTATTATGCCACCTATCAGCCTCTGTTCCCAAACAAGACAACATTCATACCCTTCCCCATCAAACCCGAGAAGAATACTCCTGAAACATTCTCCATACACGACCCGCTTAGGTTTTTTATCGGCATAAGCCGCGGGCGAAGCGAATATAAAGGCACCGACATCATGCTCCGTGCGGCACTCGAGATAAATCGTCGCCACCCTAAAGAAGTTGTGATAAACAAGGTTGAGGGAGTGCCTTTCTCTGAATACAGCAAGATAATGGAGGGCAGCGACGTAATTCTTGACCAGCTCTACTCATACACACCGAGCATGAACTCTCTGCTGGCAATGAACAAGGGCATAGTTTGCGTGGGAGGCGCCGAGCCTGAGAATTATGATATCCTCGGCGAAAAAGTGTTACGTCCCATTGTTAACGTAGAGCCGAACTATGAGAGCGTGGTGGAGCAACTGGAATGGCTCATCGTCATAAAACGCAACATCCCGCGAATGAAGAAAGAGAGCGTGGAATATGTCCGCCAGCATCACGACTATATAAAAGTGGCCGAAAAGTATCTTGAGTTTTATAATAAATGTTGAACGTTGAAAGTTCAATATTGAGCGTAGTTTGTTTTATCGTATACTTCGTTCAACCCTTACCGTTCTTCGCTCAACCTTTTAATTTCATTATAAATCCTCTGAACAGGCAGTCCCATTACATTGAAATAACTGCCTCGTATTGACTCCACACCGATATACCCTATCCATTCTTGTATTCCATAAGCACCAGCCTTATCGAACGGACGATATTGTTTGATGTAATAGTCTATCTCGCTGTCTTTCAACGTCTTGAATGTCACATCTGTCTCAACCGAGAAACTGCGGGTTTTCTCTCGGGTGGCAAGACATACGCCAGTAATCACCTGATGTGTCCTGCCGCTAATCATGCGTAGCATGCGTCGGGCATCTTCCTCGTCGGCAGGTTTGCCAAGCACCTCATCGTCAACCACCACTATGGTGTCTGCAGTCAGCAGCAGTTCGTCGGCACCTATCTCGCCATTATATGCTGCCGCTTTCTCACGCGCAATATACTCTGCTATCTTCGCTGTGGGCAAGTCGTCAGGATAACTCTCTTCAATACCTGGCAACAAGCGAACCTCAAAATCCATATCAAGCCCGGCCAGAAGTTCCTTGCGGCGAGGACTTGCTGATGCTAATATTATTTTCATTGTTGTTATGTCGTTATAACGTTTTTTCGTAACTTCGTTATGTCGTTATAACGTTTTTCCGCTATAACGTCATCATGAAATCACCAGCCGAACGCCCTGTCGTCGCTGAGCCACTTGCCCTGCACCTTGAGCACTTGCTCTATAACATCACGGGCACAGCCGTGACCACCATCACGCCCGCTGACATAGACACTTGCCTGCTTTACCTCAGCACACGCATCGGCAGGACAACAGGGGCATCCGCAACGGCGCATCACCTGGAGGTCGGGAATGTCATCGCCCATGAATATCAGTTCGTCGTCAGCATAGCCATAACGCTCCTTAAAAGCCTCGTATGTCTTCACCTTCACAGCACATTTCATGAAGATGTCCTCCACTCCAAGACGTTCATATCGCAGTCTTATGGCATCGGTATTTCCGCCTGTCATGATGGCTATGCGCAATCCCATCTTCTGAGCCAGTTGTATGCTGTAGCCGTCCTTGATATTCACTGTGCGCATAGGCTCGCCGTCGGGGTGCAATGGTATTGTCTCGCTACTCAGCACCCCGTCTACGTCGAATATCACCGCCTTTATTTTCGATAAGTCGTAATTAATCATCTTTTGAACTGTGATTTGTATATGAATTGTAGTGCAATATGCCGTCAGTTATCGTGTCATATACCCTCAATGACAACTCGTTTGATATCAACTGGCGCTGCGCCTCTATAACATTGAGGTCGCCACGAGCCGCAGGTCCCGTCTGTGCATCGCGTGGAGCGAGCACCTCAAGTTTGCTTACGGTCTCTCTTATCAACGGCATCATCACGCTGAAGGGCAATCCCTGTGAACGCAGCACATCGTCGGCAAGAGTGAAGCAATGGTTGGCAAAGTTGCAAGCGAACACTGCTGCCAAGTGGAGATAGCGCCGTTGCTCGGAATTCAGCCGATAGACATTGTATGTCAGAACGTGCGCGAAATTCTCTATAGATACAAGAGTGTCTTCATCTGATGCTTCAACAAAAATGGACAGCTCGTTGAAATCCACTATTTTCTGTTTGCTAAATGTTTGCATCGGATAGAACACTCCGTGCCTTGTCTGCGTCTCTCCGAACACGCTCATGGGTATGCTGCCCGCGGTGTGCACCACGATGCCTTTACCTGCGCGCTCAGTCACCTTGCGAACCACCTCGCCCACGGCTCCGTCCTTGACAGACACCACATAGAGGTCGGCGTCCCGGACAATATCTTCAAGTGATGTGGTGTATTCACAACCCAGTCTCTCGGCAAGAGCGGCAGCCGACTCAGCGGTACGGCTGAACACCTGCTCCACCCTTCTGCCCTTGCGTATTAGCGCCTCGCCAAGATTAGTGGCAAGGTTGCCTGCGCCCACAATCACTATGCGCTCAATACTTGCCTGCATGCACGTTCTCCCATTTCAAGCGGTCTTCGTTTTGCGGTTTACGCTCGTCAGCCTTATGACCGAAGGCCAGCACACAGAGGCACGACATGTTCTCAGGAATGTCCAGAATGCCACGAATCACGGTGTCGGCGCTTGTGCCGTCGGAGAGGCCTCTGCCCCGCATCTGTGCCCAGCACGACCCCAGCCCAAGGTCTTCTGCCTGCAACTGCATCGCAAAGGCTGCTATCGAGCCGTCCTCTACCCAGCAGTCGTTCTGCAGCGGGTCGCCAAGCACCACCACAGCGAGCGGCGCACCCTTGATGAACTGCGAGCCCATATCCTTAGCATCAGCTATCTTCTCGATGTCTGTCTTGTCGTCAACCACCACAAAGTGCCACGCCCTCTGACTCTTGCTGGTGGGCGACATCAGCCCTGCCCTGAGTATCAGTCTGACGTCTTCTGCCGAAATCTCCTCCTCCGTAAACTTGCGGTGACTGCGTCTCACCTGTACCAAATCCTTGAAATTTTCCATATTATTAAATGTCAGCCCTTGTAATTCGTTGTTGATGCAAAGATACAAAAAATAATTGAAATATCATAATAAAAGGCCGAAAAAACGACGCAATATGCAGTAATGCCCTATGGCTCAACCAATTACATCGCATTTTACATGCGCAAGTCTCGTTCGGCTTGAAAATACATAAAACAGGTGAGTGTCTTGTACTGAAATAGGTTGACTCATAGAACGCCTTAAATGTTAAATTATTAAGTTCATTTAAGAATTATGAGTAGAGTTAAATTCAGTCGCGCATTGAAGCGTAGTATCTGCATTGAGTACATGCAGAGTGGAATGTCCAGGAAGGAGATTGCGCTGAAGTACAACCTTCCGAGTGTAAATTTGTTGTCGGCATGGATACAAAGTTGCCTGAGTCCTTTGGAAATCCAAGAAAAATGTGCATCTTTGCCCCGTGAAACCCCTCAAATGGATGGAATTATGGCAAATGATGTGGTACAGTCAGCTGATCAGGAAGCCTTGATAGAGGCCCAGCGCAGACAGATAGAGAAGCTTGAGAAGCAGCTCAAGCGCAGCCAGGACAAGGTTCTTGCGCTTAACACGCTCATCGACATCGCCGAGGAGCAGGGGATCCGCATACGAAAAAAATCTGGGGCCAAGCAGTAGGTCGCCTGAGCGTCAATACCGGCTATACGATACGGTATTGCTGCGAGCTGTTTGGCCATACCAAGCAGGCGTATTACAAAGGCCGTCGTCAGGATGGCCTATACGGGCTCCGTGCCGGCCGCATCATAGAGGCAGTGAGGCAGGTCCGCCAGATGGACCCCGGCATCGGCTACTACAAGCTGTGGCTGATGATGAAGCGCATGTTCCTCCAGGACTGGGTGCCCGGGCGCGATGCGTTCCTGCGGCTTCTGCGCGACCGCCAGCTGATGCAGAAGCGTCCCAAGCCTCGCCACACGACAAACTCGAACCACCGCTACCGCAAGTACAGGAACCTCATCCGCGGCTTCGTCCCCACATGGCCGAATGAGCTCTGGGTGAGCGACATCACGTACATCGACCTTGTGGACGGCTGCTGCTACCTGCACCTAGTGACGGACGCCTACTCGCACAAGATCGTGGGCTGGTGCCTGTCCGGGACGCTGGAGGCGGAGCACACGCTCGCGGCCCTCCGCATGGCCGTCTCGCAGGCCACGGCAGACGAGCTGAAGGGACTCATCCATCACTCTGACCGTGGCGTGCAGTACTGCTGCAATGCCTATACGGACGAACTGAGGAAGTACGGCATCAGGATCAGCATGACGGAGGACTACAGGCCCACCGACAACGCCATCGCCGAGCGTGTGAACGGCATCCTCAAGACCGAGGTCATCTACCGCGAGAAACGCTTCAAGACGTACCACGACGCACAGGAGCGCATATCCGGCTTCATCGACTTCTACAACGACACCCGCCCGCACTCCAGCATCGGCATGAAGACTCCTTCAGAAGCACATCGGGAGCAAGGCCCGCAGCGAATCATGTGGAAGCATGCGGGAGGGCTCTCGGGGGCTGTCTGCCCCCTGCCGCAAGGCACCCCCTGAGTGTTTTTCATAGGTCAGGCTGCGCCCGGGGCAGTCAACCGTTTCAGTACAAAGTCAACAAAAAAAGTATGACGAGTAAACAATATCCGTACGGAGTCAACGCTCTTAGGAAAAGAGTCAACCATCTCAGGAAAGGTGGTCAACCTTTCCCAGATGAGCAAGTCAACCTTTTCCGTATGGATAGGCAAATGTTAAATTATCAAGGCTAAAAAGAGTCAACCGAATTCAGGAAAAGACAGGTACTTAAAATAAAACTGTAATCTGTCAACTGTCACCGCTCACCTTGTTGTCGAGTGAAACAAATGTATATCTTTCGCCCTGCGATTAAGCATCTTTCGCCACGCAAAACATGGCTTTTCGCCCCGTCAAAGGGCATCTTTGGGACGTGCAGCACTAGGTCCTCAGCCCTATATCCCCCTTGCTATAACGGACTTGTAGGTTGACTTGGAACGCCTTCTTCTTTGCAATCGTCATATAAACCCTTTTGTTTCAGAGACTTGCAAGAAAGTGTAAAGATAATTCGCACGGCGGTGATGGAAAAATTGGACATTTGGACATTTGGACAATTGGACAAATGCCCTTTTCGGGATTCAGGATTTTAGGTGTCTCATTCTTTATATTATATATATATTATAATATATATATAATATAAAATATATATACATATATTTTTGTCAAAATCTTTCACTTACACTCAGTCCTCGCAACGGAAAATGTCTAAATGTCCAATTGTCCAAATGTCCAATTGTCCAATTTTGGCGATGGATGTTAGATGATGGATGATGGGTGATGGTGGTCAGAACTATGAACTATTAGCCAACACCCAAACCTCTAACACCCAACACCTTAAAGTCAAATGCGTCGGTATAGCGTTATGGTGTTGCCGGTGATTGTCTGCTGTCTCACCACTTCGATGTCTGCGGGCAGTTGCGGTGCCTGTGTGCCGCTGGCCACTACTTGTGGCGACTGCTCCACGCGTATCTCGTCGTACAGATGGTTGTCGATGAACGACTGCAGGGTGTGCCTGCCGCCCTCAACCATCATCGACTGTATGCTGCTGTCGTGTGCCGCCTTCATAAGTACCCGAAGCACCTCGTCGTCGGAGAGTTGTCCCTCGATGCCGGGAAGCGGTTCGGTGGCGTGTGAGAGCACCATCTTCACGGGCGACGGACCAGCCCAGTGGCGCACCGTCAGTTGCGGGTGCTCGCGCTCCTCGGTGGTCTTGCCCACCACGATGGCGTCGTTCTCCGCCCTCAGTTTGTGCATGAGCATCAGCGTTGTGGGGGTTGATATGGCGAGCGCTTTGCCTCCGTTGTCGATAAATCCGTTTGCTGTCTGCGCCCATTTCAGCGTTATGAACGGGCGGTGGAGACTGTGGAAGGTGAAGAAGCGCTTGTTCAGCCGTTTGCACTCGTCCTCCAGCACGCCCACAGTTACCTCTATCCCTGCGTCGCGCAGGCGTTTTATGCCTCGTCCCTGCACCTCGGCGAAGGGGTCGATGCATCCCACTACGGCGCGGCGCACCCCCTTCTTCACGATGAGGTCGGCGCACGGCGGTGTCTTGCCCCAATGAGAACAGGGCTCCAGACTGACGTATATGGTGGCCTCGGGCAGCAGATGCTCGTCGGCAGGGCTCACCGACGCGAAGGCATTCACCTCGGCATGTCCCTCTCCACAGCGCACATGATAGCCCTCGCCGATGATTCTGCCGTCGGCAACTATCACCGCTCCCACCATTGGGTTTGGCTTTGCGTAGAACTCTCCGCAGCGTGCCAGTTGCAGGCATCGCCGCATGTATATCTCGTCTGTTTGCATTGTCGTCATATTTATTCCATACCGTCACATTGCTAACGACTCCCCGCCCATGTAGGGGAGGGGCCAGGGGTGGGGACTGTGTTGTCCTTTATCTCCATCTATCTACCCTTATCTCCATTTATCTTCTTCCTTTATATCACCGACCCCGCCCCTATCCCCGCCCCTGCATGGGTGGGGAACCGTTAGCAATGGGG
>JAEEGI010022042.1_pt1 | contig 12618 bp, 7 predicted proteins | sample 8958751 | NCBI WGS metagenome assembly JAEEGI01 (sample SAMN16246545, study PRJNA631951) | gut metagenome | biome: gut microbiome; feature: rumen; material: KS-attached | host: Bos | place: Iran: Karaj | collected 2018-10 | reverse complement strand
CGCAGGGATATCGTTCTTTGACGAGCACTCTCTTGAGACAATCATTTCCTACACTTCCACGAACTTTGTTCCGTGGGCCACTAATAATGTATCGCTTGTGACGGAATACGCGGGCGGCTACGCCATCACCAACACAAGTTGGTTCACGGTTGGACAGAACATCGAGCCTTCCACCGAGTTCTCGATCGACTGCCAGAGCGTGTTCTTCCTGAACGACGCTGACATCTTCGACGCAAGCGAATATCCGACGAACAGGCCGGAGCGCATACGTCCGGTGACGCTGAATCTCCGTGCTCCCTATGGAACAGGCGGCACCGTGACGGTTTCCGCGGAAGGCGAAGCCGCCCCGATTGTGTGCCATGTGGTGGACGGAGCGACGAATATCGTGACGGCCACGACGCCACTGACGCTGACGGTGACCGATCCCTTTGCGCGCACAGGGACGTACACGGTCTATGTCTCGTGTCCAAGGCGCGGCACTGGGACGCTCAGCGCCACGCTGACGCTTGATGGCGGCGCAACGCTCTCGGACACGGCGATCTTCAAGTGCATAGAGCCGCTTCGCAAACTGGTGACGACGGAGAAGGTTGCGGGGCGTTTCATCAATCCATCGCGGCTTGTGGTGGGCACCAATGCAGTCCTGAAAGTTGGGGTGAATGGTGACTTCGATCCGTCTGAGATCAAGTGGCGTGTTGTTTCCGGCCCGGGAGTCGTTTCGCCGACGAATGGGCTCAGCACTACCGTGTCACCTACTGGTACGGTTGGTACTGTCGTAGTGGAGGCGCGGTTCAACGATGACGAGATTCAGCCGACGTTTGTGCTGCCCGTTGTGATGCCGCGCACGATTCCTCTACGGGCGTTTGTGGCTGTAAATCGTGAAGGGGAACCGGCAATTACGAAAGAGAAATTGAACGAGATGATAAAAGCGGCAAACGTCATTTTTTCGCAGGCTGGGTTGTTTTTCCAGTTACAAGGTGATCCTATGACGTGTGGAGGACCTGACGATTGGAATCTAACAATGTATAACATCGTTGAACTGTATATTGGCGATGATGACCTGTCCTATGATGAATACACTCCGCAGTTTATGCGCCTTGTGAAACCAAATTTGCCTTGTGATGGTGATGGGATTGATATGTTCTTTGTTGGTACGCTTAAATTTGCAGAGGGGAAGGGGGCTGAACATTTCGCGCTTTGTACCTCAGGGAAGATTGTTATTCCTCAGGGATTTGGGGATCAGACTTTGGCGCATGAGCTTGGTCACACTTTTGGGCTGAAAGACATTTATCTGGATACTCGATATCGGATAGAAGGAGAGGCGACAAATTGGAATACGCTGTCAAAAGCTAAGACTCCTGTCGATGGTGGTTGCTTCGGGAGTCATCCTCGAGATTGGGGGGAAGAGACTGGTCGTGGCTTTTATGATAAGTCAGACACCCTTGGAATCGTAATAAAAAGGTTGCTGATGTATGGCATGGCGGAATTTGGGGAGAAGTCAGAGGATATGCCTGATGATACGGTCTTTGGAATTGCATCTTATGGTGCAGAAGAGCTTGTCAAGGTAGGAGCGGAGAAGATTGACAAAGAGAAAGGAACTGGCAATGAGTAACCGTAGAAAATCTTGGAATCATCTGATGATAATGTTGACTGCTGTGACCGCAATTACGATGGCAACAGTTACGCTTTGGGGGCACACGCCGGCGGAGTCTAATGAACTTGTTCGGGCGATGCTCTATGCGGCAACGCCTAGAGGATGTGACGGAGGTCGAGCTGGGATGTCACGCCAGCAATGGGCCGTGGTTCTAAAGTCGCATCTTCCTGATGTCTTTTTTGGTAGTATCTGCACTAATTCAGGTTGGTCGTATGAAGGGCGAGTGGCGGCATTTGACAACTTCATTGCGAACATGGGCGGCATTGATTTCCTTGACGAGTCGAACGAGTATCGCCAATGTGCCGTCATGGCTGTAAATCAATGCAGAGACATGAACTATGCAAAAGCCACGGTGCCGATAAGGCAACTGGTTTATAATCCGTCATATCCGTCATATCTGAGGTCGAGAGCCATAGAGGCGGCGGTTCATCTAGGGGGACTAGATGATGATTCTACAGCATTTGTTGATTCCATAATGACGAATACGTCTGTTTTTTCGCGCAGCGAACGATCAATGGCTTCAAAGACATATGCGGCCATCGTCCAAGGTTTCGTGGTTACGAACGAGGCTGGTGCACAAGCTTCCAGCAATGCACTGTCCATGATATATCGTAACCGTTTCGTCGATTGGGAGAATGCATATCACATAGACGACATGCTGGTTTCAAGAATCAACGGATATGCGTTGAGTTCCAACAGGCTGGAACTGGCCGAACATGTTCTTGCCGTAACAAATTGCTGGAATGCCACAAGGATTCATTTTGTCTCAATTACCAATCAGCTGCTGTCGTCTGGGCAGCCGCTTGTGCAGCTAAACATTGGCGAAGGCGAGTGAGGTTCATGTCGCCCACCAAACTACCAAACCACCTAACTACCAAACTACCTAACTATTTAAAGGATTTCAGTCATGACCCTTTCCGAATTCAAATCCGCATGGGCCCGCGCGGCCGAGAAGACAGCCTCGCGCGAGAAGGAATACTCTGCGCTCGACGCCGCGGCAGGCGGCGATGGCGACCACGGCGAGGCGATAGTGGCAGCCACGCGCGCGCTCGCCGCCGCGCAGGGCGACGACTTCAAGAGCCTGCTTGAAGACATGGTGTCGCATCTCGAAAGCGACGTGAGCGGCTCCACGAGCTCGCTCTACGGAACGCTCTTCGAGGGCATGGCCGACGCCGTTGACGCCGGCAAGACCGAGCTCTCTGCCGAGGAGATCGCGGACCTCTTTGCCGCCGGTCTCGAGGAGCTCGGCTTCGCCACCAAGGCGAAGGTGGGCGACAAGACATTCATGGACGCGCTCATCCCCGCCATCGAGGCCCTCAAGGCCCATGCCGCCGAAGGAGAGCCCGCCATGTTCGCCGCGGCCGCGGCAGCCGCCAAGGCAGGCAGCGAGGCGACGGCGCAGATGCAGGCGAAGTACGGACGCGCCAAGAACCTCGGCGAGCGCTCCATCGGCCCGATCGACGCCGGCTCGGCCTCCAATGCCGACATCTGGAGCTGCTTCTGCGCGTAAGACGCCATTTCCACTCTGCGCACGCGCACACGCGAAGGGCTTCGGGTCAATGAGCATTCTACTTGTAAATGGTCGGCATCCAATATGCGGAGTGCACCGCGTTCCTGGGAACAAGAACGCGGCGCTGCCGATGATTGCGGCGGCAATGCTCGCTGATGGTCCGGTGACGCTTGAGAACGTTCCCGGCATCGAGGACGTGGAGAACATGTTCAAATGCGCGGAGTGCTTCGGAGCCAAGATATCGCGCGACATCGCAGCACGAACCGCAACCATCGACGCCACGCGGCTTCGCACCGCGCGCCTTGCCCCAGAGCTTGCCAGCAAGATACGCACGAGCGTGCTCTTCGCAGGGCCGCTTCTCGCGCGCATGGGGTCCGTGTCGCTTCCGCCGCCTGGCGGCGACGGCATCGGCCACCGCCGGCTCGACACGCATTTCGCCGGCTTCGCATCGCTCGGCGCGAAGGTGAAGGCCGGGCGGCGCATTCTCTCCGTGAAGGCGCCCAAGGGGCTTTCCGGCGCGAAGATGCTCCTCGACGAGGCTAGCGTCACCGCCACCGAGAACATCCTCATGGCGGCGGTGCTTGCGCGCGGCGAGACGGAGATCTACAACGCCGCGTGCGAACCGCACGTTCAGGACCTCTGCGCTATGCTCAACTCGATGGGCGCGAAGATCGAAGGCGCCGGCACGAACCGCATTCGCGTGGAGGGCGTGGAGGCGCTGCACGGCACCACCGCGCGCGTGGGATGCGACTACATCGAGGGCGCGAGCTACCTCACGGCCGCGGCGATAACGGGCGGCGAAATCACCCTCACGGAGATCGACCCCGAAGTCTTCGCCGTTCTCGAGAAGACGTTCGCGCGCTTCGAGGTGAAGTGGACCGTCGATGCCGCGAAGCGCACTCTGCACATGCCCGCGCGCAAGCGCAGGCGCAAGATGGCGTACGACCTTGGCGACGCGATTCCGAGCGTTGCGGATGGTCCCTGGCCCATGTTCCCATCGGATCTCGTATCGATCCTCATCGTGCTCGCCACGCAGACGCGCGGCACGTGCCTCTTCTTCGAGAAGATGTTCGAGAGCCGTCTGTACTTTGTGGACCACCTGATCGGCATGGGCGCGAAGATCGTGCAGTGCGATCCTCACCGCGTCGTGGTGACGGGTCCCACGCAGCTTACGGGATCCACTGTGACTTCGCCCGACATCCGCGCCGGCATCGCGCTCATACTTGCGGCCCTCTGCGCGAAGGGGCGCACAACCATCCTCAACGCGGGGTCCGTCGATCGCGGCTACGAGGCGGTCGAGAAGGAACTCGCCGCGCTCGGCGCAGATGCGAAGAGAGTTTGAGTTTTGAAGTTTCGAAGTTTAGAGGTTTAGAGGTTACCACCTAACCACCCAACCACCTAACCACCAAACTACCTAACGGGATAAAAATCTCGAATATTTCACCGTCGCAATGACGCGTGGATATGATATACTATTTGCGTTCGTGCGGTGCAGTTGCCTGCATGGACTAGCCGTGACGGGGGAGAAATCCCGTTCTCGGTGAATCGGCTATTTTGCGCCGACACGCAAACGACGTTCCGCTGTAAACTTGGCGGTTTAAGAATGTGAACGGAGTTTGACGGGGTCGCGCGAACGGTTTATGCCGTTCTGCGTGCCCTCGCCTTCTCTTTCACATTCGGGCACGCCAAGGCCTACAGCGGAGGGAGATTGACGAGGCACGCATTTTTATTGCCTTGCTTTCCCCTCAAATCGTCTCCAACGTGGCGGCATGAGATGCCGTAGCGGTAGGGCGGTCGCCCCGCGACCGCCGCAATGAAGGAGACGAGATGGCATTCCAAAAAATTCTGGCATTGTGCCTGATGTTTGCGCCGACACTCCTGGCGGAGGTGGACGATTGATGTGCGCTGCAACAAAAAGAACGCCGCGTAACACGGCAACAGCCCTTTATTCTCCTACCATCCGCGAGGAGGAGTTGAAGAACAAGGTCGCCGCAGACTGGTTCGGCGTGTTCGACTGCACTGGCATCGTCGGCAACATCGACTTCTGCGCCGCCGTTCCAGCCACGGACCTTCCGCTGTGCGAGGCGGAATCAGTTGTATGGGCGGAAGCAAAACGCGGCGCGGACGCGCCGCTCGACTTCGCGCTTGTCCAGCTTGTCCTCACGATCGGCAAGGCGCGCACCTTCGACCGGCATCTTCCGCCAAAGTACCTCGCAGCGTTCAACGCCGAGCGCATCGCATTCATCCCGTATTCGGAGATGGTGGAGATCTTCTACCAGAACGACTTCAACTGGAACGTAGCGCCGTCAGACCACGAGACGCGCGAATTCGGAGACCTCTACCAGCGCGTCATACGCATCCTCGAATCCGCCACGCTCGAGTTCTACTTCGTAAAGGACGAGGCGGAGCTGCGCCGCTTCATCAAGACGAATCTCCACACTGGGAGAACGGGCATCTCGCCCGTTCAGATAACCAAGAACAACTTCACGCACATCTACCAGCGCTGGCGCGAGTCGGTGATGCCCACCATCCTCATGCCGGACTGGACCGCCGCCAAGAAGAACGGCATCATCGACGCGGACTTCTTTCTTGCCGACATCTTCTCGTCCGACAACGCCGCTGTCACAGACCGGCTCAACGTTCTCCTGATGAACGACCACTACCGCCAGTCGGGAGGTACGAACGCGCTAGGCTTTCAGCTCTTCATCGAAATCTCCTTTTCCGACGGGCAGAAGGCGCACCGCCTCTTCTGGAATCGCTACAAGCGTCCGCCACGCAGGGAATACTGGAACTACATCGTCAACCGCCGCGACCTGCTTGTGCCGCAGGACGTGCGCGAGCGCAAGGGATCGTTCTTCACGCCGCAGATATGGGTCTCGCTCTCGCAGGACTATCTTGCCGCCATCCTTGGCGAAAACTGGCAGGATGAATACTATGTGTGGGACTGCTGCGGCGGCACAGCCAATCTTGTCGTTGGTCTCACGAACAAGTACCGCGTCTGGGTTTCTACTCTGGACCAGGCCGACGTAGATGTCATCCACCAGCGCATCAAGCTCGGCGCAAACATACTTGACTCGCATGTGTTCCAGTTTGACTTCCTCAACGACAGCTTCGACAAGCTGCCACATGGACTGAAGGAGATCATCGACGATACAGAAAAGCGCAGACGGCTCGTCATCTACATCAATCCGCCGTACGCTGAGGCGGGAGACATCCGCCAGCGATCCGGCACAGGCAAGAACAAGAGGGACGTTTCGGTAGTCCACGCCACGTACAACCGTTATCTGGAAAAGATCGGCATTGCGGGGCGCGAGCTCTTCGCGCAGTTCTTCATGCGCATCCATGACGAGATACCTGGCTGCGTCCTCGCCGAGTTCTCGAAGCTGAAGCATCTACAATCGCCAAACTTCAAGGCGTTCCGTCAGGCATTCCACGGCACATTGGAAAAGTGCTTCATCGTTCCAGCCGACACCTTTGACAATGTGAAGGGCGACTTCCCCATCGGCTTCTGCGTGTGGCGTCTGGGGAATGATGTTCAACGCAGAGACGCAGAGGCGCAGATCGGATTTGCGAACGCGCGGGACGCGCGTTCCTACCATGTGGATGAGCCGGTAGGGTCACGCGTCCCGCGTGACCTTTCTCCGTGTCTCTGTGCCTCTGTGTTAAAAACAGATACGGTATTCACCTCTGCCGTCGCTGACGTGTACAACCGCAAGGGCGAGTTTATAGGCACGAAGACGATCCTTTCCTACGACAGTGAACGGTCTATCAACGACTGGCTCATTGAAACACGCAAACGGACGTCGCATGTGAAATTGGGTTTTCTGTCTGCTCGTTCACACGATATTCAGCATGTACAGGACATTTACATCAAGGCCGACAAGGCGCTCATCAAGTCCGCACGCGGGTCATGGATAACCGATGCGAATCTCACGGAATCAGTGGTGTACGTGGCCGCATGCCACAGCATCGAGGCGAATTGGTTGAATGACCGCGACCAGTTCCTCCATCCTAACGATGGTTGGCGGGACGATTTCGGTTTCCATGTGGATTGCCTAGTGTACACTCTCTTTTCTGATTTCAATGTCATTAAGTCAAAGGACGGCATCAACCACTGGATACCTTTCACTGAGGAAGAGGTTGGGGCGAGGGACTGTTTCGCAAGCCACTTCATGTGCGATTGGCTTGCAGGGCGCATGACGGAGGTCGCGGGGCGACCGCCCTACCAGGGGGATCTCTTTGTGGACGCGCGTCCCTACCATGATGCCGAATTGGTAGGGTCACGTGTCCCGCGTGACCGTTCTCTGCGTCTCTGCGTTAAAGACAAACTTTCCCCAGCCGCCCGTGCCGTCCTTGATGCCGGCCGCGAACTATGGCGCTACTACCACGCACAGCCGAACGCAAATCCGAACGCGTCGTTCTATGACATTCGCCTCCATTTCCAAGGCTCCACGACAGATGCAAAAGGCAAGGTCCGGATGAACAGCGAATCGTCGGACACGAAGTACACCGCGCTGATCGGCGATCTGCGCAAGTCGATGAAGGCACTTGCGCGCCACATCGAGCCAAAGGTGTACGAATACGGATTCCTTAGACGCTAAAGGTGCGACCTCCTGATTTCACTCCTGATTTCATCCACATCCAAAAATTCCACACGAAAAACCCATGAAATGCTATAATGTCTTCATGCCCATCAGAGGACACATCGCGATCTTGCTCACGGCAGTCGCCTTTGCCGCGTTTGCGCGCAAGGCGACGATGCCGCAGCTGCCCGCGCCTGCGTTCGCCGACACGGAGGTGGTGACGAACATGCCGATGCCGTCCGTTGACATGGCGACGAGGCGCGTGTCGTTCTCGCTCGCCTTTGCCGCCACGCCGTCCAACTGCGTGGAGGCGGTGTTCGGCACGGATATTGACGGCGACGGCGAACTGTCGCCGGGCGAGAGGCGGCTCGCGGTGGGCTGGCGATGCGGCAGATGGTTTGTGCGGAAAAGCCCCGATTCGGAATCGTCCACTGACGTCCCGATGGCCGCCGACGGTTCCGAGACAGCGCTTTCGTGGAAGATGCGCCTCTCGCCGGTCGGCGCGATCGAGTCGCTGGCGGCGTCTGTGGATGGCTCGCCAGTCTTCATGACGCTCTCCGCCGCGCCGCCGCCGTGGTTGCACGATCCGGCGTGGAACATGGTGCGCCTGCGAGGATGTGGCAAAGGAATTCTTGGCGAGTCTTTCAGCGTGGCCACATCGGCCGACGGCACGACGTTCTTCTTCAGGTGACGAAATGGACGCGCTGAGAGAGATTTTCCGCCCTGTGCCGCCAGGTGTGTTGCTTGCACTGCTGGGGGCGTGCATTGCGGTCGCGGTGGCGTGGTTCGTATGGAATCGCGTCCGTGCGCTTGCGTGGCTTGCGAAGTGTCGCAACCTTGCATTGGCGCTGCTGCTGGGCGCGATGGCGGCAACGGGAGTGTACAACGGCTTCGCCAAGCTGCCGCAGAATCATGGCATTGTGGCATTGTGGAATTATGGAAATGAGGCAATGGGCATTGTCGGCGAAGCCCAATTTCATAATGCCTCATTGGCACAGTTTCACAATTACACAATCTCACAATTGGACATCTCCAACGGCTGGCGTGTGGTGTACACTGCGGACGGCTCGGCGTTGACGCCTCCGTTCGAAGGCGTTGCCACCAACGACGACTGGCGCTTTAGTGGCGCGTATGACGACTCCATGCGGATCAATCCCGCCGGATGGATGTCCCCGTGGAAGGACGGTACGATGAGCGGGATCACCATCCTCTCGTGGTGCGAGTTCATGCCGAGCGTGATGACCAACTATTTCCCCGCGCCGTTCCCTGGCAAGGTGTCTCTTGTGCCCGAATGCAACTGGCATCTGATTCCGTCAAACTCCGTGCCATACGAGGGCGATGCCGCGCTGATGACTAACGAGTCCGTATTCTGGCACGGGGTCACCACGAACAACTCGCTTGTGCTCACTTGGCAGAACGCCGCATACGCGCGCGACGCGAACTGTCCAACCAACTTCCAGGCTGAGCTGTTTGCGAACGGCAGTTTCGAATACCGCTACGATGACCGCACGGTTGGATATTCAAGAGTTCATCCGCTTGACCTGGACTTTGACGGACTTCCCAACGCGATTGACCCCGAGCCTGAGACGTCGTTTGCCACGACAGCGTGGAATCAGAGCGAGGCGTGGGCGGCTGTGGCTTTCCCGAGCAACGCAGCCGAGATCGCTTCTGTGGGCGGTTACGCCGCGTGGGTGGCGCAGCGGGCCTCTGACCCGAACCGACGCCTTGTCGGGCTTAACATCGCCCTGCAGGGCGGCAGATGGCCCGTGTGCGTCGAGGTGTGCGGCGTCCCCGTGATGGCGGACGGCAACGCCGAACTGCTCTACGCCATCGACTGCGGTGCGCAGGTGCCTTTCGTGCTCTCGGACGGTGAGTTGGAAACCGTTACGCTTCACGGCGTGTCCAATGTCACAGAGCCGTGCTACGCATCGAATTATCCTTATGAGCGCTGGGCGGGTGATGTAGTGGTGCATCTTGACAGTCCTCGCACGGGCTGGCTGCGTCGCGTCGCCGAGGTTGATGTGGACGATGTCGGCCTAGTGCATCTGTTCCCGAGCGACAATGTGCCCGTCACCGCCGTTGTGACCAACTGCCACGCCGACGCCTATCTTGGGTGCACATGGTATGGCGGCGCAGGGATATCGTTCTTTGACGAGCACTCTCTTGAGACAATCATTTCCTACACTTCAACAAACTTTGTTCCGTGGGCCACGAATCATGTATCGCTTGTGACAGAATACGCGGGCGGCTACGCCATCACCAACACAAGTTGGTTCACGGTGGGCCAGAACATCGAGCCTTCCACCGAGTTCTCGGTTGATTGCCAGAGCGTGTTCTTCCTGAACGACGCAGACATATTCGACGCAAGCGAATATCCGACGAATAGACCGGAGCGCATACGTCCAGTGACGCTGAATCTCCGTGCTCCCTATGGAACAGGCGGTACCGTGACGGTTTCCGCGGAAGGCGAAGCAGCCCCGGTCGTGTGCCATGTGGTGGACGGAGCGACGAACATCGTGACGGCCACGACGCCGCTGACGCTGACGGTGACGGATCCCTTTACGCGCACAGGGACGTACACGGTCTATGTCTCGTGTCCAAGGCGCGGCACTGGGACGCTCATCGCCACTCTGGCTCTGGATGGCGGCGAACCACATGTCGCGGCTGCGGGGTTCAAGTGCATAGAGCCTCTTCGCCGACTTGTTACAACTGAACGTACAGATGATAATCATCGTTTCGTCAATCCGTCGCGGCTTGTGATGGGCACCAACGCCGTTTTGAGAGTTGGCGTGCAAGGCGACTTCGCGCCGTCTGCAGTGAAATGGCGCAAGGTGTCGGGGCCTGGCCGGATAGTGGCGACAAATGGTTTCGACGCGGTAGTGGAGCCAACAGGAACAAACGGCGACTTCATCGTTGAGGCGTGTTTCAATGGCGACGAAATACAGCCGAGATTCGTTCTGCCGGTTGTGGAAGAACGTGTTTTGCATATAAAAGTATTTACAGTTAGCCCTCCGGAAATTGACGAGCCTGTAAAATGGACAAATGGAGAAATCACAACGTATCTGGATACTGCCAACGAAATATTCAGCCAGGTGGGAATTAAATTTGTGTTGGATGAAATTAGAACAGCGGGTTCGGAAGATGGCGAAGACTGGAAACTGACTCCGATCCATGCCGTTATCCGTCCCGATGGAATTAAAAAATACATATTTACGGATCAGGCAATCAGTTTGCTCAACACATATCAATCCAACGACTGCATAAAGGTTTTCTTTCTGGGGATGATAAGATCTGTCGTGGAAAAAGGGGTTGAAGCATTTACGATTCCGTTAAGAAACCCTAATCAGGGCGTGTTCATAAGCAGAATGTCCAACAAGTTTACGCTCGCACATGAATTGGGCCACGCCCTTGGGCTGGAGCATTGTTTCTCGGACATAGAACCAACCGATACAAAAGTAATCTATATTGAAGGTAAAGACAAGCCTGTTCTCAAAACAGACTTTCCCGACGGAAAAGGCGACTGGGGTGACGAGACAGGACGTGGATTCTACGGCATAGACGACACACGTGCAGCTTTGCTCAAACGACTTATCATGAACGGTGCACTCTTAGAAGGCAAAGTGGACATACCTTATGGCAGGATTGTAAGTCTTACGGATTCGGCTACGAATTCCGCATCTCTATGGTACCCCAAAGTTGGGGAACACTATCTGGAATCCGACAACAGAAAGGTCTATAGCCATGAGAAATAGGGTTTTGATGATGTTGGCATCAATACTGTTCGTATTGGCGGCATGTGCCACGTTGAATCACTCGCCGGAAGACACATACGAATATGTGCGTTCACGCCTTGGATGGCAGGTCAACTACGGGAGAATGGCGCTGCGGGCGGCATTTGACGGTACTGCCGTCACTGAGCCTACGCCTGAAGGCTGGGAGGGATTCCTCGGTACGAAAATGTCCAATGGCTGGACATTTGAAGAAAAGAAGGAGGCGTTCGACTGGTACCTTGCCAATCTCGCCACAAATAACTGTCGCAGTCTCTCCCTACACGAACAGTTTCTCGTGCGTGTCGCTCTTGAGCAATGCGATGATTTGTGCTACACGAATTCGTATATGGCAGCAAAGGGGCTGATACTGAATCCGAATGGCGTACATCGTGACAAGGCGCTGGAAGTCATGGTGAAGTTTGGACCCGTTGACGATGAAATGACGCAGTTTGTGGAAAACACGGCGACCAACATTGCCGCATACACGCGAAAAGAGCGTTTTATGGCTGTAAGTCGATACGGAATCCGCATTCGAGGTTGCGATTACACCAACGCGGTGACCACAAGAGCCGTTCAGATGTTCGACAGGATGAAATTTCAAGACATATGGATGCCTGTCAATTGCGACATGACGCTTAATGCCCGTGTTCCTGGATACACAATCAGCTCCAATCGTCTGGACTGTGCCAATTGGGCTTTGGCCAATCCCGAGCTTTCGTCCGTTGGCAGACGTTATTTTACGAATGTCACCAATATCATTCTTTCTTCTGGCCAGCCTTTAAGATGGGTGCCGATCAACGAGGATGGCGAGTGAGGTTCATGCCATGATGGTCTTGAGTGTTGGACTAATATGACATGAAGAATGAATAAGCAAGGTGGATGTGCGAGAAGAGGTTGCATGAATGATGAAATGGTTGTTGTATAACATCCTATTTGCCGTTGCGTATGCGGCTATGGTACCATGTTTTCTTCTGCGCATGAAAAGGCGCGGAGGATACAGGGCGCGCATGGGAGACCGCTTCGGGAAGTACCCTCAAGAGGTAATTGACGCTCTCTGCAAAGAGCAGAGCGTTGAGTGCCAAGAATCGGGAACCACGAGCCACG
>JAEEGI010022038.1_pt1 | contig 12618 bp, 13 predicted proteins | sample 8958751 | NCBI WGS metagenome assembly JAEEGI01 (sample SAMN16246545, study PRJNA631951) | gut metagenome | biome: gut microbiome; feature: rumen; material: KS-attached | host: Bos | place: Iran: Karaj | collected 2018-10 | reverse complement strand
TTAATAGATCTTTTCATTACATTTCCAGGAGGCAAAGTTAGTGCAATTGTTTTACTTGGCCAAATTTTTATCGCATAAATAACAATAAATTTTGATGAGATGTATGTTGTTTACAATTATTAACTTAAATACTTCGCTTTAATAGAAAAAAAAGAAGGAATGAGCATCGCTGCTGATTCCTATGGTATTGTGTACTTTAGCTATAACCATCCTCGCATCACTGCGAATGTAAAATTAAACAAAAACTAATACGGCTGCAAAAGTACACGTATTTTTGTAAATCACCAAATAAAATCTACTTTTTGTTTTGCTAGATGCGAAAATTGTTGTACCCACGAATGAAATTTTGCAAGTATATCGAAAAAAAGTACTACTTTTGCAGACGATTATGAAGCAGATTGAAGTAGTAGCAGCGATTATTCGCAAAGACGATAAGGTGTTCGCCACCCAGCGCGGTTATGGCGAATGGAAGGACTGGTGGGAGTTCCCCGGTGGTAAAGTAGAACCAGGCGAAACACCCGAGGCAGCCTTGAAACGTGAGATACGCGAGGAACTTTCTACAGAGATAAGCGTGGATACATTTGTGTGTACCGTAGATTACGATTACCCCAAGTTCCACCTTACCATGCATTGCTATTATTGCAGTTTGCTTGATGAGGCTTTACACCTTAACGAACACGAGGCTGCACGTTGGCTCACTAAAGATCAGCTTGATAGCGTAGATTGGTTACCAGCCGATTTGGTGGTAGTTGAGGACATCAAAAAAGGGGAATGAGCAGTCGCTGCTGATTCCTCTCACTATGATTATATTATGATTATATAAATTATGAAAAACTAATTTGGCAGCAAAAGTATATATAAATAATCAAACCACCAAAAAAAACTAAAAAAAAATAGGTGAGCATCATAAAAATGCTCACCCTTTTTCTTGGGTAGTGTCGATAAGGTCTTGCCCTCTCGGGATTCTGCCCGGATAGTCAAAAAGCACCTTTAGCAATGAAAATGGAGTAGTGTCGATAAAGTCTTGCTCCCCGCTTTCAGCGGCGTAGCCAACAGGATTTTTGGCATTGATAAATGGGTAGTGACGTATACGGCTTGCCCTCTCGGGAAACTTACCCGGATAGCCAATGGTAACCTTTTGACGTGGCAAATATAGTATGTTTTTTTGAAAGATCCAAATGTTTAATACATTTTCTAACATAAACTGGCTCTTTTAACATTTTAAAACTAAATTGTGGCTCTATTTTAAATAGGATACTAATTAAAAATGGTGGCATGTTAATGCTATTATTTTATTTAAATTCTGGTCACAAAATTAGTAACTTTGTACCCTATAAAAACAAGATACGAATGGCTAACAGAAACGTTATTCTCTTACATCTCTTAGAGTCAGATACTTACGAGTTTTTTGGCTCTCCAGCCTCGCTTTTCGACAAGCACGAGGCCAATGAGTTGCTTATTGCCCAAACTAGTTTGAACAACCATTTCAGCAAAATGGCTGCTCAGGGTAAAGAGTTGGTATACAGAAACGCCTATTGCGAAATCCGCAAAGGCGAGATTTATGTTAAGCCATCAACACGAGGTAGAAAGAAAGATAATTTATAAAAACATAATAGGATAAATGAAGGATAATATAAAAATATCAGAATTGCCCGAAGAGGTTACGGAAGACGGACTGAAGATATACGGCCCTACATCTTACGAGACGCAGGTTGCCGTTCTTAGTCATTATCTGCACACACTTGAGGGTAAACATGACATAGCTTCTGGAGAAAAAAGATATGAAATTCTTGGAGCAATTCGTGACTATATAGAGTATAAGCATAAGCAAGACAAGAAAAATCCCATGTGGAAAGATGTCAGTGATGAGACAATGTGGATGGCTGCAGAAAGTCCACTTGAAAATGATCTCTTTGCTGATTTCTTTAAGGTTCCTTTTCCTGCTCCAGAGAATCCTAAGTTCACTTTCATTGATTTGTTTGCTGGTATGGGAGGGTTCCGCTTGGCAATGCAGGCCCAAGGTGGTAAGTGTGTGTTCTCTTCAGAATGGAATGCTTACTCACAGAAGACGTATTTTTCCAACTTTGGTGATATGCCCTTTGGTGACATAACCAAAGAAGTAACAAAGTCGTATATTCCTGAAAAGTTTGATATACTTTGTGCAGGATTTCCATGTCAGCCATTTTCTATTGCAGGTGTTTCAAAAAAGAAAAGTCTTGGACGTGAAACTGGTTTTAAAGATAAGACGCAAGGAACTCTTTTCTTTGACGTTGCTGATATTATTAGCCGTCATCGTCCCAAGGCATTTTTCTTGGAGAATGTGAAGAATTTAACTTCTCATGACAAAGGAAATACGTTTAGGGTGATTCGCGAAACTTTAGAGGAACTCCGTTACTCGATACATTATCTTGTGATGGATGGCCAAACTTACGTACCTCAACATCGTGAACGAATCATGATCGTGGGTTTTGATAAGGATGTTTTTGATGGTAAGGAAGTATTTGAATTCCCCGAACAACATGAGGCAACCCGTAGCATAAAAGAGATATTAGATCCAAATATTCCTTCAAAATATACGCTGAGTGATAAGTTGTGGGCGTATTTGCAGAATTATGCAGAGAAGCATCGTGCAAAAGGTAATGGCTTTGGCTATGGTCTTGTTGACCTCAATGGTATTACGAGAACACTTAGTGCACGCTATTACAAGGATGGTTCGGAGATTTTAATACCTCAAGGCGAAGGAAAGAATCCACGTCGTCTTTCTCCACGTGAGTGTGCACGCCTGATGGGATACCCGGATGCATACAGAATTGACCGCGTATCTGATGTACAAGCATACAGGCAATGCGGAAACTCTGTTATTGTTCCGTTGATTACAGCTGTTTCAGAGCAAATAATAAAAACGCTAAAAATATCATAAGCAATATGACTGAAATCCTTAACTTAGTAACCAGTAAGGTTCAAAAATCGATGGCTGCCATGTGTAAGTTCATTACGGCTAATGATACAGGCACAACTGGAGGGCACCAATGTGGTTATCATGTTTCAAAAGAGACATGGTCGATGTTTCTTGATAAAGAAGGTGTAAAAGGGGAAAATATCGATATCCCTATTCGTATCCGTTGGCAGAATGATTTTGAAACGGACAGTCGCTTTAAATATTATGGTGTTGGATCGAGAAACGAATACCGCATTACACGATTTGGTAGAGGATTTCCATATTTGAGAGAAGAATGCGAGGGAGATTTGCTGATAATTGCTAAATATGAGAAAGATTATTATGAGGCATTTGTTTTGCAATCAGATGAGGATATTGATGATTTCTTCTCATACTTCAATCTCTCATATGACAAAACCAATCAGATAATCGACGTTAATCAGGCAGAACAGCCAGAGCAAAGGTTGCTCACTTTGATAAATAGTTTTATTGCCAAATATGAGGAATTCCCTGATACTCGTGTTATGGCAAATGGTGCAAGAACCTGTTTTAATGAGGCGAATGGTATTGTTGCAAGTAATATAATATCGGCTCCTGATGATGTGCTTCTTGGATGGTTAGATACAGAGTACACACTATTCAAATACATGGAAGAGAAAGTTTATTCTGACATTACGACAAAGCCTTTCCCTAATATTGACACATTTGTTACAATGGCTAATGAAGTTCTTAATCGCAGAAAGTCAAGAGCAGGTAAATCGCTTGAGCACCACTTAGCTGACATATTCACTCATAATGAATTGATATTTGAAGAACAGGTAATCACGGAAGATAATAAAAAACCTGACTTCATATTCCCTAATGGCAAATGTTATCACAATATAACATTCCCGGGTGAATTATTGACAATGTTGGGGGCCAAAACGACATGTAAGGACAGATGGCGTCAGGTTTTGAATGAAGCAGACAGGGTAGATGACAAATACCTGTTTACTCTTCAGCAAGGAATATCGTCTAACCAGTTGAAAGAAATGCAAGACTATCGCCTACATCTTGTGGTTCCTCATAGGAATTTAGACAGCTTCCCAAAGAAATACAAAAGCGGAATATGCGATTTGTCAACCTTCATTGGAATGGTGAAGGAGCGACAAGAGAGAATGCCTAAACATTATCTGATAGGATAAGCCCGCGGAAATAGAAATTTCATCATGGATAATTTGCCATCAACATCAGGTAGGAATTTTTCTTTTGGCAGTATCATTAAAACTATAGCATCTGGTACTACCATAGGTGCTATGGTTGTAAGTTTAATGAATGAAGAACAGGTAAAGAACATCGAAGATACTCTTCAAAAGCATAAAGAGCAACTTGAAATGCTTAAAGAAATGGTCGTTGGCGAATTGTTCGTAAACAAAGAAGAGTATATTGAAGAACTAAAAGCAGCTCTTCGGAAAGCTAAAGATGAGGCTACTGAAGAGAAAAGAAGGCTTTATGCTTCCTATTTGACTGCCTGCTGCCATCCTGATAATTCAGATAAGGGTAACAGACGAATAATACTTGATTTAGTTGAAAGAATAGATTTCTATGGGATACGCATTCTGAAAGAACTAATGACTCGTTATAATGGAAAAGAAGCAGTTGACTATTTCACTTCTTTCTTCGGAGGTGAATTGAGCAAGAATGACATTCTTATACAACTCGACTATCTTACTTCATATCGGCTTATAGAGAAATGTACTCAAGAAGAAATAGAAAGATTTTATGCGAGGTTAGGTAACGTAAAAGCCAGAAGGCCCAGCAATCTGTCCTTTTACAAACGGACTGCTTTGGGGGAAGCCTTGTATCAATTCATTTCAAAGGGATTAATATAGCATGGACTGCCTTACTCCACAACAACGATACAATAATATGAAGGCTATCGGATCTAAAAATACGAAGCCGGAGATAATTGTGCGAAAAGGGTTGTGGAGTAGGGGATTCCGCTATCGGTTAAACCATAAACGATTGCCTGGAAGGCCGGATATCGTGCTGAGGAAATATCGTACTTGTATTTTTGTGAATGGCTGTTTTTGGCACGGACACGGTGTTACATTCTTGGACAAGCCAAGCGGCAAAGCCGAGCGAAACATTGAACATGAAACATTAAACATTGAGAATAGTGAGTGCTGTAAGATTCCGAAGAGTAATAGGGAATTCTGGGTAGCGAAGATTCGCAGAAATAAAGAACGGGATAAGGAGAAGCAACGCGAATTGGCTAAGATGGGATGGCACTGCATTACGGTTTGGGAATGTGAGCTAAAACCATCGAAACGGGAAGAAACACTTGACTCATTGGCTTTTACACTGAACCACATTTGGCTTCAAGACCACAGTTTGAAGAATGCGGCTTATCCAACCATCGATGCGGAGAGTAACCATTTGCTAACGGCGGCTGAAGACATAAAAAAAGGGGAATGAGCATCGCTGCTGATTCCTCTGTGATAATTATAACTAATAAAACCCAATTCTTTCTCGCATCACTGCGAAAATAGAATGAACATAATCATTAAAATGAATTTTATAACCATTCATTTAACAATACGCCGCAAAGGTAATAAGAATTTGTCAGAATGCAAAAAAAATGCTAAAATAATTGGAAGATATTGAATTGTTATGTATATTTGCAAACAAACAATTTAATGAAAACCTTTATGAAGCAGATTTTGAACTGGGTGCTCGTCGTCACCCTCATTTGCGGCGCAAGTGTGTTCACATCATGTACATCGAATGACGACAAACCCGTCAAGCTCGACCTTTCAACAAAGTTGATGGGCAAGTGGATGGTGGACGAACTGGACGGTCAGGCGTGTCCTACTAACCTGAAAGCAGTCATTACTTTCTTGTCGCCGACGGAAGCGTATGGTAGTCTTTCTGACTACTATAGCGAGTCGTGGAACAACCATGCGTCGGCTGAGGTTACGATTAAAGGCAAGAATGTAACGCTTAGAGCGAAAGAAAATGAACATACTACGCATGTGACGGAAACAACCATCTACTCCATTACTGATAAGGATATGATGTTGAAGTCTGACTGGAAAGTCTATGTTGACGGTAATGTGGTAATAAATGAGATCTACGACAAAGAGCGCTATATACGTGTGACAAACGACTATGAGAATGATATTATTGGCACATGGGAAGGCAAGGTGACTAGCACTGAGGACGAGCACACCGATGGCGAATTGCACCGTTGGGAGTATAAAGCCGACGGCACCTACGCCTATTATAGTAAGGTGGAGGGGCAATGGCAGTCGGACACTGATTATCTTTCAAACTATTTCGTAGATGGTATCTTGCTCTGCACCCGCTGGAAGAAGACGGCCGACAGTGAAGAGCTGCGCGAGTGGTGGGAGATTGAGAGCATCAAGGATGGCGTGATGAAGTGGACGGCGCTGCGTATGCGTGATGATGGCTCAACCTACATCGCCACCTTCCAGATGACAAAGGTTGAATAACTTACATTAAACGTCAGAAAATTATTTCTGACGTTTAAACTCTATGGTCTTAGGCAGTTTTTGCCATTTACCTTTGAAGGGAACCTTTAGCGTGCTGCCCGATTCTTGCTTGAGGATGAATACTGAATCGCCCTTGGCGGTGAGGGTGGCGGTGAGATCCTCGCTGCCGTAATCGTTGATCATCTGCAGCGTGGCCTTGTGGCCCTTTACCTCGGCATCGGTGATGACCCAGGCAAACGAGTTGAAACGCTTACTGAGATAGCCGGGCACCTGGCCAAACAAATCCTGACCGGGAACGGTAACATCCTGTTGGTAAAAATTAATACGCATCACAATATCAAGTTCCTTATTTATAAGGTACGCGCGAAAGGGGCCTTGGGTGTTCTGCGCACTGGCCGTAATACTGGCCAAACACAGCAGGGCTGAAACTATTAACTTGTTCATATTACAACACTTATACGTTTTTTAGACCGCAAAGATACTAATCTATATCATCTTTTAAACGTTTACGCTGAAAAAAATAACAAAAAGATTGGTGATTTAATAATTTTTTAATTATCTTTGCGCCAAATTAGTTAGTATAACATGGCAAAGGAACGATTTACACCTGATTATATTTTTGAGTCGAGTTGGGAGGTTTGCAACAAGGTTGGCGGTATCTATACCGTACTTTCGACACGTGCTAAAACTTTGCAACAGGTTCTGAAAGACAAAATCATATTTATTGGTCCTGATTTCTGGAAAGAGCAGGAGAGTCCTTACTTTAGGGAGGACAACAGCTTGCTGGCCGAGTGGCAGTGGGCTGCGAAAGAGCAGGGCCTGAAGGTTAGGGTGGGAAGATGGACCGTGCCCGGCGAACCGATTGCTATCCTGGTGGATTTTAACCCTTACTTCGAAAAGAAGAACGAGATTTACGGCTGGTTGTGGGAACACTACCAGGTGGATTCGTTGCATGCCTATGGCGACTATGATGAGGCTTCGATGTTCTCGTATGCTGCAGCTCTCGTAGTAGAGAGTTTCTACAAGCACAGCCTGAAGCCCGAACAGAAGGTGATTTACCACGCTAACGAGTGGATGTGCGGACTGGGACTGCTGTACCTGAACAACAAGCTGCCACAGATTGGTACGGTGTTTACTACCCACGCTACCAGCATTGGAAGATCGATTGCTGGCAACCAGAAGCCGCTGTACGACTACCTGTTTGCCTATAATGGCGACCAGATGGCGGGCGAGCTGAACATGCAGAGCAAACACAGTATTGAGAAGCAGACTGCCCACTATGCCGACTGCTTTACCACGGTGAGCGACATTACGGCTAAGGAGTGCGTGGAGCTGCTGGATAAGCCGGTGGACGTGGTGCTTCCAAATGGTTTTGATAATAGTTTTGTGCCCGCCACAGCGCAGGCTTTTGCCCGCAAGCGTAAGGCTGCACGCAAAAAGATGCTGCAGGTGGCTAATGCGCTGCTTGGCGAGGAGCTGGACGACGACACGCTGCTGATTTCGACTTCGGGACGATACGAGTTCCGCAATAAGGGTATCGACGTGTTTGTTGAGGCTATGAACCGACTGCTGCGCGACCGCGACCTGAAAAAGAAGGTGGTGGCATTTATCGAGGTGCCCGGTTGGGTAGGTGAGCCTCGTAAGGACCTGCAGGAGCGTCTGGCCAGCGGTCAGAAGTTCGACACGCCGCTGGATGTGCCACAGGTTACGCACTGGCTGCACAACATGAGTCACGATAACGTGCTGAGCATGCTGAAATACTACGATATGCACAACCGTAAGGACGAGAACGTAAAGGTGATTTTCCTGCCTTGCTACCTGGACGGTAATGATGGTATCGTAAACATGACCTACTACGATGTGGTGCTGGGTAACGACCTGTGCATCTATCCATCGTACTACGAGCCCTGGGGTTATACCCCGCTTGAGGCAATCGCCTTTAAGGTGCCTTGTATCACTACCGATCTGGCTGGTTTCGGACTGTGGGCCAACACGGTGTTCGGACACGACGGACAGCTGGAGGATGGTGTGAAGGTGATTCACCGCACGGATTACAACTATAGCGAAGTGGCCGATAATATCAAAGATACGGTGGCAGAGTTCTCGAACATGACTAAAAAGCAGATTGAGACTTGCCGCAAGAATGCTGAAGCCCTCTCGGAGAAGGCTCTCTGGACTCACTTTATCGAGTACTACTACGAAGCGTACGACATTGCGCTGCGCAAAGCACAAGATAGAATGGAAAAATAGAAATATTGAAAAGAAAAGATTCAAATAAAAATTTGAGAGATTATGAAAATTAAAGCTGATTATGCAAATGCTCCAATGTGGAAGGATTTGACCGTGAAGTCGAGTCTTCCTGAAGAACTGAAGTGTTTGGACGAGATTGCCCACAACATGTGGTGGGTATGGAACTACGAGGCTCGCGACTTGTTCCGCGACCTGGACCCTGAGCTTTATCATGAGGTAAAACACAACCCAGTTATGCTGCTTGAGCGACTGAGTTTTGCCCGTAAAGAGCAAATCGTAAAGGATAAGGCGCTGATGAAGCGCATTAAGAGCGTTTACACCTTGTTCCGTAAGTATATCGACGTTGAACCCGACAAGAAGCGCCCATCGGTGGCTTACTTCTGTATGGAGTACGGTATCCACTCGGCCCTGAAGATCTACTCGGGCGGTCTGGGTATGCTGGCTGGCGACTACGTAAAAGAGGCTTCGGACTCGAACGTGGATATGTGTGCCGTTGGTTTCCTGTACCGTTTTGGTTACTTTACACAGAGCCTCTCGATGGAGGGACAGCAGGTGGCCAACTACGAGGCACAGAACTTTAGCAACCTGCCTATCGAGCGCCAGCTTGACAAGGATGGTAACCCCATGGTGGTTGATGTGCCTTACACCAACTACCAGGTTCACGCTTATGTTTGGCGTGTAAACGTGGGTCGTGTAAAGCTGTACCTGCTGGATACTGATAACGAGATGAACTCGGAGTTTGACAAGCCTATCACCCACAGCCTGTATGGTGGCGACTGGGAGAACCGCTTGAAGCAGGAGATTCTGCTGGGTATCGGTGGTATGCTGCTGCTGAAGAAGCTGGGCATTAAGAAGGATATCTACCACTGTAACGAGGGACACGCTGCCCTGTGTAACCTGCAGCGCCTGTGCGACTATATCGACGAGGGTCTGACATTTAACCAGGCTCTGGAGCTGGTTCGTGCCAGCGGTCTTTACACCGTTCACACACCAGTACCTGCTGGTCACGACTACTTCGACGAGGGTCTGTTTGGCAAGTACATGGGCGGTTACCCACAGAAGCTGGGTATCTCGTGGGACGAGTTCATCGGCATGGGTCGTATCAATCCTAACGACCACAGCGAGCGTTTCTGCATGAGTACATTTGCCTGCAACACCTGTCAGGAGGTTAACGGTGTATCTATGCTGCACGGCTGGGTAAGCCAGAAGATGTTTGCACCTATCTGGGCCGGCTACTATCCCGAGGAGAACCACGTGGGTTATGTTACCAACGGTGTTCACTTCCCCACATGGTGTGCTACCGAGTGGCGTAAGGTGTATGCCAAGTACTTCGACGCTAAGCACATGAGCGACCAGAGCAACGAGGAAATCTGGCACGGCATCTACAACTGTCCTGACGAGGAGGTTTGGGCCACACGTATGGCACTGAAGAACAAGTTGTTCGACTATATCAAGGAGCAGTTCCGCGAGAAGTGGCTGAAGAACCAGGGCGATCCTTCGCGTGTGGTTTCACTGCTCGAGGGTATGAATCCTAACGCACTGGTAATCGGTTTCTGCCGCCGCTTTGCTACTTACAAGCGTGCACACCTGCTGTTTACCAACCTGGAGCGCTTGAGCAAGATTGTGAACGATCCTGAGCACCCAGTAATCTTCCTGTTTGCCGGTAAGGCTCACCCAGCTGATGGTGCCGGTCAGGGTCTGATCCAGCGTATCTACGAGATTTCGCAGCGTGATGAGTTCCTGGGCAAGATCATCTTCCTGGAGGACTACGACTTCCTGCTGGCCCGCCGCTTGGTATCGGGTGTAGATATCTGGATGAACACACCTACACGTCCGCTGGAGGCATCGGGTACATCAGGCGAGAAGGCCGAGATGAACGGTGTAGTAAACCTCTCAGTAAAAGACGGTTGGTGGCTTGAGGGCTATCGCGAGGGTGCCGGTTGGGCTCTTACCGAGAAGCGTACCTACCAGAACCAGGGCTACCAGGACAACCTGGATGCTGCTACCATCTACCACCTGCTGGAGAACGAGATTATCCCATTGTACTACGATAAGGATAAGAAGACTGGCCTGTCGAAGGGTTGGGTGAAGGTCATCAAGAACTCGATTGCTCAGATTGCACCTCACTACACCATGAAGCGACAGCTTGACGACTACTACGAGAAGTTCTACAACAAGCAGGCTAAGCGCTTTAAGGCTCTGAGCAAGGACAACAACAAGCTGGCCAAGGAACTGGCACAGTGGAAGGAGACCGTAGCTGAGCGCTGGGATGCCATCCGCGTGGTTAGCGCCGAGTGGGATTATCCTGCTGCCGGTATCGAGACTGCACAGAAGTACACCATCCGCTACGTGATTGACGAGCAGGGACTGGAGGATGCTGTAGCACTCGAGAAGGTGAACGTACATATTAATAAGGAGGGCGAGGAGCGCATTTTCTCGATCGAGCCACTGAAGATGGTGGGCCACGAGGGTAACAACTATATCTTTGAGGCTACACTGGCTCCACAGCAGGCTGGACAGTTCAAGAGCGCCATCCGTATGTATCCTAAGCATAAGGATCTGCCTCACCGTCAGGACTTCTGCTACATTAAGTGGCTGGAGCTGCCTGCACACACCGTGTAATCACATTGGTATAAGCATAAAAAAAGAACCCGGGTTCAATCTCTGAACTCGGGTTTTTTATAATTCTGGATGATGTATCGTCCTAAAACGTTTTGCTGGTTACGCTGGCCGGTTTGAGTGATGCAATCGCTGATGCGGCGGTGCAGACTATCAACCTGCTGCTGCAACTGCTGGCGATGGGCGGCGTTGGTACGGGTGGAGAGCTGGGCCAGGCGGATAAGCTGGGTGCCAAGCTTCTGCACGGTATCGTTAAGGGCCTGCCACTGATTGTTGAGCTGGGTACCCGACACACGCGATGGGCGGGGGTGCTGGTTGAGCTCGATAGTGATTTCGCCAGGTTCGAGGAAGAAGCTGCAGCTGGTGAGCTGCTGGCGGTTGAGATAGGCACGGCAGAACAGCGTGGTATCGGTGGTGCCGGCAAACTTAAAGGTGCCGCCGCTAACGATGGCCTGGCCAAGAACCTTTTGTGGCGGGTCTTCGAATGCCAGGGTTACGGTGTCGCCATCCTTCAGCTGGGTAGCGCAACCCTTTATCTGATAAACATCAGACTGGCAGGCGCAAAGCACAAGGCCTGCAACTGCCAGTCCGATAAAACTTTTACGGGTCATTATACTATGTACAAATCGCTAATGCTCTTGTTGTCGATTACACGCTGGATGGCCTCGGCAAACATCTCGGCTACGCTGAGCTGCTTAACCTTAGCACAACGCTGGGTGTAAGGAATAGAGTCGGTGAATACAATCTCCTCGAGGGCCGAAGCCTGTACACGATCGCTGGCAGGACCACTCATCACACAGTGGCTGGCGCAAGCGCGAACAGTGAGTGCACCGTTCTCCTTCATCAGGTCGGCTGCCTTGGTAATGGTACCGGCAGTATCAACCATATCGTCGATAATCACTACATTCTTACCTTCTACATCACCGATAATCTGCATAGATGCTACCACATTGGCGCGGGCACGGGTCTTGTTACACAATACCAGTGGGCAGCCCAGGTACTTGGCGTAGGTGCTGGCACGCTTTGAACCACCAACATCGGGTGAAGCGATTACCAGCTCGTCGAGCTTAAGCGACTGCAGGTAGGGCAGAATAACGTTTGATGCATACAGATGATCGACAGGAACATCGAAGAAACCCTGAATCTGGTCGGCGTGCAGGTCCATGGTGATCACACGGTTAACACCAGCAGCGCTGAGCAGATCGGCCACCAGCTTGGCACCGATGCTTACACGGGGCTTATCCTTACGGTCCTGGCGGGCCCATCCGAAGTAGGGGATAACGGCATTGATGGTACGGGCCGAAGCGCGCTTAGCTG
>JAEEGI010022037.1_pt1 | contig 12618 bp, 6 predicted proteins | sample 8958751 | NCBI WGS metagenome assembly JAEEGI01 (sample SAMN16246545, study PRJNA631951) | gut metagenome | biome: gut microbiome; feature: rumen; material: KS-attached | host: Bos | place: Iran: Karaj | collected 2018-10 | reverse complement strand
GATTGCAGATTTACTGGAAGTTGACTTAAAAGAACTCTTTGTGAGAGAGTACAAACAATATCTCCTTTCCCAGGAGTCAAAATGAACAACGCAAAACTATCGCAGCAAGGTCGTTGGAAGGTCGTAGCGTAGGCGTAGGATAGACCGAGCTGAGAGCAAACCGAGACCTTGGCGAGAGGTTCGAGAAGCCAAGTCAAGTCTTTCGTTAGGATAAGAAGAGGGTAAGAAGACCCCAAGAAGACAGTAAGAAGACCATAAGAAGTAAACAAGAGTATAAAAAACAAATATATAATTCTGATGGATTACGACAATGGATTCATATTGCAGAAGACGGTTGATTGGTCGTTGCTGAATGACGGGATGACCATTCCGGTGTCGGTGTGCTCGCTGTTCAGGGCGTGGGATGAATCCATCTTGACGCACGGGCAGAGCAAGGACATCAAGATTCTGATTGACGGCGAATTCTACGATGCGAAGCTGAAGAACCAGAACTTCGTGCAGAGCAACTGGGCGGGGCATAAGGATGTCATTCAGATTCGCTATGGCCGCCAGTCGCCGTTGGCCGTCAAACTGCGGGCCGTGTTCCAGAAGAGCTATGCGTACCTGTTTGCGCAGAAACAGGAGCTGGGCAAGAGCAAGCGGCAGATTCCGCTGCCCGACGACCTGCAGGAGTACATCCGGCTCTACCTGACCTCGTCGCCCGACGTGCTCTGCATGGAGTGCTGCTCCTGTTCCGACTATCAGCAGCTGGCCCACACGCTGAGCGCCATTCCCGAGGAGGTTTATGAGCAGAGCGACGACGACCAGTTCTTCATGGCCGACAAGACGGCTTCGATTGAGGAGAAGCAGCGGCTAGTGAAGTATCGCCGTATTGACCGCAGCATCATCCTGACCCTGAAGCGGTTCTACGACTATCGCGACGAGATCAGCGGCGAGAAGATTGGCAACGAGTATGGCGACAGCGTTGTCGAGGCCCACCACATTGACTACTTCACCCGTTCGCAGAACAACGACTCTACGAACATCATTATCATCAGCCCGAACTATCATCGCATCATCCACAAGAACAATCCGAGGTTCAATCGCAAGAAGTTCCAGTTCGAGTTCGAGAATGGCGAGGTGCTGAGGCTGAAGCTGTATGAGCACTTGAAGGTAGGATAAGATCAATTATATTAGATATTCAGTAATCGTTATGGTAACATATAACAATCCATCAGTAGGCGATATTATTCGTGTAAAAATTACCAGTGTCAAGCCAGATCTCGGGGCATTTGCAAGGATGCCCAATGGAGTTGACGGACTAATTCGGCTCCATGACATTGCATGGTCTAATCAGCCTGTTATTCTATCCTCATTATCTGTAGGTGACATACTTGATGTAAAAGTCATTAAAGAGTTGCCTGATGGAAAGCTAAATCTAAGCCGAAAAGACCTTCTACCTAACCCGCGAACAGTAGAAAAAGGTACTATTTATAAAGTTGTCATAAAGTCTGTTGAAAGTTTTGGCCTTATCGTAAACTTAGGAGATAGTACAGCACTTGTTCATATAAGTGAACTTCCAAAAATTGAATATACAGAAGGTGAAGAGATTACTTGTGTGGTTATAGACAACAATTACGACGCAGAGAAACATCGAAACAAAATCTCCATGAGTGTATTGGCGTTGCATGATTATTATGCAAAAACGCATAACGAGAATGATCGAATAAAATGTTTGTTTAAAGGTATTGTACAAAATGAGAATTCTATATCTGCAGTGGTTGAAGCTGATGGAATAGTACGGGTTATTGTACCTTCTAAACGTTTTGTTGAACCATATAAGACCAGGCTGGTAAACAATGAAATAGCTATCAATGAGGAACTTGAATTTGTGTATCTAAAATACAATGAAAAATCAAGGGCTGTTGTCTTTGATATGCGTCCCATCGAAGCCGAAGAAAAGAAAGCAAAAATTGATTGGCTACGCTCACAACTTAATAAAGGCGACATTGTTGATGCTATAGTAAAAAGCGTTAACAACAAAATGGCTGTTGTAGACATTGGCAATACAGGAATACTCAGTAATATAGATAGAGATGAGTTATCGCCTAATAAAGTTGTCCGGGCTAGCGATGAAGTGTTTCCAGGAGAGCATATTCGTGTGGCATATATTGGAGAAGATAACGGGGTACTGCTCTTTAGTAGAAAGTTTTTTGTCGAAGATAAATACGACGAGAATCTCTATGAACTAAGGCTTACTGATCTGTTGACTACAATGGGATTAACTACTAATCGATTTGTTGGTAAGGTTATAGAGATTAATTCCAAATATTTTATCACAGATTTAATCTCTACAGGTGACACCAATGAAGAAAATAATGGCAAGTTACTCTTAGACCCGATTAATGGAAAGTGTCTTATAGTTGTCGTAGATAACAGGTTGCGTAACTTCTTTGTTCCAGGCAACTACTACGAGGTAGAGATTGATATGCCACGCAAAGAATACCGTTTAGAGCAAGGTTCGCCTTATATGTTTTGTGTTTTATCTAATAAAATCAAAGAAGTTGAAAACCCATATAAAGAATCTGTTTCCCTTTCCTTTAAACAACATACCAGTCCTAATACAAACACAAGTGTAGCCAACTTGCTTGAAGAAGTCGGTCAAAATCTCTATACCAGCAAAAAGAGAATGTTTTTTGAACTTCTTCAAAATGCAGATGATGCTGCTCCTGAAAATGGTGTTAAAGTAAAATTACAACTGAGCGATAATTATTTCGTACTAACCCACGACGGATTTGCTTTCAATAAACATGATTTTGAATCAATTACATCAGCAGCTAAAAGCACTAAGAGTGCAAATAAGAAGAAAACAGGATACAAAGGTATAGGTTTTAAGTCGGTATTTACCAATTCTGAGTCAGTATTAATAAAAAGTGCAGGTTACAATTTCTCATTCGACAAAAGTTTGCCTGTCTATAACGACTTCAAAGCCTTTTACTTCCATGTCAACGATATTGAGGATGATGTAGAGAAACAAAAGGAATTTCTCCATAAATATGCCAAATATCAAAGAGAATTCAATGGAGTAAAAGATATTCCATGGCAATTATTACCAATATGGTATGAATCATTGAGAATTGATCCCACTAATTCCATTTTCAATCAAAAGGAAAATGTTGCCATTGCCCTAAAAATGGATGAAGAAACTCTATCTGAATATAACGATGCGATTAAAGAAGTGTTTTCTGAGCCTAGATTTATGTTATTCCTCAGGAATACTAATCGAGTGCAATTAATTGATCAAGATAAATGTTTGACGATTCAAAAAAACATAGACAGAAAGAACAATACTGTTTCACTAGTTAATTCTTTCAATGAGGATCATCTATCTGAAGATTTCTGTATTTTCTCTTCGGACAACATTTTTGTGAACGACAACGAATTTAGAAAAGCTGGAATTCAAATCAAGAGGAAGGAAAGAATTAATAATAGAGGAGAAAACGAAAATTATTTTATCAAGCTTGATCAAGACGGCAATGAGCTTACAGAAGTTGCTGGTATTCCTGACCGTATTGCATCGGCTACAGAAACAACTATCTCATTCGCCATTAGGCTTGATGAAGAGGGGCACGTTATGCCTATTGGAAAAGATGAGTTATCACTATACGCTTATCTTCCGATGAATGAGCATAGATTTAAATTTCCTTTCTATTTGAATGCGGATTTTATTCCCAAGTCAGACAGAGAAGGAATCCAGAGCGACAATCCATGGAATTATTTCTTGTTTTATACAATAGGAAAAGAAATAGTTAGCATGGTCGCAAACTATGCTTCTGAACTAAATGCAAATTATCTTAATCTACTGCCAACGAAAGAACTCTCTTACTCCAGTCAAGATACAGCAGCTTTGGTAGATTCTTTTAACCGTGGATATAAAGAGGCTCTAACAAATATACCATTTATCCTTAATGATATTAATAAAATCGTAGGACCAGATAACATTATATTTGATGCTTCAGGTCTTTCTGCAGCAATCGGTGCACCCTCTTTCTATAGACTCATTGGCACCACAAAACATTTGCCTCATGAATCCATCGATTCAGGTTCATTGTCTAAAGACATATTTGGCATAGAGAAGATTACCACTGAGGCAATCATCTCTATACTGGAAAATAATATTGACACTCTTAAGAAATGGGTAATTGAATCTAGTGATGAATTACGTACATCCTTTTATGGATGGCTGGCAAAAGAAGAAAAGGCTCAGTCTCTAATTCCACTCGTTCCTACATTTATGTTTGGGGAAGAATGGAAAACAACTAGTGAGATTAATATAGAAGATAAACTTTTAATTTCAACGGAGAAAATTTCTACAATCAAACCAATACTATCAAAACTTGGATTTGAATGCTCTAATCATTCTATTGAAGATCATCCATTATCATTGTTTATTGAAAGTCAAGATGAGAAGTCCATTTTTGAAAAAATAAAAGAAGAATCATTGGATCTACTCACATATAATGAGAGATTACAATTGTTTGTCAATGTTTCAAAATTTGAGAACATCGGGGCTGAAACACTTAAGAAATGGGAAATCTTTAAGAACCAAAATGGCAACTACTGTCCATTGTCTTCAATGTTTGCATATAATTCCAATTGCCCAATATGGCTTTTTGATCATATGCTAAAACAAGAAGAGAGTAATGATTTCATAGTAAAATATCTAGTTTCATCAACAGATATTTATTCCAGCATTATTGAACCATGTATTGATGATCTGATAATTATAGCAGATATTTCTGAGATACATAAAACATTCTTGTCATATTGGAGACCAGGGTTTACAACATCATTGTTTTCAAAAAGTAATATACCTACGGCAAGCCTACTTCACATTGTAGAACAATCTGACCCTAATACTCAGGCAGCATATGCGTCGAGCATAAAAGCCATGCCACTCTTAAGCACGTCCAATTATAACAAAGAATCTTTCGAATATAGATGGATGAAAATGGCTTTGTCCAAGGACACGGCAATTACTCATGCGCGCTCAATAGTAACTATTGATGGTAAGAGCTTATCAGAATATAACCTTAAGGATGAGTTCTCTATAAGAATAGGAACAAATGTATATACTTTTTCGCTTTCCCAAATACTACCATCATATTCGTCCTCTTCCATACTGAGCAATGTAAGTTCTAAATTTTCTAGTATTGATGGGTATGAAAAAATCTTTGCTCAAAGAGAAGTTAATCCGACTGATGTTCGAAATCAGTTGTATAAAGAACTAAGCTCATCAACTCAACTAATCACAGCAGAACAATTCTGTTTTCTTATTGTGTATAGAAGATGTTATGGTTACAATTATTTCGATAACACACTAAAATCATGCATTCGTGCAAATAATCAGGATCTTTTCATCAAAATACTTGATAAGAGTATGACACTAGATATCGCAGAAATGTTAAGTCCTGTTATTGCCAATGGAGGAGTTCAATATCCTTTCACTAAATTAATTGGAACATATTTTGACAGTAATGATTTCACCTTGCCTTTAGAACAAATCCCTCCATTCATTGGGAATTGGGCAAATTCGCCTGAGAAGAAACAATTTTTGATTCGACTTGGATTGCATGACAACGAAAGTAAAGAGATACAACGAAGAAAATCATTTAAGGAGGACAAAATAGAGAATGTATGGAATCTTAATGATATTAACATTATCAGATCCTTCTTTAATTGGGTTGCTAACTCTTTCCAGCTTCCAATAGAATCAGAGAATCAGGTAAGTATACTGACAAATCTCTACAAAGTATTACGACTTACAGGCTCATATAATGAAGAAGATTTCAGTGAGGCTGCTGAATGGTCAAATCAATTGTATTTAGATTGGAAAGTGAATTCTAAAATTTCGATATACATAATAGAAGGAGAACTCCCATATAGAGGTATTTATAATAACACCTACTTATTTAAAGGTTACACTGGCGAATATACGTACTTTCCTAACACTAGACACATTTATATAACAGCAAACAGAGAGCCAGCTTCTTCTTTAGCTGATGTTTATTCCAATTCTACGTTAAGATGTCCTTTCAGCAAAGAAGACTGGAATAAGATATTTCTTGTATCGGCAGATATTGTTCAAGAAAAAGATGAACGCATTGCTGAACTTGAAAAATTACTTGAAGAAGCCCGTAGAAGTGACAGTTCAAACAATTATGATGATCCCGAAGTGGAAGGACACGGAAAGTATACTGAAAAAGACAATACTGACCAAGAAACCAGAAAACAAATTAATCTTGAAGCCAGATTTGCGGCCAAAGATTATTTGGATTGTTTGGATGATTATGATTGCTCAGAATGGAATCCCGAAGATAGTAGTCAAATCGTTGAAGGAGTTATTAAGTATAAAGGTAAACCTATTACAGTTGCAATAACTAGTTCTCGTGGGCGAAAATTGTATCTGCACCCATGGGTCTTTACAGAAATTATGGATGACCCTGACAACTTGTTGCTTAATTATGGATTTGACAAATGTATTCATTCCTTAAGATTCAAGGATATTTTTATGGATAATCCAGATGTCAATCTCATATTCGATACTGATGTTATTAATCCAAAGCTTATTGCCGATCTTTCTAATCAATTTAGGGGGTCAAAACATACTTGCTTTGTGATTGAAAATCCCAAATACTCTCAGTCTGATGTTATTCAATCTTTCGGATTAAACGAGAAGAAGGAAGATGGGTACGTTGATTTAGGTTTTTCAGATGACGATATTTTTAATTTTTAATTGGAATAGCTATGTATTATACAAGAGAAAACCATAAGCGTTTTTTAGACAAAGAGTTAACAGCCATTTCTGAATCATACTTGAAATTGCTGAACACAAAAGCCATTTCTTTGTTAGCAAGCAATGATGTGTATGTTACTCAATATGTAAAACTTGATTTCAAAAAGAATGATATAGAAGCAGACAGAAATGTTTTGGGCTCTGGTCAATTAATGCTTCGTTTTAAAAAAGACAAAGGTATTCCTCGAAAGAATGAATATTTTACAGCTGTCATATTAGAGAAAGATATGTGCCTTCCCAAAAATTGGGGTGACACCACGTGGGGAAAACTTCGTTCACACCAAGTAGAATTTTCCGAAGTCCATTGTGTGTGGCAAGGGAAAACCGATGACACCGGATTCCTGTTGTGTGGTTTTTCTGGTATTTCCTTAGAGATGTCCCAATATCTTATTGACAATCGGCTAGAAGGTTGTGTTATCATTTTGGGTCCCCAGGAACCACCAATGGAATATTATCAAAACCTAATAACTATTATCAGCAATATTTCACCAGATTATCCTGCAAAAGAAATATTAGATTTTGACAAACGAAATATAGCATGGAATCCTGAGAAAATTAATTCTAATAGTTCTCAGGTTGACAAAATCGTTACATCTCTCAACTCCAACAACGAATTGGTTTTTCAAGGACCTCCTGGAACTGGTAAAACGCACTTGATGGCTGCTATAGTCGCACGACTAATAACAGAAAATAAAAGTATTCTTGTTACGGCATTAACAAACCGTGCTTTGATTGAATTAGCACAAAAGGATTCACTAAAAGAGTTTCTTATTCAGAAGAAGGTAAAGAAAACAAACGTATCTGCTGACGAACTCCTCTCTTGCAAAAACATCTGTCCAGTAGAAAGTAAACAGATAACGTGTATGCCAGGAAACGTAACACTATCAACCTTCTACAATGCAAGCGGATGGGCAAAAACATGCTATGAAGAGCAGCCATTCGATTATGTAATAATGGACGAAGCAAGTCAAGCATTATTCGGAATGATTGCCGCATGCAAAAATCTTGGAAAAAGAATCATTTGGATTGGTGACCAAAACCAGATGCAACCAATTGTACTATTAAGTGAGGAAACTTTGGTTAGGAATGATTATGGGATGTTGGCCAATGGTTTTCAAACTCTGTGTGACAACTTTGATTTTAAGTCATACATCCTCACAGAGTCACATCGCTTATTACCAAACGCTGCATCATTAACGAGCGTCTTTTATCACACCCCTATCACATCTGTTGCTGATTTTGAGTATCAGATTGATGTCAACAAGTTAACGTTTGCCCCACAGCATGGAGGTTGTTCACTGATACTTACAGAAATGCCTATAGGGGAAAAGGCTGATCGATCTTGTTGCTCATATGCAATTGACATAATATCTGAAATATTAAGTTGTCATCCCAAAAGCAACATTTCAGTTCTGTCAAAGTTTCGTGCAACAGTAAGAATGTTACAAAATTGTTTTGTGAGTAGATTCGGCGGGCTCAACAACGTGCTTATTGATACGGTTGAAAGAGTTCAAGGTATGACTTGTGATATTTGTCTATATTACATACCAAATACTATGATGAGTATGTCATTAGAGAAATCTCTATTCAATGTGGCAACTAGCCGAGCAAAGCAACTGACAATTATTGTTTCAGACAAATCTATTTTGAATACGACCTGCGACAGAACTGTTGCAACATATTTACAAAAAGTATCTATGGGCGATTTCACGCCAGTTCCTACTCTATATAATGATTCTTCTGAAAAGTCAATTGGAGCTGGGGAAATCAATCTTAAGATAAAAGGGAAAATCGATTTATCGCAGTTTGATACTCCGAAGCAGAAATCTGTCAGGTCTGATAGTAAAAGGAATATTTATATCATTGACACAAATGTCTTTGTGAATTGTCCCGACATTATTTCTAAAATTGACGAAAGGTTTCTTGTGGTTTTATCAGCAAAGGTTATCGATGAACTTGATAAATTGAAGATAAAAATGTCGAATGAAGAGAAACGAAATGTTGAAGCTGCTTTACGGTACATTAACAAAGCATTGGATAAGTCCAATGTTAAAATGGAGTTATCAGATTTGTCTTTGCTTCCTAATGACTTTGATAAGCGTTCTCCCGATAACAACATTTTGACAGTAGCATTGAAGTTTAAAGGTGATAATCCAATCCTTCTTACTAGCGACAATGGACTTCAAGTAAAAGCTAAGGGGTTAAGTATGAAAACGATTTCATTGAAGGATTTCCTGAAAAAATAGTAAAAATATAGAAATCAGTATATTCACAACGCAATGGGTAGCAAAGCATACCTAACATGGGCCATCAATCAGGAAGGCGATTGGGTACACGTAGACGAGGTGCCAAATGGTAATGACTGTGGTTGCATTTGTCCTCATTGCAAAAGCAAACTTTGTGCTAAAAATGGTGGTGATGGTGAAAAGATGATTCATCATTTTGCCCATTTAAGTGGAGCTGATTGTGTGGGAGCCGTTGAATCAGCATTACACAAAATGGCCAAAAATATATTGCTTGAAACGAAGTGTGTATATTTGCCTGATAGATATGATGGGAGAACGGGTGAACTGCATCATTTTGACCGTGTCGAAGTGGAATTCTTTGATAAGGATACGCGTCTTCGCCCAGATAGTATAGGTTACAATGGCGATGACGGTCTTTGGGTTGAGTTCAAAAGGACTCATGCCGTGGATACAAAGAAAAAGGGAAAGATTATCTCTGCTCATATAGATTGCATTGAAATCGATTTGAATGGTTGTCAACTTGACCCCATCGCAGTTAAGGAGTTCCTAATAAACTCTTCTGAGCGAAGAGCATGGATTAGAGATACAAGCTCCAAGAAACGTATGGCTAGTCATGCTAGCAGTGGAACGTATTGTGACAGATACGATGACTATGATGAATTCGAGCCTGTTATCCGTACTTATGCAAAAGACGAGGACGGACGACTTGTAGCTTTACAGGAAGATCATTGTGACATGAATGAGCATTCCTATTATTGCCTCGCATGTGGAAAGGAACTAACCATAGATGTTAATGAGAATGGTACCTATTGCTTTGCTCATGTTGAGAACGATGACCATTGCAAAGATGATTTGTACTTGCACGAAGCGGCAAAAGAAATAGTGTTTGACAAGTTCTGTCATTCTGACCAGTTCGTTATATCCATTCCTCAGATTCAGAGTTGTGCGGAAAGGTCATCGTGTAAGCTCTACAATGAAGACGAATGCTGCAAGGGAGATTCGTTCCCATATGATATAAAGAAGCATGGATATATTGAGTGCATTAAAGACTATAAGTTCTCTGACCAGAACTACAAATGTGATTTATTATTCAAGCGTTCTGAGACCTTAAACGATGCAATAATAGTCACTTTTGATGCGGGTGATTGTTTTGTGGATGCTACATCTACGGATAATAGGATTATTGAAATAGGAGTTGATAGCGACTACTCTCTTGATATATTACGAAATGAGCCATTAGGAAATGGTCGTTCGGTATTTATCAATTTCAAGAAGAGTAAGGTGGGAAACGTTCCTCGTTCAGAGATTGATCGGCCCATACAAAAGTTCCAATTATATTCTAGTGGGAAATACTATGTGGATATTGTTACTTGCTCTGAACTGAATAAAAGAAAACGCAGTACGGAATATGAAATCGTTTATGCAAGCAGCACTTTAGACATGTCAGATGCAAGGATATATGCTCTAAATAAATGCTTCAATCTCAAGAAAAAGGCATGTTATTGCGAATTGTGCTTTTTCTTCACAGAAGTAAACAGTTATGGCCTAACTGAAAAGATTTGTAAGCGATATAAGACTAAAGGAACACCACATTATCCTCTTCAAGCGGGAGTGCTAGACTGTCCGCATTTCTCTTTGAATCGAGGGTTAATAGAGAGAATAAATAGAGAGTATGCTGATTTAGAAACAATAGATGTTGAATCGAAAACGTTATAAAGATATGAGACTACCAATTAATATAGAAGAATTGCTCGGCGGACGGGCTGTAGAGGGTGACCGCATTGAGTATAAGACGGGATGGAATCCGGATGCCATCTACCGTAGCGTGTGTGCTTTCGCCAACGGCTCGCCCAGAGCGACTATCGAGACTGACGAAGAGAGGACGTACTTCCTGATAGACATTCCTTGCCATCCTTATTTCACCAAGAAAGAGATTGAAATTGACACCAATGGCGTAAAAGAAGATGCCGAAAGTGGCGTAAAAGACGGCGTAAAAGATGGCGTAAAAGGTGGCACAAAAGAACTATCTGATATTCAGGATGTTATTATAAAAGAAATGCAATTCGATTCGTCTATTACGACCAGTGAAATGGCGCAAAAGACTGGCATAAAGTTCAGAACTCTCCAACGACATATCTCCCAGCTTCAGGCGATGGGGGTTGTTGTCCGCAAAGATGGTCGAAAAGATGGTTATTGGGAGGTCGTAAAAAACAAATAGTCTTCTGACAGATGCCAGCTATTATAACAGATACATTCGACTATGACGATATTGTCAGGGTTCTTGACCTTGATGAAGCGTTTGTGCATCATCAGATTAATGCACTTCAGCCGAAGTATTGGCGTGCTGTGATAAAGACGAAACCAAAGGGATTGAAGATAAAGTCGTAGAAATGCGTGACGTGCTTCTCAAACTGATCAGCACCATCCACATCGTCATAGTAGGTGTAATCGCCGATTATGATACGTGGGTTCTTCACCACATTCTTAATATAACAGAGGCTCGGAATTTTGGGATTCGGAAAAGCCTCATTTGGATTGGGTCTTTGATTTGCCATCGCTAATTCTCCTAAATAATGTTGCAAATTTAGTCATTTAAGCTGGAATATGAATAATAATGCGTATATTTGTGGCTGAATTTAACAAATGTTGAGTCTCGTCACGACTCGGCCAATCATGCAAGCATGTTTGCGCTCGCTGCTCCGAGACTTGAGAATTATTAGGATTTATGGATATAGGAAAGGCATTTGAGGTTGCTTTCAACCGTAAGAAGGAAAAGAACTGGGAGAAGATCTACGTCGTGGTGGATATCCACGACACCATTCTGCGGGCCTGCTATGAGAATGAGGAGACCTACGACTACTATCCTTATGCACGTGAGGCCTTGCAGCTGATGACCAACCGTGATGACATCTGCTTGATTCTCTGGAGCGGATGCTACGATGAGCAGATGGCTATATACAGAAACCGTTTTGCGAAGGAAGGCATCCGTTTTGACTATGCCAACGAGAATCCCGAAGTTGGGAAGACGAGTTTCCAGAACTTCGAGGTGAAGCTCTATTTCAATGTGGGAATTGATGATAAGTTCGGTTTCGAGGCAGAGACGGACTGGGTAAAGGTGATTGAAACTTTAGGAAGGTTTTGAATGAATAATGAGCAGCATAGTCCTTTCCATATTCCTGCTGAGCATCGGTGCGAGTTTCATCCAGCGCACCACGGGCTTCGGCTTCGGCATCTTCATCATGACGATGCTGCCGTTCCTTATGCCAAGCTATGGCGAGGCAACAACACTCTCAGGACTACTGGCTATCACAACATCTGCAGCTATCGTGTGGCGGTTGCAGAACTATGTCACATGGCAACGGCTTTGGCCAATTCTGCTGACGTTCATCATCGTCTCGACCATAGCCATCTTTGCCCTGACACGTATCGAAGACCACATCTTACGACGTATTCTTGGTGTGGCACTCATTCTGATCAGCATCTACTTTATGCTGTTTAGTACTCGTATTAAACTGCCAACGACGAAAAAAGTGCAGG
>JAEEGI010022030.1_pt1 | contig 12622 bp, 9 predicted proteins | sample 8958751 | NCBI WGS metagenome assembly JAEEGI01 (sample SAMN16246545, study PRJNA631951) | gut metagenome | biome: gut microbiome; feature: rumen; material: KS-attached | host: Bos | place: Iran: Karaj | collected 2018-10 | reverse complement strand
ATTTAATTCATTTGATTCTGAATTTATTAAGTATATACATTCAATTATATTTAATATTTTTGATTCATATCTTCTTAAAAGATTAAGATTTGAAATGTTATTTGTTAATATTAATTCATCAAAAAATTCAAAATAATTTGAAATTGAAATCTCTTCTTTTTTTGATATTTTTTTTTTCTTATTTATGAAAGTATTTTTTATAATATTAAAAGATAAAGGAATAAACATTATATTTTTTATAAGATTATCTTTATAAATATTATCATAATTGTATTTTTTTTCTTTGATTTGTATTATTGAAAATAATAGAAGTAGCCTTGAAAATATTTCAAAATGATTTATATGAAACAAATTTCTATTATAAAGATTTGAAAATAAATCAATAAGAAAATTTATTGAGTTATAAATCTTCAAAAGCTCTTCTTTCTTATTTTGTTTATTATTATGTTTTTCAAAATAATTAAATATATGTAAGAGAAAATATTTAAATAATTGTTCGTTATTTAAATTACTATTTTTTAAATTTAAATTAAATTTGGATAAATATTTTAAATTACTTTCATCAAGATAATTTGAAAATGTTTTATAGAAATAAATTTCTTTTTCATTACAATTAAATAAAAATTCAATCTTTGTTTTTTTTAAAAGATTTTCATAAATTAATAAAAAAGATGAAGCCTCATTTTTATAATGAATATAAGAATCTTTTAATTTTTCAATTGTCATTTTTTGATTGGATATTCTTATTCTTTCCATATCTAAAAAATTGTTTAAAAAAAATATTTTAAATAAATAATTAAATAAATATTTAAATAAATATTTATTAATCATTTTTAAAAAAATTTGTTTAAAAACAAAAATTAATATTTAAATAATTATTTTTTTTTTCTTTTATTAGCTTTCTTATGAGAAGCAGAATTAACTAATCTTCTATATTGTTTTTTTAACATTCCAATTTCCTTACTCATAATTTCATTATTTTTCTCAAGTTGTTTAATTTGTTTTTGTAGTTCATTTTTCTGTTTAATATTTCCAGTTTCTAATTTCTTATTTTTAGAAACTTCTTCATTTTTTAAATCCTTAGACATTTCTTCTCCCATAATTTTATTTTGTAATTCAGTAAATTTTTTTTCTAATTCAAAATATTTTTTCTCATTTATTTCTGCTCTTTGATTATAATAATCTCTTTGATTACTTATTTCTTTTAAAATATCATTAATTTTTTTTTCAGCAGTTGCAGATTCTTCTCTTTTAATATTTAATATATTTAACTTTTCATTTAATTGTTTAAAAACATAATCATTTGTTAAATTTATTTCATTAATTTTAGTTTCATATTCATCTTGAAGTTTATTATTATCTTCAATTAAATCATTAATTGCTTTTTTATATGAATTAATTGTTGCAAAATAATTATTAAAATTGTTTTTTATATCATTGCATTCTTTTGTTCTTCTTTTTTGTTCTATTTCATATTTTGTTTTTAATTCATATTCTTTTTGAATTTCTTGATCAAGTTCATAATTATGTGATATTAATTCTGTAATTCTATCATTTAATTTATCTATTTCATCATCTAATTTTAATAAACAATTATCTCCCTTTTTGTTTGCTTTTTTATATATATTTTCTGTTTTTATATATTTATCTTTTGTATTTTTTAATTCTTGTTTTGCATTTTCAGTATCAATTTTTATTGTAAATGGAATTGGATATATTGATTTGTATCTTTCTGTTTTTATATTTTTGGTTTTATTCATTGATTAAATTTTTATCATTATAAAAATTAATTAATTTCATAAAATAAATTTATATTATATTATATATTATATATTATATATTTTTTTTTTAATGATTAAAATTTTGGAATTGATTTATTAAAAAAGGATTTAACTGTATTGAATTTGGATATGAATTTATATTAATATAATTATTATAAAAATCTTTTAAACTATTTGAATATAAATTTTGAAAATTTTTATTTAATTCATTTATTTTTGAATGTTGAAAATTCATATAATCAAAGATTTGTTTTTGATTTTCCCCTTCATTTGAATTTTGAGTTGATGTAAAATCACTTATATTATTATTAAAATTAATAAAAATTTCTTTTGATTGGTTAAATGAATTAGTTAATTCATTATCATTTTTAGGAATATAATAATAAGGAAAATATTGATTAATTGAATAATTATTTTGAAAAAATGAATTTTCATCAAAGGAATAGAATAATTTAATTAAATCATTTGGATCAAATGAGTCTAGACAATTATGAATAAATTTTTCAATTTGTATCATTTTTATTTGTTCAATTCCAAGATCATTTAAACCATTACTTTTATTATATAATATTGAAAAATCAATATCATTATTTATCTTTTTATTTAAAAAATTTTTAGTATTATTATTATAATTTAAATTTTCATATTCAGAATCTTTACATTTTGATATTTTAATAAAATTAAAAATTTTTTCTTTTTTTTTTGAATTAATTGATGTTTCATTTTTTAAAATATTTTCATTCAAATTAATTGTATTATTATGTCTTTTATTAATAATTTTTAAATTAGAATTTGAATTTTTAAAAATAATTAAAATCATTTGCTCAATTTTTTCCATATCAAAATTCTTTAAATCAGAATTAGTAACATTTTGAATAAATTCATAATCCAAATTATAATTTTCAGAACTATTTTCAGTATTATCAAAACAAATATGATGATATTTCTTATTTAATTTTATTAAATATTTTTGAGCATGTGAACGAATTTGAGCACTTGATCTTGTTTTAACATACTTTTTTACTTTTTTCCAATTGTTACCAAATAATAAACAACCTTTAATAAATCTAAAATGTTCTTCTTGTTTCCATCTTCCAATTTGTAAATCATTTTGTTCACTTAAATTTTCTGATAAATTATCATCTAAATTATTTTGATTTATATATAATATTAAATCTTCTTGAGGATTTTTTATTTTCATTTTTAGATTTTCCATTAACAAATATAATTTTTATTATTTTTAATTTTACAATATCTTAAATTATAATTAAAGATATTTTTCCTTTTTTATTGATATGTTTTTATATATTTTTTTAATAATTTGATTATTTTTATTTTTAAACAAAGATAATAATTTAAAAAAAAAAATAAAAAAAATCCAATCAAAAAAATTAAATATATCAAAAAATTAAATCTTTTTTAAAAACATTCAAATTTTTTTTAATAATAATAAATCCCAAAAATTAAATTATATTTTAGTAAATAATTTCATTTTTTAAATGAAAAAACCAAATAAAAAAACTAAATAAAAACTTTTTATTGAAACCAATCTAAGAAAGGATCTTCATTAGCTTTAATAGAAGGAGTAGGTTCATCAGAATCAGGATAAGATGAAAAATTGGAAATATCATTTTCCCCTTTAACTTTAGGTTTATATGGAGGAGGTAATTCTTTTTCAAGTAATTTTTCCCAATCTAAATCTTTAAAAAATCTATGTCCTTTAATATCTTTAACACCTCTTTTTAAATTTCCATATCTTTTAGTTAAATCAGCTTCTAATAAATGTTTAACTAAACTTTTAGCATTAGAATCAAATCCACTTGGAAATCTAATTTTCCCTTTTAAAATTTTTTGATAAACCATCATTGGATCATCATCACTGAAAGGATCTATTCCTGCTATCATTTCATATAATAATATTCCACATGTCCACCAATCGACTGGTTTTCCATGACCTTTGTTTAATATTATTTCTGGTGCTAAATATTCTGGAGTACCACATAAAGTATATGTTCTTCCTTCAACTATTTTAGCAAAACCAAAATCTGTTAATTTTAAATATCCACTTTTATGAATTAAAATATTTTCAGGTTTTAAATCACGATATATTATATTTTTAGAATGAAGATATTCAAAAATTGATATTATTTGAGCGATATAAAATCTAAAATAAAAAACTATTAATATTAATATATAATATTATTTATATATAATATATATAAATAATATATATATTAATATTAAATATTATATAAATATATATTTATTTACCTTGCTTGATTTGCTGGAAATCTTCCAATTCCTCTTAAATAAGTAAATAATTCTCCTCCGTTAATTAATTCTAAAGATAAATAAAGATATTTTTCATCTTGAGTAAAACCATCAAATGTAATTACAAAAGGATGATTTATCATTGCTAAAATTTTAATTTCATTCGCTATGTGATCTGCTTGTTTAGATTTTAATATATCTATTTTTTTCATTATTTTCATTGCAAAGTATTCTCCTGATTTTTTATTCTTTGCAATTTTAACACGACCAAATGCACCTGTTCCTAATGTATCTCCTAATTCATAGTTCTTTAAGTTCATTATCTTTACTTTATCTCCCATTTTTGATAAATAATATATTTAATTTATTTGATTTTATTTTGATTTTATTTTTTTTTATATTTTTTTTGTTTTTCTTATTTTTTGGATTTTATGCTTTTTTATTTTATTGTAAAAATAAAAAAAGATTATATTTTATTTAAGTTACATTTTATTTTATTGTTGAAAAATTAAAAAAATAAAAATAAATAATAAAATGAAAATATCTAATAAAATTCAACAAAATAATTCAAAAGAAGGGTCAATTCAAACAACTTTTTATAATACAACCCAAGAAAAATATAAAGCAATAAACCATGAAAAAGAATTAGAAAATTTTAATAAAACATTTAGTCAAGGATTTAAACAAAGTCCGAAAATTACTTCTGGGAAAGCAAGAAATATATTAATTCAAACTCCTCAATATCCTTTTAGAAATTTTAATGATAAAATATTTGAATCACGAGGAACTAATTTTCAAGAGCAATTTAAGAGATTAACTGATGAAGAAATAAATAATTTATTTGGAAAAACTTTTACAATTGGATGGAATTATGATAATAATATTATGAAAAAATATAGGGAAAATACTGAAAAGTTAAAAGATAAGTTTAGAAATTATAAATTAAAAAAAAGAATTTTCAATGAGAAGACTCAAGTAAATGGACAACCAGAAATTTTAAAAATAACAAAATTAAATAAACAAAATAATATTGAAAGTAAAACATTAGAAACAACAAATACCTTAAATAATACAAATCAATTAAACAATAATAATAATAAAGATAATAATATAGATGATAAAAATAATGTAAATGATAATAAAGATAATAATGAACAAAATAACAATAACATAAATATCAATCAATTAAAAAATAATACAAATAATAACCAAATTTCAAATAGATCAAAATCTTCATACCAAGTAAAAAGGCCTTCTGACTTAACATTAAATACTCCAATAATAAATCCAAAAACTGAACGGAAAATAGATTATTTAAATACATCACCATCTCATTCTTTATCTCATAAAAACCTATTAGAAACACCTCAATTAATAGAAATAAAAAACAGAAATGACAAATGGCTTCCAAAAGGTTATAATAAATATGAATATATAGTAAATAATCCAAAATTATTAAAAAAAGAAATAACATCAAAAAATAAATTTGCAGGAAAATTACCAGATTTAACTTTAAAAGATATAAAAGAAAAATCAAGACAATCAGATATTTTTTTTATAAATCCTCCATCAATAACAGAAAATGAATTTACTCTTAAATCATTACATTATCCAGATCATCAAAATTCAGATGTTTTCTTAGAAAAAAATGATTTAACTTCAATTTATAAAGATTCAGAAGTGTATTTATTTAAACCTCAAAAAAAAGAAACATATACAAATTCAAGAGAATCAAAAAGTCAATGGAGTGCAAAACCAAATATTCCAACTTTATTAAATCATGTTTCTACAGAATATAATATTATTAATCCTGGTATTAAAGGAATTTCAAATACAAAAAAGAATATATTAAATGATTGTGAAAATAGGAAAAATCCTAATGTTGATTGTGTTAATAATTTTAATCCTATTTATAGACAAAAAAGTTTATCTGAATTTATTGATCTTACTAGAAATGGAGCGCCTAATCCAGGGAAAGATTATTTAAAAAGTTATAATTCTAGTTTGGATGCTTTTAGAATAAGAAATAATGTTTGTAATACTTTTAGAGAACTGCATAAGAATTATAAGGATTTAATTACTAAACCTTTTTCTAAAGAAAAATTTGGGTAAAATATTATACATTTGTTCTTTTTCTTTCTTTTTTTAGTATTTAAATTTATTTTTTTAATTTTTAATATTATTTATTTTTTTTTTTTATTTTTTCAAAAGGAGTTTAATTTATAATTAAATGAAATCTATTTAAAAGTTTTATACATTGATTTTAAAAAATTGTAAATAATATTTAATTCTTAATTACATTATAAATAATCCTTAATTCAAAATTCAATTAATGTTTTAAAGGATTTACAATTTTATCCAAAATAGAATACCTATACTTACTTTTTTTCTTATATTTTTGAGAAATAGCGTTTCTTTCTTTTTCTCCAGAAAAAGTGACTTTTTCAAATCTAATAAATTTCAAAGAAAAAAAATCTTCTGTATCATAATCAATTTCTTTACTTATTTCCACAACTTTTGGTTTTTTATATATTTCTTTAAAAGCCGCTTCTGCATTTTCGAATTCATCCATTTTTTCTTTATCTTTTTTTGCTTTTAGATTCCTAAAATATTCTTCTTTCATTAATTCTAATTTTCTTTTTTCTTCTTTTTCATCTTGTTCTCTTTGATATCTAACTCTTAATTTATTTAAATAATAATGAATTCCACTTTCAACTAAATTATTACTAATATTTTCAATAATTAAATCTTTATTAGGATTAAATTTAATAAAATGATTTTTAAAACAAGGAACTCCTATAATATCATAAATGAAGTTAATTCTATTTTCAAAAGAATTATAAAAATTTTCATTTATAGTAACTTGATTTAATTTATTATCTTTACTTCTTAAAAAATCAGTAACAACTTTTAATATATAAGTTTCTTCTAAATCTCTATCATTAAAAGAATCATTTTGTTCATAAAATATTTCTTCATCTAAATCTTCTTCATCTTTTAAATTATGTTCTAAAGCAGTAAATTCTGATATTATTTTATTATTATTATTATTATAAAAATTTTCACTTGTTAATCTATTTTCTGTATATGAAGTTTTTTTTGAATTTAAAATATAATTTCTTCTTTCAGTATAATTCCTTGAATTTAAATTTAAATTACTTGATTTTGGAATTAATTTTATTGGTAATAATAATGAAGGAATTTCTTTTATTTTTAACTTTACTTTTTTTAATTTTATTGGTCTATGAGAATTTGAAATTATTGTTTTATATTTATTTTTCACTTCTTCTTTTTGTTCTTTTTTTCTTTGGGTTAATAAGAAATCATCACTTGTTACTATTTTTAATTTATATTTTGAATTTAATTTTTCTGATAATAATTCATTTGATAATGTTGTTCTTGATAATTTATAATTTTGTGATAATTTCTTTTTCATATTTTTAATCGAATATTTCAATGGTGAAGTCATTTCTTCATGAAGTTTAATTATTGTTTTTATTGATTTTTTATTTAAAGGTTTTAATTTTAAATTACTTGATAAATCTATTAATTTAGGTAAAACCAAAGACTCATTTTTCAAAACAATTCGTGTCATATATTTATAATAAATATTTTATTTATTTTATAAATCTCAATAGATTAATTAAAACAAATATAAAAAAATACATCAAAAAAAAAAAATAATATTAAAAAAAATATTAATACAACCTTAAATAAAATAAATAAAAACTTCTTTATAAAATAACTAAATTACATTAATAAACATTATTTAAAAATCACCTCCACTCTCATCATAATTATCATCTCCAAAATTTCCATTATTATTATTATTATCTCCTTGTAAATAAATAGAATTTCCAAATCTGGCAGTTGCAGTACCAGAATGATCTTCAAAATTAGGAGGTTGATACAATCCAGTAACAGTATCACTGTTATCATTAGTATTATAATTACCAAAATTATAATCATTATTATTATTATTATTATTATAATTACTATTATAATTATCTCCATAATAATTATAATTATTAACTTGATAAGTTGGCATTGGAGCCATCATTGAAATTCCCCAACAAGTAGTTAAACCTAATAATAAAGTAGTATTAAATGTATCAAATTCAGTTGGATAATGTTGAGCATAATTATTTAATTCATTATTATTATATATTAAATTTAAATTCTGAATAAATGTTTTTATATGTCCTTCATCTATTACTTGTTTATTATGCTTATTTGGAATTATTATTCTGCCATTGTTATTTATCTCATTTGTTGAATTATTGTTTATACACATTAAACAATAATTTACTCCATGAGATGTTAAACATGATGTGTGATATACATGCTGACAAGAAAAACGAGTATTTAATGTGTCATTTGATTCATTTTGATAATTAATATTATTATTTATTTGATAAGAAGAATTATTATCATTTAAATTTCCCATTTCTATATATTGAGGTGTTTGATTTATATTATTATCATAGTAAGTTATTTCTTTCATACATATTATACATTTACTGATTGATATCATTGGAGGAGAACTCTTTCTTATTTCTTTTATTAAGTTTTCTAATTGACTTAAGTGATTATGTATTTCTGTACTTGATATATCATTGTCATTTATTATTTGTTCTTCTTCCTCTTTTTTTTGGAAAAAATAATAACAAAGATAAATAACAAAACCAATACAAATTATAATAAGAAAAATGGTTAAAAAACTTATTCCATTTGATGATTCATTATGATGATAATTATTATTATTTCCTCCATTATTATAATTATTATTCATATTAGAATAAGGGTAAATATTCCTAATTAAATTAATAGAATTAGATATAGCAGAATAATATTCTCCTCTTTTTAAATAATCAATAATTGAATTTATTATACTCATCCTATCATTTTGTGAAACATAATTTTTTGCAGTTGAACCAGAAGAAATTAAAACTCTTCCTCCTTTAGCATATATAGAAATTGCAAAGTCATAAATACAATTTATTGAATTATACGTACATTGTGTTTTTAAAAAATTTTCACTAAAAATTGTATATGAATAATCATCTGGATATGTTATTTTATTTGTTAATAAAATTACAAATCTATCATCTCTTGTTATCAATATACATAAATTATTTATTTCATCATATGTCAACCCCGAGAAATCTGAATATATTCTATTGTTACAAAAAAAATATTGAGATTCATAACATATTGAAATTGGAAGGAATATATTAAATAGAAAAATTAACAAAAATATATCAGGAAATTTTACCGACATTAAATCTTTTATTTTTTATTTAATTTTTTAATTTATTTTTATATATGCGGAAAAAAAAAATAAGTATATTTTTTATATTCATTTTTCAAACAAGTAGGAATTAATTTTATATATTTGTTTTTATTAAAATATAGATATGATAAATATTAAATTCACAATATAAGTTAATGTGAAATAATTCTTTTAATGTAAATATCATTATTCATAAAAATTTTATTTTAAAAAAGAATAAAATAAATATTTTATTTTAATTGAAATATTTTAGTAAAAAATGAAAAAATTAGTTAAAGAAAAAAAGGATTAAAAAAATAAATCAAAGAATTTTTTTAATTTCTGATTAAATTGAGTAAAACATTTTATTATCTAATAAAACAATATTCATAAAAATATTATAATAAAAGGAATAAAATAAAATAAATATAAAAATTGAGTATTCTTTTATTTAAAAGTTGGTGTTTCCATTTCATCATCGTTATTTTCTCTAGTTACTGTATTAATAGTTGTTGATACTTGAAAAGATTCAGTAATATCATCTTGTTTTAATTGTTTTATAGATTTATAAAGAGTAAAAAAATAAATCAATCCTATAAAAAAATCAATTATCATTATAATAATATTTAAATAATCATAAAATCTTAATCCATAATAATATCCATAATCTCTATTTAATTTCTCACATATTTCAACTTTTATGTTAGCTATTAACAAAAGAATATTTATTAAAAATAGTAAGACATAAAAAATAATCAAAATAATAACAAATCTTTTATATTGTGATTTAGATTTATATTTTTCATCATCAATTAAATAAAGAATAAGAAAAACAGATAAAATTCTTAAAATTAAAAAAAGTATTTTAAAAAATAACTGACATTTTACTAAGCCAGTGTAAAAAAAATTAATAGGATTATATAGATAATTTCCAGGGTAAACCAAATAAAATAAATAAAGATTTGAATAATTATACCATTTAGGCATTTGTCCTTTATAAAGATCGTTTTGTATAAAAAATTCATTTTTTTTTAATATTCTATTTTGAAAATGATTCAAAAAAGATCTATTATAATTAAAAGGATAATATGGAAGCTGATTATTTAGATAAGTACAATAATCATTAATTACTGCATCTTCTAAATTTAAAATTGAGAAATAATAATATTCAGAAACATATAAATTATTAATAATAGTTGAATCAATTTTTGAATTATCTGTAATTATACTTGTATTATTAGTACTATTATTAATATAAAGATAATTGATTGGACAAATTTCATTTTCTTTAACACAAAAAACATTTTTCATATAATCTAAATAACCACATCTTTTAAAGCCTTCTTTACATAAACCATTTTTATCAATTCTAGAAAAAAGAGATAAATATTTTTCTTTATAATAAGAAACATAAAATGTAGTATTATATATTTTACTTCCTATTCCTTCTTTTTCTTCAACATCATAACAACCTGCTTTTTTATGATATTCATTACATTCTTTTCCTTCAAATAATTTTGAATAATTTATTACATGAGAACATTCACATCCTTTTTTTATTCCTTTCCATTTTAAAAAAACTAATTCTTCATATCCTTCTTTTTTAGTTAAACTTATATTTTGAATAGGATATTGCTCCCATGACATTTCCAGTTTTTTTATAAATTCTTTCTTATATTCAAAAAAATCATATGATGACATAATTGTTAATATTGTATTTGCTGTTATGAAAAAAGCTAATAGGAAATTTACACATCCATTAATTTCCATATTTTTATTTAATTTCCACGGGAATAGATAATAATTATTTGTTATTTTAAAAAAATAATATTATTTTTTAAATTTAATCAATATTTAATTATTTATTTAATTTGTAATCATTATAATTGTAATTCTCATCTTTATTTTTATTACTATATATTTTTAATAATATCCCATAAATAAAAGTTACATAATCAGCTATTATTGATATAGAAAAATAAATATCATAGTCATAATCATAAAAATATAGAATTTTTTTAAATATGTTTAAAAATATGAAACTTAAAATTAAAAACACTACACATGATATATATAATATTCTATTTTTTTTAATATCTTCTTTTTTTCTAAACATAAATATTATTAAAAAAACAATTAAAACTATTCTTAGAATATATAAAATTATTATCATCCAAAATCTCATAAAAGTTATCTCAATAGAACTTATATCTTTTCTTTTACGAATTCCATGATAATATTCTTTAAATAGAAAAAGATCTTTATCTTTTAAATATGATGATCCTTGTAATAAATTATTTTCTGTTAATACTCTTTTTTTTCCAAACCTCTCATAAGATATTTGTGAAAGATAATTTTCTCTAAATCTATCACTACCATTTTTAAATGTTTTTATTTCATCACTATCTAATAAAACTAATTCATTTTTATATATATGTTCAATTGTTGGTCTTGTAAATTCAGAAAGAACTACTTTATTAATAATAGTTAGATTTTTATTGTTGTTATCAGACGTATAATCTAAAGTGCCATTTTTATTTTTGAAAAAAGTAATAGAGTTTATAGGACACTCTTCTTCTTCATCCTTAATACAAAATTGGTGATTTTGAGTATCTAAAACTCCACATCTTTTATAACCATATTTACAATAACCATTTATAAAATCATTTCTAGATAAAAGAGAGAAATAATTTTCCTTATAATAAGAAACATAAAAAGTAGAATTATATATTTTACTTCCTTTTCCTCCATCATCAGTTATTTCAATGCATCCTGCATTTTTTTGATAATAATTGCATTTTTTACCTTCATAAAAACCTCCATATTGTGATGTGTTGTAACAATCACATCCTTTTTTTAATCCTTTTAAATAAAAAAATACTAATTCTTCATATCCTTCTTTTTTAGTTAAACTTATATTTTGAATTGGATATTGTTTCCATCTATCTCCTATAACTTTTGCATAATATACATCAGAAGGTGAAATTTGGAATAACATTATAAAATTATAAACAATATCTCCGATAATAAATATGAAAAAAAAAACCATTGCAATGACAGAATTGGATTTAGAACCCATTATTTTTATATTTAATTTATTTTATTACCTGATATTTTTATTTAAAATATATAAAAATATATTAAATAATAAATTAATAAAATTAATAATAATTGACTTATTAATTAAAAATTATTTAACATCAAAAAAATTAATTGTTAAATATATATTTTTTATGTGACATAATATGGGGAATGGGGATTTGTGATTGGGGATTGGGTGCATTCCCCAATCTACAAA
>JAEEGI010022028.1_pt1 | contig 12623 bp, 11 predicted proteins | sample 8958751 | NCBI WGS metagenome assembly JAEEGI01 (sample SAMN16246545, study PRJNA631951) | gut metagenome | biome: gut microbiome; feature: rumen; material: KS-attached | host: Bos | place: Iran: Karaj | collected 2018-10 | reverse complement strand
GAGCAAGGATCAGATACGATTCTTCAGTGCTACACGATCAAGGGCACCACATACAGCCCGTGCAGATCAAAAGATCGCTGCGTGCGCATATCGTACGCAAAAGCTACAAAAAACGCATAACGGGTGTGCCTGTTTTTGCGTGTAGAACTGTAGATTTTGCAGATGAAGGGCAATTATCTACAATTTCTGCAAATTCTACAATAAAAATAAAAATAAAAACGCAGATATGGAGGTAAGCCATGTTAGAGAATAATGGTATCGTTACACAGGAGATTGCAGAAGCGATTATATGCAATTCGGACCCGGAGAGTGCGGCCAAGCGATTGGTCATAAAGCGAACCGAAGAACTAGAGAAATACAAAGAAGATCTTCGGAAAGAGGTTGCGCTAACCCGGCTTTTGATCGAAGCGCTTAATCTGCCCAAAGGAACGGCAGGACGTCGAGTTGCGGATGCCATACTCGCAGAACTATACGAACGATTCCCCGAAGCAGCCGCGTCTCCGATTGCCAGGCGCCCCGCTCCGTCCGAATAAGCTGCCCCATTCGTTACGGAGGCGGCAATGAACGGACGAATGTGTGCGTTTTGCGGATACCCTTTACGACACCAACAACGCAAGTATTGCAGCGTCAATTGTATGATGAACGGGCGCCGGCATCGGAAAGAGATCAATAGGCAGTATCTAGCCGGCTGGAAACGATTCCGAGAGTATCAAACCCGCATCGATAGCGGTCAACAGCGGCGAATATGTAAGCATTGCTTTCGTTCATGGTGGATCAGTGAACCGGCATCAGACTATTGTTGTAAAGCCTGTGAAGAGCTGGACCGGCTAAGCTACCACATCCCGACAAACTGACACCCCCATACTATCCGCACTGAATACGGGTATATTCACGCCCAACATATAGGTAATATCTATTACTGATATGTTTCCGATAAGTTACAAGAATGCAATTTGCGTTTAGCTGGTAAGTGAAATACCTACCCGGGCCGGATGCGGATTCCAGGCCGACACAGGAAGGAGAGCGGCGGCATATGAGCGGAACAGGATAAGAAAAGTATATTTTTCGTAAACCCATCAATAGTAAATGAAAAATAAGGAGAAAATAGTTATGTCAAAAAATTACTATGTTAAATTCAAAGATGCTCTTCGAACTCTCGTTGAAGACATGAAAGCACTCGGCAAATCAGAAGAGTCTTATCGGGCGCGTGTTGCCAAGATCGAACAGCAGAGCAACGATCTAAGCCCCAACGCCAAGGCGAAAATGCTGGAAGAAGCAAAGAACTCCTGCCTTGCAAACAATCGCCGGCTTGCGATAGAAGCAGAGGACGCTTTGAACGTTATCCGCGAAAACCGCGATTTCCCGGATGCTGTACTGGATTTTCAGAACCCGAAGCTTCAGAATGCTCTTGCCGTTTTAAACGTGATGGGCAACAGCTTGCCGCACGAAGATCAGCTTGCCATCCTGCACGGATTCCGGGGTCAGATTGCAGAACTCCGTTTCCTGTCAAAAGCATTTGAAAAGAACGGCCTGTATTATGCAGACGCAGCTATGGAAATGGCGAAACCTATATCCGGTTTTGCAATTGATGAAGCGTCCGCAGCTATTCAAAGGGTGCTATATAACGGGAAATGGGACATCTCGCTGGGTGTTACGCCACAATTTGAAAAAGCATTGACCCGTTACGGATGGAACGACAACGCAGAAACCGACCCGTATACCGCGCTTCTTATGGGCATGTATGACAGTGCGGAAGATAAGGCAGAAAAAGACGCACTGGCTATAGCAATCAAGAAAATCAATGCAACCGATGAAAATGGCAGCCGTCTTACTACCAGCGCCAAGAACGATATCGTAAATGAACTTATTTCGGGCTTGAAGGAAAAGGAAGCAGAACTGAAAAGAGATCGGCTCGGCAACGTAATAAACCAAGTCATTTATGAGGATCATGCAACCAAGACCCAGACGCAAAGCGAACCATTAGCAGCGTCAGCAGAACCGACCAATGCAGACCGTGCGGCTTTCGGGCTTCCCCCGAAGAATGCTTAACCGGAAAGGATGTGATAGCATGGCGGTATATACTCCTGACGAACGCGAAACGATTATTAACTTCAACGAAGCGGACCCGACCGCAAGCGTTTTCACGTTCAACCGGAAACTGATTAACACACTGGCCGCGCTGGCCGCGACAAGGAAAAACGAGTGCAGCCTGTACCGGCAGGAAGAAAGCTCACGGGAATATATCGTTCCGAAAAGCTGGATCAAAGTCAGGCCGCCCCGTCAGGCCAGCGAAGCGCAGAAAGCAGCGGCCCGGGCAGCGTTGCAGAAAGCCAGGTGCGAGTGATGGGTGCAAAGGCCGGCCTTAACACTAAGATCCGCGCCCGGTATGCTCTGATGCTTGCCGAACGTTCTTCCCTGTTCAAAAAGGGCACTGGAAAACGCACGCAGAAACCGGCATATTCCGCGCAGAGATTCCCACCCAAGCAAACCCCTGTCCAACCTACACAACACCCCTAAAACACCCCCGCACGGGGCAGAAATGGGCATAGAATCAAACAGTAAAGCCGCAGTGTAAAAGCTGCGGCAATGCCTTTTTGCTCTTGGGAATACTTACGCTGTTTTTTTCAGCCATATCCGGAAACCATCTTCCCCCGCCGGTTGGTATATCAAAGGAGGTTCGACGCATGACCGAGGAGGAACGCAAGGCAAAGCAACGCGCATATAATAACGCATACAGGGCAGCGCACAGAGATCAAATCAATGCCCGCGTGCGTGCCTGGATGCATGCTCATCCGGAGAAGCGCAAGCTCTACGAAGCGAACCATAGAAAAAGAGTCGAGCAATGGCGTGAAGAGTTTTATCGTAGACTGTTCGGAGGATAACAGACGTCGTACATAGTCAGAGAGAAGTCAGACATGCACGAAAAAAGTCAGAGCAACACGACACGCCGCAGCACAGCACAATCAACCGCACAAATAAATTGCTTCATTATATGCAGTAAAAACGAGACAGTACGTCACAACACGCCACAATGCCAAACATATTTTTGGTAAGGATGAGGTCGGCGGTTCAAATCCGCCCATCAGCTCCACGCACCGAAAACCGCAAGGTTTTCGGTTTTTTTGTTTGTTTTCAAGCCTAGAAAGCACTTATACCCGCAATGACATGCCAGTCGTTTTCAAAGCTTGTTCATCCATAACACCGTTTTCCAAGACGGGACATCCGTTAATGAAAACAGCCTTGATTCCAAATGGTTTTTCCTGATCCGGCTGCGCGTTTCTGATCTCATCTTCATCGAAAACAGTCAAATCGGCATAATACCCCTCTTTCAGGTAGCCGCGTTCTTTCAGCATAAAGCGATCCGCAGTAGCGCCCGTCATACGGCGAATGGTAGAAGGCAACGTATCCCCCGTCCCAAGCAGAGAATCTCGCAGGAACTTGGGAAAACAGTCATAGAGCGCAGGATTCTGTATGCCATGCTCCTCTACCCATGCATCTGTCATGTACAGGCAATGTTCATTGTGTTCGAACTCGGAAATCACTTCAGGCTTGCTGTACGGTCCCATATTGACACGGCCTTTGAAATTACTGACCTCGCAAAGCATAAGGTAAGCGTTCAGATCGCTCATCCCCTCTTCTTTTGCGATCTGATGCACGGATTTTCCTTCATATTTTTCATAACCTGGCCCGATGTACGCTATCTGAATATCATTAAATCCAAACCCAAGAAGCATACTGGAAGCTTTGACAAGTACAGCGAGTTTCAGCCGGTTCACAGGATTCTTCTTCTGTTCGGTCGTCATGCTCTGATACCATGCAGGCAGAATTACCGTAATCACCGAAACGCCCAGGCATTCATTATAGATATCAAACATCACGTCCACGCCTTCGGCACGCATCTTATCCATCATGCGCAGCAATTCTTCTTTTGCACCAAAGGAGTTCCGGCCTACGAAGATTGCATGGGAATATTGTAGTTTCAAATTAGTCCCTCGGGAAATCTCCACCAGTTCATCAAAAGCCCGCAACAAATGAGAGCGTCCGAACAACTGCGGATAAGCCATTGATACTTTGGATTCGGCGCGGGGGTGTACCGTCAGCGGCTTGCCATACTTCACACACAGTGCCGCAACTTTTTTCAGTTCTTCAACATCGGCATACAGGCCAGGTTTATACATTAATCCCAAAGATAAGCCTGCTGCGCCTTGCTGTAATGCTTTTTCCAAAATGCCCAGCATTTTCTTTTCTTCAGTGGCTGTCAAAGGACGGTTTTCGATGCCGCCTGCTGCTGCGCGCGCAGTGCAATGCCCGGCCAGGAGTGCCATATTGCACGGCATTTTGTGATCCAACGCATCAAAATAAGCGCTCATGGTACCATACTGCCCTGTCGTCTCACTGTAATCGAACAATCCGCCGCCAAGCCTTTCCAAGTCAGCATCCGTCTCAAAGCCAGCAGCTGATACGCCGCAGTTTCCGGTCACAAAGGTTGTAATTCCCTGCCGTATGAATGGCGAGAAATAAGGCAGCTGATCTTTTTTGAGTGCAAACCAATCATTATGCGAATGTGCGTCGATAAAGCCGGAAGAAACAGACTTTTTTTCAAGGTCAAATACTCGGTCCGCTTTCTCTGTGATCTGAGGTGCTATGCGTGTAATTTTTTCGTTTTCCACAAAAATATCGCTGAAATAAGGCTCTGCCCCGGTTCCGTCATAAATCTTTGCATTTTTTATCAGCAGTTTCATCTTTTTTCACCCTTTTTCATATTTACAACACGCAACACCGAAAAAGAACAGTATTATATGTTGCCTGTAGTATATCATCAGGTGCAGCATATTATCAAGATTATTGTTTCTCTCCAAGCATTGCCTGCAGAATAGGTGCCAAGTATTATTGACATCAAATCAAGTACAATCCTGTATATTTTATCATCAGGTCATCCACAAAAAATCTCACAACGTATCCATTCTCAGCCCAGTCTGAAGCATGAGATTGTTTTATTGCTAACAAGCCCCTCTTATGAATGTAGCTTCACAAGAAGGACTTGTTCGTTCCATGTGGGATCAGCTCAGGTGGATTTCATGATTTGATTCAATATTACAACAGTTCAAGAATTTTATTGATCTGTATAATCGATGCAAATACAGACTGCGCCATCCATCGGAAAACATGCGCCGCTCTCAGCAATAATGCCCCCGCCATTCTGATGGGCAAACAGCATGCCTTTTTCTGTCGGAGCAAAATCTCTTGGAAAGACACCACCTGTTGGTATGCAGGATGCCTTCAACATGTTACCCGACTCGTCCAATCTGATTTTACAGATGCTGTCATGCCCGCGATTGCTGACATATAGCATACCTTTATACAATCTGATAGCAGCGGTATAACTATCTCCATGATATTTTTGCGGCAGTGTATACATCTCGCCATCAATCTTCCATGTGTTGCCAGCATTTGTACATCTGCGAACATGATTATCCAGCTCACCCGTGACATAAAAGCAATTTGTATCATAAAAGGCCAAATGCCGTGGTCCCATGCCGGGAGGCATCAGAATCTCATATGCCAAAGAAAGCTTTCCGCTCTGCTGATTCTGATTGTACACTACGACCTTATCTATCCCAAGGTCACACACAAACAGTTCATTTGTACCGGGACGAAACACGCACTGATGTGTATGCGCAGCTTCCTGTCGTTCTGTATTCGGACCTGAGCCATGATGTTTCAGAAGCTGAATACATTCTCCCAATCTATCATCACAAACGGGAAATACACTTATGCTCCCACTCAAATAATTCGCCACATACAGAAATCTCTCGTCCGTGCTCAGCGCAAGGTGACAAACATCGCGCCCACCGGTATACTGCTTTGAAAGCAAGGTCAGATGATCATCTTTTGCTCGGTAGCTAGCAACCATGCCCTCCCCTGCTGCATCACAGCCTACTGCAAATAATGTTCTGGCATCACTGGATAAGATGACATAAATGGGATCTTCAAAATCATGCACTGCTTCCACGCAGGAAATAGAATTGCCTGTAAAGTGACATATCACTATCCCTGGCCCGCCCAGGCTCGTATAGGTACCTGCATAAAAACGCATGAATTCTCCGCTCCTAATTTCAAAAACAATATATGCTTTCTGTCGTTCATCATATAAGCCTACTCGATATAACAACCGCACCTTTAATTGACCATGAATCCGCTTACCTCAGCACATTCGATTTGTATCAGTCATCGCTTTGACTTTGGTATGCCTGCATAGTCAAAGAAAGATTCTGAAGACATTACTGCACAAACAGGCTGGTTAGGTAAAAACCAAGCGAATCAATCCACACTTTTCAAGATCACGTTATCAGTATTTGCCTAATTACCATATGTAATTTGAACATTCGTCAAACGATTGATATAAACTTACATCAAGCTTGATTTGAATGCAATTCTTCAAATCTATCTCTCATTGTCGGATTATTCTTTGTCAGTTTTTTGATTGTCAGATCTTCCATTTTATCATTTGCCAGACGTAGCTGACGGTCAGAAGCCGTTAATGCATCCTTGATTTTTTGCAAATGAAGAATCGACTTATCTATCTCATCTATGGCTTCCTTAAAGCGTTTGCTTGCCTGCTCATAATTGTAAGCAAATCTTTCTTTGAAATCGTTCACCTCGTTCTCAAAATTGGTGATGTCAATATTCTGTTCACGTATTAATGCAAGTTCGCGTTTTGCTTTTATTGTGTTTATTGCTGCATTTCTTAGCAATGTAATCATGGGGATGAAAAACTGAGGACGAATGACATACATTTTGGGATACCGATAAGAAACGTCAACAATCCCTGTATTGTATAATTCACTATCCGCTTCGAGCAAGGTGACAAGCACAGCATACTCACAGTTCTTTTCCTTACGGTCTTTGTCCAGTTCTTTCAGAAAATCTTCGTTCTTATGCTTTGAAGCAGTAGTATCCATTTCATTTTTCATCTCAAACATAATAGAGATGATCTCAACCCCATCTTCCGTGCTTTCCCTAAAAATGAAGTCGCCCTTGCTTCCCGTACGTGCATCATTATCTTTGTCAAAGTATGCATTTGGAAAAGCAGCCATTCGGATCTTTTCAAATTCATCCTTACAGTGCTGCTCAAGGCTCTCTCCAACCATTTTCGTTGACTGGCGTGCTTTGAAGTCTCGATATTGGGCAATCTGTTCATCCTTTAAGGCGAGCTCATTTTTGTGCTGTTCACGCATCAAGTGTTCCTGATTTGCACGATCATCTTTTTCATGTTGAAGATCGTTTTGCAGCTCTTTGATTTTCAGTTCCTGCTCCTGAACAGCAATCTGCACTGCCGCATGTGACTTTTCCTGCTGTGCTTCGAGCTCACCTTTCAGTTGCATAATTGTTTGGCGCTCTTTCTGGAGCATCATCTGGTTTTCCAGTTCCATACGTTCCTGAGTTGCCTGATAATCCTGTTTGAGCTTTTCCAGTTTAATATGCAGATCATTCAGTTCCTGATCTTTTTTCTTTTCAGATTCAGCAACCGCCAGTTGGACAGCCGTTCTTTCACGCAACTCTATTTCCCTTGTGAACTCTTTATCGCGGACCTGTTTTACAATAGCCGCATAACCTGCTTCATCAACCTGAAAGACCTCACCACAATGTGGGCACCTTATTTCCTGCATGTTTTTCTCCTTATTGCACTCTTTGTTTGAGTCTGCTTCTTAACTGGGTTTATTGTATCACGGGAAGAAGGTATTTCCAACTGCAACATTCTTTCAACCGGATGAAATTTGTTTTCTTTTTGCAGACAGCACTTTGTTTATATCAATCACAAATCACAGCAAAAAACAACATGGACAAACATGTTATTTGATGCTATAATTCTTTACGTATCAAGCGTCTTGGTGATTTTGTGCGCAATGCATGAGTCACAGAAAACATCTAAATAAAAACAGCCGGTTTACTATGTGTTCCTGCCGGCAGGAGGATGATGCTCGTGACAAAAGAGGAGCGGCAGGCTGAAAGAGCCGCAATGCGCGAAGAAAGAAAAATCGTCCGCAACGCGAACAGAAAGCACCGTAATGCGATTGCTTTCACGCTTTTTCTTGCACCTGCAACACTGGCATTCCTAATCTTCGTTGTATGGCCGGTATTGTACAACATCTATCTGAGCTTTCTTGAGTGGAACATGGTCAGCCCCGACAAGGAATTTGTCGGGTTCGCCAACTATCTCAAGATCTTTACTGATGCGCCTTTCCTACAGAGTCTCCGCAATTCTGGCGTTTACATTCTTATCCTGCTGATCTCCTGCATGATTTTCCCCTATTTCATTTCCTTTGCCATGGTGCACCTGGTGGACAAAGGACAGCAGGTCTATCGTTCCATTCTTTTCTTCCCCAGCCTTGTGTCGCTTGCTGTCTGTTCTGTTGTCATGTCCTTCGTGTTCAACTTCATGACCGGTCCGGTGAACGCATTGCTGAAATCGATGGGCATCCGCGGTCCGAACTGGCTGAATACAGGCGGTTATATCCTGTTCGTGATTGGCATGGTCGCAACATGGAAGATCTTCGGCTATAACCTGATCATATTCCTGGCCGCCATTCTAGAAGTGCCTGTTGAACTGATTGAAGCAGCCAAGCTGGAGAAAGCATCTAAGTTCAAAATCTTCTGGCGTATCATTTTCCCTCTGACCTCATCCACCGCGTTCTATGTATTCGTTATTACCTTCTCTCACGCTCTGAGCTATGTGTTCACCCCTATCAGCGTAATCACGGCCGGCGGTCCTAACTATAAAAGCACCAACGTGGTTTATCAGATCTACGAATACGCCTTTAAGAACTTCCAGAGCGGTCGTGCGGCAGCTGCAGCTATCTTTACGCTGATTCTGGTGCTGTTCGTGGTCATCCTCTATCAGGCGCTTGAAAAGAAGGTGCACTATGAGAATTAATGCAAGAAAAATCAGGCGCGGGGCCGGGCAGACCTTCTGGCACCTGGTAATCATCCTCACGGTCTGTATCTTCCTGTATCCTCTGCTGTATATGTTTTTCAGTTCCTTTAAAGAACTTAAGGATATTTTTACAGCCGGTGTTAAACTGCTGCCCAAGAAATGGATCGATACCAACTATAAAAACGTCCTTGGCAAACTGGATGTTCCCCGTCTGCTGTTCAATTCACTTGTCGTTGCTGGCCTGACCATGACAGTCAAAATGCTGACCAGTATTCTGGCCGCATATGGTTTGGTTTTTATTCCCAACAAGCATTCAGGCAGACTCTTCTACTTCTTCGTTATCACGATGTTCGTGCCGTTTTCAGTCATCATGCTGCCTAACTATCTGACACTGAGCCGGCTGAACCTTATCAATACACTGATCGGCGTAGTCTTACCACAGCTTGCTGATGCGACCGCAATCTTCCGTATTCGCCAGGCAATGCGATGTGTTCCTAAATCGTTAATTGAGGCAGCACGTCTGGATAAAGTTCCGCACATGACCTGCTTGCGTAAAATTGTTCTTCCGTTGGTACGTCCTGCAGTCGTCTCCATGGCTATCTTCCTCTTCGTCAATTCCTGGAACGAATACTTCTGGCCTCTGCTGATTCTGCGTAGCAACGAACTGCAGACTATCACTCTAGCTACAAAGTATTACAGCGGGACTGAAGGAAGTACTGGTTGGGGTAATGTTATGGCACTAGCATCGATTTCCATTGCCCTGCCTCTGGTACTTTACCTATTCGCTCAAAGGACTATTATCAGCACCTTCATGAGTTCCGGCATAAAGGAGTAAAGTGAAATGAACGGCGAAAATGACATCGTATTTGAACACGTATACAAGAGTTATGATGGCAAAAACAATGTTATTGCCGATCTCAATCTGACCATTCCTTCCGGTCAACGCATGATCCTGCTGGGCCCGTCTGGCTGCGGCAAGAGTACTATCCTGCGTATGATTGCCGGCCTTGAAAAGATAAGCGGCGGCAATCTGTATATGGGCGGCAAGCGTGTAAACGATGTGGATCCGGGCGACAGAAATGTAGCTATGGTCTTTCAGAACTATGCGCTTTACCCGCATATGACCGTTAAGCGCAATATCCAGTTCGGTATGGAGATTGCTAAGGTACCCAAGGCTGAGCGCGACAAGCAGACAGACTGGGCTCTTGATATCCTGAATCTTTCCGAATACAAGGACCGCCTGCCGCGTCAGTTGTCCGGCGGCCAGCGTCAGCGCGTCGCTCTGTGCCGTGCACTGGTTAAAAAGGCTCCGTACTTTCTGCTGGATGAACCGCTTTCCAACCTGGATGCACAGCTGCGTACCGCTGCCCGCGCTGAGCTGGTAAGGATCCATGAAGTTTATCAACCGACCTTTATCTATGTAACACATGACCAGATCGAAGCCATGACAGTAGGTCAGCGTATCGTCATCCTGGATAAATCTATCATTCAGCAACAGGGCACTCCGGACGAAATCTACAATCAGCCTGCTAATGTTTTCGTTGCCAAGTTTATCGGTTCTCCTTGCATGAACATCTGCAAGGCAAACGTGGAAAATGGCAAACTAATTGTGGGCAATGAAGCCGCTCCGATTCCTGAAGCATGGCAGAAGATTATCGGCGGCCGCAAAACAGTTCGCTTTGGCATCCGTCCCGAGCATATCGAATTTCTGCCGGATGATGGCGACTTTTCCATCAAAGTCACCTATACCGAGAATCATGGCAATATGCTCTGCGTAGCTTTTGATGTCGGTGAAAATAACCTTATGGCGACGCTGGATCCGTTCTATGTCCTGCAAAACAATCTGAAACTGAAGATCAAATGGGATAAGATTCACTTCTTTGATGATGAGACCGAAGTGAATCTTGGCTATCCCGAGCGCTGAAGTAAATAACAGCGGACAACGCTGTTAAATAAAAGGAGGAAAAACAATGAAAAAAGCACTGTCCTTGGTTCTCGCTGTTCTGATGATGATGAGCCTGCTCAGCATTTCTGCCAGCGCAGACGACAAAGTCGTGATCGAGTTCTGGAACACTCACGGCGAAACCTTCGGTGGCCCCGCTGTTACCAAGGTCGTTGAATGGTTCAATGAGAACAACGATCTGGGCGTCGAGATCCGTCAGGTAGTGTACACTGGCTATGACGAGATTGCTACCAACCTGCAGTCCGCCATCCTGGCCAACACCGCCCCGGCACTGTCCACCTGCTCCTACTCCAACATCAACTACATGGCTCAGAACTTCCCCTATGTCTCCCCCGTTGATATCATTGAAAAGTATTTCCCGGAAGACAAAGATTATCTGGCCAACAAGTATGATCCTGCCATTCTGAACCTGGGCGTCTCTGTAGACGGCAAGCAGTTCGGTCTTCCCTACGGCCTGAGCGTCCCGCTTATGTACTACAACGCTGACCTGCTGGATGCTGCTGGTTTGGACAAAGAAAATCTGCCCAAGACTTGGGAAGAAATCGGCGAATGGGCCAAGACTATCGTCACAGAAACTGGTATGCAGGGTCTGTATATCCAGCTGCCCACCGACACCTACTCTATCATCCCCATGTACCTGGGCGCCGGCCTGGAGAGCATGTACAAGGTCAATGAGGATGGCTCCTACACTGCTGACTTCGTCACTGACGGCACCATCTACAACTGGACCAAGCAGCAGGAGTGGTACAAGAACGGCTATGCTGTCTATATGACCAACACCGAAGGCCGTGCGGCTATGGCTGCTGGCCTGCTGGGCATGTACCTGACCACCTCCGCCCGCATCCAGGAGCTGACCGATGCGGAGCCCAACTTCGTTGCGAGCATGCATCCTTACTGGGAAGGCCATGACCGCGTCGTATGCCTGGGCGGCAACGTGCTGACCATTTGGGCTCAGGACGAGTTCACCCAGAAGGTAGCCTGGACGTTCATCAAGTGCCTGCTCGAGGCTGAGAATGTCGCTGCTTTCGATAATGGCACCGGCTATGTGCCTCCGACCAAGGATGTAACCGAAGAAATGTACACCATGCTGTCCAACCCGCTGCTGGGCGACAACATCAACGAACGCGCTGACGCTCTGCCTTGGACCAGCTGGCCCGGCAAGAACGGCGTTGCTATTGACAGAGTGCTGATCACCACTCGTGACGCCATCATCAATGACTATGTTGATGTCGCCACCGCTCTGCAGAATGCGCAGGACGAGATCAACGAGCTGCTCAAATAATCATTTCCGAATCGCAGGAAGCTCCGGCAAAACCACCGGAGCTTCCTTTTTTTGAGGTTTGAAGAACGCTTTACTTTTCAAGGCTAATCAATCCACTGCGAATCGCTTCAAGCAGTTGGGCAAGATCTTCCATACGCTCTTGCAGACGATGGCCATGGTCGGTATCCCGCACATATTTCCTCTTCGGATATTTAGAGAACTCAAAGGAGCGGCTATGAATATCAGCACCGGATTCCTGAGCGTCCCGCAGTGTGGTAAAGGGTTGATGTGACATCAAACGCATGCCATGGCTGTTAGCGATCAGCGTATAACCGGCTATACCAGTAGTTTTCTGGTATGCGCGACAGAAACCGCCGTCAATAACAATCAAGCGACCGCCTGCTTTGAGCGGGCTTTCACCGTGCGATACACGGATGGGTGTATGTCCGTTGATAATACACGAG
>JAEEGI010022027.1_pt1 | contig 12623 bp, 9 predicted proteins | sample 8958751 | NCBI WGS metagenome assembly JAEEGI01 (sample SAMN16246545, study PRJNA631951) | gut metagenome | biome: gut microbiome; feature: rumen; material: KS-attached | host: Bos | place: Iran: Karaj | collected 2018-10 | reverse complement strand
AAACGGAGAAGGAGGGATTTGAACCCTCGCGCCGGTTGCCCGACCTACACCCTTAGCAGGGGCGCCTCTTCGGCCTCTTGAGTACTTCTCCAAAGTTGTAGGTAAATTACTTATTTTGTTTCGACGCAAGTGTTATTTTACTAGAGTAATGCACCATTGTCAACAATATTTTGGGGAAATCTTCACGATTTCCCCAAAAATTTTTCACATATAAATTCCTAGTTGATTTACATCAACGGGAAGGAACAGCTATTGTATATTTCCTTCGGAAATGGAGCTGTTCCGTGAATCAATCAAAATAAGCATTTATGCTTATTTTAATTGATTGTTGCATGATAGAAGTACTTCATTCCCTCTACAGTACCATATACACCATCTACATAATCCTTGATCATGTATGGATCGTTGTAGTAGTAGATAGGGATGATGCACCATGTATCCATGAGGTAATCCTCAGCCTCATGCATAAGCTCTGCACGTGCTGCAAGATCTGCCTCTGAACGGATATCAGAAATCATCTGATCATACTTAGCCCAATCAAGTGCCTTGCTTGAATCCTTACCAAACTGTGGGTTGTTGTTTCCTGATGCTGTTGTGTACATTTCAAGCATGTTGATAGGATCGTTGTAATCCATGATCCAACCTTCACGAGCGAAGTCGTACTTACCAGCCTTACGTGTCTCCTGGAATACGTTCCACTCTTCCTGATCGATAGAAAGGTTGATTCCTACTGTTGCAAGGTCAGCCTGGATACACTCACCAATCTTTACATTACCTTCTGAGTTGTTTGTAAGGTATGTTAATGAAATATCCTGTGTAAGAGCATCTGAAGCTGTATCATATAATCCGATAGACTCAAGAAGTGACTTAGCCTCTTCTACGTTTGCTTCGTAATCTGTTGAGTAGTAATCCTTGTTCTTGAACTCACCACCGTTACCATCTGAGCATCCAGCTGGAACAAATGATGTAGCGATTTCCTGGTTGTTCTGGCCAACTGTGTCAATGATGTACTGACGGTCAATTAAAAGAGCGATAGCATGACGGAATACATTTGCCTGCTCCTCATCAAGACCAAGCTCATCATAAAGATCTGTGTTGTAGTTGAATGATGCATAGTATGTACCAAGGTTATCAAGTACTACATACTCTGAGCTTGTCTTAGCTGTTTCCATTTCCTCTACAGGAATATCATCGATGAAATCAAGATCTCCTGTTGTGTAAGCTGTGTAAGCAGCTGTTGTTTCAGCTGTAAGCATTACGTTAAGTGTTGTAACTGTTACTGAATCAGCATCCCAGTAATTGTCGTTCTTTACATATGTCATATCTGAATCATGGTTCCATGATGAAAGAACATAAGCACCGTTACATACGAAGTTTTCGCCTGCATCGTTAGCCCATGTACCAACTGGATCACCATCAGACATAGAAGCTTCTACAGCTTCCTGGTTAACTGGGAAGAAGAATGGGAATGCACATAAATCAAGGAAATATGGGCAAACTGCTCCAAGTGTTACTGTAAGAGTCTTACCATCTTCAGAAGCAACTACATCACCATCACCAAGACCTTCTTCATATGTGAAGCTTGGGAAGATTTCACAAAGGTAGCTGTAATCAGCTGCAACCTCTGGAGAAGCTGCACGCTTCCAAGAGTAAACAAAATCTGTTGCATCAAGATCATCACCGTTAGACCACTTTAAACCATCACGCATTGTGAATGTGTATGTAAGTCCATCATCTGATACCTCATAGCTCTCTGCACAAGCTGGCTCAAGCTCGCCTGCTTCGTTGTAACGCATCAAACCTTCAAATGAGTTAACTGCAAGACATCCACCATCTACTGATGAGTTAAGAGCTGGATCAATGTGAGCTGGCTCACTAGACATCCAAATGTTAAGTGTTGTCTTATCTTCCTTTGTTGTTGCAACTGCTGGTGCTTCACCTGTAGATGAGCTCTCAGTAGATGCTGCCTTATTGCCACATGCAACCATTGAAAGTGCCATAGCAGCAACAAGTACTAATGAGACTAATTTCTTCTTCATACTATCCCTCCTATAATTTTAATCTCTTTATATTTCAATCCCTATAGGAATTAAAACCAATACCTTCTCTTATTTGTTCCAGCAAGCAACCATATGACCATTACCTCTATCTGTAAATGGAGGCATTTCACATGCACACTGCTCTGTAGCGTAGCGACATCTTGTTCTGAAAGGACATCCACTAGGCATCTTAAGAGGACTTGGAACATCGCCCTCAAGAATAATTCTCTGGCTCTTTCTAGCTGTCTCAGGATCTGGAATTGGTACTGCTGAAAGAAGTGACTGAGTATATGGATGAATTGGGTTGTCCATAAGCTCGTCTGCATCAGCAATTTCCATCATGTGACCTAAGTACATAACAGCAATTCTGTCAGAGATATGCTGAACTACTAATAAATCGTGAGCGATAAATAAGTATGATAAACCTCTTTGCTTTTGAAGGTCCTCAAACATATTTACAACCTGTGCCTGAATTGAAACATCAAGGGCTGATACAGGCTCATCACAAACGATGAATTTTGGATCTACAGCAAGGGCTCTTGCGATACCGATTCTCTGACGCTGTCCGCCTGAGAACTCGTGAGCATAACGTGTAGCATGCTCAGCATTAAGACCAACTGTCTCCATAAGCTCCATGATTTTGTCATGGCGCTCACCCTTTGATGTGTAAAGCTTATGTACATCAAGAGGCTCACCAATAATATCTTCTACAGTCATACGTGGGTTAAGAGAAGAGTATGGATCCTGGAATACCATCTGCATCTGCTTACGATATGGCTGCATTTTTACATCAATTTTTTTCTCGCTATCAAAAAGAACATCGCCATCAAATACAATACGTCCGCTTGTTGGCTGGTAAAGACGTAGAAGAGTACGTCCAACTGTTGTCTTACCACAACCTGACTCACCAACAAGACCAAGTGTCTCACCTGGCTTGATTGTAAATGAAATATCATCAACAGCCTTAAGAGGAACTGTTCTTAATCCATTCTTTACTGGGAAGTACTGCTTTAAGTGGCTTACTTCTAAAATATTCTCGCTACTCATTTACTACTTCCTCCTGCTTCATATTCTTAATATTCATCCAACATGATGCCATATGTGTTTCGCCAACTCTGATTTCCTCTGGCTTTTGCTTTAAGCAAATCTTCATTGCTTCGTCGCAACGAGGACAGAATGCACAACCTTCTGGCATGTTTAAAAGATTGATTGGTGTACCACCGATAGGTACTAATCTTTCTTTGCTGTTTGATTTTGTTGGAATAGAGCGGAGTAAGCCCTTTGTATATTCATGTGAAGGAGAGTAGAAAATATCATCTGCTGTACCTCTTTCACAAACACGACCACCATACATAACGATGATTTCATCACACATAGATGCGATTACACCAAGGTCATGAGTTACCATGATGATTGCCATACCAAGCTTTTTCTGAAGATCCTGCATAAGCTCAAGAATCTGTGCCTGGATTGTAACATCAAGGGCAGTAGTAGGCTCATCGGCAATAAGGATATCTGGCTCGCAAGCAAGTGCCATGGCAATCATAACACGCTGTCTCATACCACCTGAAAGCTCATGTGGATACTGCTTGAGACGCTTTTCAGGCTCATTGATTCCTACAAGGCTAAGTAATTCCTTAGCTCTTTCATTTGCCTGTTCTTTTGTTTTGTCTGTATGTAAAAGAATTGCTTCTTTTAACTGATAACCAATTGAAAATACTGGGTTAAGAGATGTCATTGGATCTTGGAAAATGATAGAAACGCATCTACCACGGAAACCTGCCATCTGCTTAGCATCCCAATCTACAATGTTTTCACCTTTGTATAAAACCTTGCCTCCGGAAATGCTTCCGTTGTCAGCAAGAATCTGCATTATTGAATATGCAGTAACTGATTTACCAGAACCAGACTCACCTACAATACCAAGAGTCTTTCCTGGCTCAAGTGTAAAATTAACTCCGTTTACAGCACTTACATCACCGTTGTCTGTAGTAAAGGTTGTATGTAGATCCTGTAACTCTAAAATGTACTTATAATCTTCCATCTTTTTCACCTCTTATCTAGACAACTTTGGATCGAATGCGTCACGAAGACCATCGCCAAGTAAGTTTAATGCAAGTACAATCAAGCAGATTGCAAATGCTGGGAACAAAAGTCTTTCTGGATATGTCATCATACCGCTTCTTGCTTCGTTTGCAAGAGAACCAAGTGATGGCATTGGAGCAGAAACACCAAGTCCTACGAATGAAAGGTAGCTCTCTGTAAAGATAGCTGATGGAATCTGAAGGGCAGTAGTAATGATAATTACTGATAAGCAGTTTGGTAAAATGTGCTTCAAAATTGTACGTGATGTAGATGTACCGATACATTTTGCTGCCAAAACATATTCATTCTGCTTGATAGTAAGAATCTGACCTCTGATAAGACGAGCCATACCTACCCAATATAAAAGTCCAAATACGATAAACAAAGCAATCATATTTGTTCCTAGTTTTGCAAAAATAGTTCCTTTGATAATACTTCCAAGTGTTTCGTTTAAAACTACGGCAAGAAGAATTATCAACAACATGTCTGGTAAAGAATAGATGATATCAACAATTCTCATCATAACAAGGTCAACTCGTCCACCAAGGTAACCTGAGATAGAACCGTAAAGCATACCAATCATTAAAACAAGGATTGATGCAAAGATACCAACTACAAGTGAAACTCTAGCTCCATAAATTACACGGATAAAATAATCTCTTCCAAGAGAATCAGTACCGAAGATGTGTGGGAATACGCTTTCCCCTTTTGCTATTTGCTTAAGCTCTGATGCACTGTATTCAAATGGATGTAAATTTGCAGAACCCTTCATGATATCTGCATAACCGTAAGGAATAACAAGTGGTGCAAAAATAATAACTATGATAAGTGCTATAAGAATTCCAATAGCAAGCATTGCTAATGGATTCTTTCTAAGACGTCTCATACCATCCTTAAAGAATGTAGTAGATTCGCCCATAACATCCTGCTGTCTTTTTTCTTCGTCTGTTGCCTTTTCAAAATCCTGCATAGAAAACTTGCTAAGGTCAATCTGTGCAGAAAAAGGCGCCTTTTTAAAATTGTCCTTCATCGAATATAACTCCTTTTCAATTGATTCTTAGTCAAGCTTAATACGAGGGTCAACAATCTTATAAACAATATCTGTTATAAGGTTTGCAATTACCATTACTGTTGCAAGGAAGATGGTAGTTGCCATGATAAGTGTGTAATCACGGTTTGTGATGGCACTTACGAACTTTGATCCAAGTCCACCAAGGTTGAAGATTGCTTCTACTACCATTGATCCTGTAAGAATTCCAGCAACCATTGGTCCTACATAAGTAATAACTGGAATCAACGCGTTTCTAAGACCATGAACGAAGATAACTTTTCTCGATGAAACACCCTTTGCCTTTGCTGTACGGATGTAATCCTGTCCAAGTGCATCAAGCATTGATGTCTTTGTAAGTCGAGTAATATATGCAAGTGGAGATAAACAAAGAGCAAGCACTGGTAAGAATACTAAGTTTTCTCCAGCGGAGAAGGCCTGTATCACACCGAGCTTTACACTAAATACGTAAAGCAAAATAGTTGCTACTACGAACGATGGCATTGAGGTAATTATCGTAATGAAGAAGATAATCAATCTATCCTGCCATTTATTTCTCTTAAGTGCTGCAATTGATCCAAGGATAATTCCAAAGATGATTGCGAAGAATGCTGCAATTAAACCAATCTTTGCAGAGATAGGAAAACTCTCCGCGAAAATATCTTTAATCTCACGACCGTTTTTAAGAGATACACCGAAATCACCGTGTGCCATATTTTTCATATAAATTATGTACTGCTCCCACAGAGGCTTATCCAAATTATATCTAGCCTCAAGCTGTCTAATAACAGCTTCATTGACTGCCTTTTCTTTATTGAAAGGACCGCCTGGAATAGCATTCATTGCGAAGAATGTAATCAAACTAATAATGATTACTGTAACGAATGCCAGCAAAACTCTTTTAACAACATATTTTGCCAATTTTTTATACTCCTTTTCTTGTACTACTTTATTTAAAAACCCCGCACAGTTTTTAAATCTAATTTAAAACTTGAAATTCCTTGATAGCTGTTTCGTATAGGTTGTTTCCATCAGAATCAATAACCACGATTACTGGAAAATCCTCTACATAAAGCTTTCGGATTGCTTCAGCTCCAAGGTCGTCGTAACAAATCACTTCTGAAGATTTGATACATTTTGATAGAAGAGCACCAGCTCCTCCAACAGCTGCAAAATATACAGCTTTGTTTCTAACTATGGCATCTACAACTTCTGGATTTCTTTTGCCCTTACCAATCATGGCCTTCATTCCAAGGTCAAGAAGCTGTGGGGCGTATTTATCCATACGGCTTGCTGTAGTGGGACCTGCCGACCCAATTGGTCTTCCTTCCCTGGCAGGGGATGGTCCCATATAGTAGATTGTGGAATTTTCAATAGGTATTGGAAGTTCTTCTCCCTTATCAAGAGCTTCTTTCATCCGCTTGTGAGCGGCATCTCTAGCAACATATATCTCTCCTGTTATGTAGACATAATCACCTGAATTAAGTGATGTTGCTATTTCTGAAGTTATTGGAGTTTGAATTTTATGCTCCATTAAATCTCCCTTGTAATATGCCTATTTACGTGGCAACAAATATTGATTGCCACTGGTAGTCCTGCAATGTGAGTTGCATATGTATTAATGTTTACTGCTAGAGCAGTAGTAGTACCACCGAGACCGCCTGGACCAATGCCAAGATTATTAATCTTTTCAAGCATTTCATCCTCTAGGTCTTTCACCCATGGGGTTGATGGTCTATCATCGAAGCTTCTTGTAAGTGCTTGTTTGGCCATGAGGGCTGACTTTTCAAAAGTTCCACCTATGCCAACACCAACAACCATTGGTGGACATGCATTTGGCCCAGCATCTTTTACCGCCGTAAGAATAGCTTCTTTAACTCCCTCGATTCCATCAGCTGGCTTCAGCATGAAAACTCTACTCATGTTTTCAGAACCAAATCCTTTTGGTGCCAATGTAATCTTTAATTTGTCCCCAGCCACATAATCGTAATGGATTACTGCAGGTGTGTTATCTTTTGTGTTGATTCTTTCAATTGGATCTGAAACTACTGACTTTCTAAGATATCCCTCTGTGTAACCTTTTCTAACGCCTTCGTTTATCGCATCTGTTAAAAGTCCACCGTCGATATGAACTTCCTGACCAATCTCCACAAAAAATACTGCCATTCCAGTATCCTGACAAATAGGAATCTGTTCCTTATCTGCTATATCAAGATTTTCTTGAAGCTGGTTTAAAATTTTCTTTCCAAGCTCAGATTTTTCAGTGTTAACAGAATTTTTTAATCGTGAATTCATATCATCAGATAGATAATGATTTGCCTGAATACACATTTCACTAACGATGTTAACAATATCTGTTGTTTTAATGTTCTTCATCACTATATCCTGTTAATGCTTTAATTTATCGTCACTTTAAATGAGTAAAGCAATAAGTTTTAAATAAAAAGGGCTGCTATTTTTAAAATAACAGCCCCATTGCTATTACACACTTTTATGATTCGGTTGTTGAACCTTCATTTAATTCTTCAACCTCTTCCGCAAGTATTGTATCACTTTTTCTAACTTTTGCAATACTAATTAACTTAGTATTTTCTTTTAAGTCGATTAATTTTACACCAGATGTAATTCTGCTAAGAAGAGCAGTACCAGCAACATTGATTCTGATAATTGTACCAGCATCATTGATGAGCATTACTTCATCATCCTTTTCTACTGCCTTTGCTCCAATTAGGTTACCAGTCTTTTCTGTAATCTTGTAACACTTAACACCCTTACCACCACGGTGGATTGTGTTGAACTCTGTCATAAGAGTACATTTTCCAAGACCATTTTCTGATACAGTCATAAGACTTTCGCCCTGAGATATAAGCTGCATTCCGATGATCATATCATCAGCTGCAAGGTTCATACCGATAACACCCATTGTTGCACGACCTGTTGGACGAACCTCAGTCTCGCTAAAGCGTATTGCCTGACCATATTTTGTAACCATAATTACATCTTCATCGCCATCTGTAAGCTTAACTTCAATAAGCATATCATCATCACGAAGTGTAATTGCTGTAAGACCATTCTTTCGAATGTTTTCGTATTCAGTTATCTTTGTCTTCTTAACAAATCCATCTGCAGTTGCCATGAATAAGTATTTATCTTCGCTGTAATCCTCAACAGGAATCATAGCAGTTACCTTTTCATCTGGCTGAAGCTGAAGGATATTAACTACTGCAATACCTCGGCTTGTTCTGCTGCTTTCTGGAATCTCGTATGCTTTGATTCTGTATACTCGACCCTTATTTGTGAAGAAGAGGAGATAGTCATGGGACGACATCATAAGCATTTCAACAACGTAATCGTCATCAATTGTATCCATTCCCTTGATTCCCTTACCACCTCTATGCTGAGTCTTGAAGTTGTCCTCGTTCATACGCTTGATATATCCAAGCTTTGTGAATGTAACAACTGTGTTAGTAACAGGAATCATATCCTCCATATTGATATCGTACTCATCAAATCCGATTGATGTACGTCTATCATCGCCGTACTTATCAGCGATTTCTGTAATTTCAGTTTTGATTACTGAAAGAAGTACCTTTTCATCTGAGAGAATAGCCTTCAATTTTCCGATTAATACCTGTAATTCATTGTATTCCTGCTGAATCTTGTCTCTTTCCAAACCTGTAAGAGCACGAAGACGCATATCTACAATGGCCTGAGCCTGAGCGTCTGAAAGACCAAAGCGCTCCATCAATGTAGCCTTTGCTGTTGCTACATCAGCTGAACTACGGATAATCTGAATTACTTCATCGATATTATCAAGGGCAATAAGTAATCCCTCTAATATGTGAGCACGTTCCTCAGCTTTGTTAAGCTCGTACTTTGTACGACGAGTAACAACATCCTTCTGATGGTTAAGGTAATGTACAAGCATTTCCTTAAGGCTAAGAATCTTTGGCTGATTATCAACAAGCGCAAGCATGATAACACCAAAAGTATCCTGAAGCTGAGTGTGCTTATAAAGCTGATTTAAAATGATGTTAGGATTTACATCACGTCTAAGCTCGATACATATTCTCATACCTTCACGTGATGACTCATCACGAAGATCTGTGATTCCATCGATTCTCTTATCTTTGTGAAGCTCTGCAATCTTTTCAATAAGTCGAGCTTTGTTTACCATGTATGGAAGCTCAGTAACAACAATTCTGTTTTTACCGTTGTCCATTGGCTCGATTTCTGAAACGGCACGAACTCTGATTTTAGCACGACCTGTACGGTATGCTTCTTCGATTCCAGCCTTTCCAAGAATTACACCACCTGTAGGGAAATCCGGACCCTTTACAATATCAAGAAGCTCGTCGATTTCTGTATCTCTATCTTCTTCGATTTGGTTATCGATGATTTTATTAACAGCACCAATTACTTCACGAAGATTGTGAGGTGGAATATTAGTAGCCATACCAACGGCAATACCAGTTGTACCATTAACAAGAAGGTTAGGGTAGCGGGCTGGAAGAACTGTTGGCTCTTTTTCAGTCTCATCAAAGTTTGGCATGAAGTCTACGCCATCCATGTCAATATCTTTACCAAGGGTGAACTTTTCATCCTTGTAGTTGATACCAAACATTGTCATGGAAATCTTTGAAAGACGAGCCTCTGTGTATCGCATGGCAGCGGCGCCATCGCCATCCACAGAACCGAAGTTACCATGGCCATCTACTAGTGGATAACGTGTGTTCCATTCCTGTGCCATGTTGACAAGTGCACCATAAATAGAACTATCACCATGAGGGTGATATTTACCCATTGTATCACCGACAATACGAGCACATTTTCTGTGTGGCTTGTCAGGACCATTATTAAGCTCAATCATAGAGAAGAGAACTCTACGCTGAACTGGCTTTAAACCGTCTCGTACATCTGGAAGAGCACGTGAGGCAATTACACTCATGGCGTAGTCGATGTATGAGGTTTCCATTGTTTGTTTCAGATCAACATCATGAATATTATCAAAAATTTTGTCGTCCATATTTTTCCTTCGTCTTTGCTATCGGGGCTTGCCCCGAAAATTTTTTAGGATTAGATATCTAAGTTCTGTACGTATTTAGCATTTGCCTCGATGAATTCACGTCTTGGCTCAACCTTGTCACCCATAAGAGTTGAGAATGTAACATTGATTTCAGAAGCATCTTCATCATCAATAACTACACGCTTAAGAATTCTCTTTTCAGGATCCATTGTTGTTTCCCAAAGCTGCTCAGCATCCATCTCACCAAGTCCTTTGTATCGCTGAATCTTGTTTGAGCTATCACGTCCAACTTCTGTAAGAATCTGATTTAATTCTTCATCAGAATATGCATACCAAACCTTTTTGTTTTTCTCCAACTTGTAAAGTGGAGGAGTAGCAAGATATACATAACCCTGCTTAATAAGCTCTGGCATGAATCTGTAAAGGAATGTAAGCATAAGTGTTGCAATATGAGCACCATCAACATCGGCATCAGTCATGATAATGATTTTGTGGTAACGAAGCTTTGAAATATCAAAGTCTTCATGAATACCTGTACCGAATGCTGTAATCATTGCCTTGATTTCGGCATTGCTGTAAATTCTATCTTCACGAGCTTTTTCTACATTAAGGATTTTTCCACGAAGTGGCAAAATAGCCTGTGTTGCACGGCTTCTAGCTGTTTTTGCTGAACCACCAGCGGAATCACCCTCTACGATAAAGATTTCGCAGTTCTTTGGATCTTTGTCTGAGCAATCTGCAAGCTTTCCAGGAAGTGACATTCCTTCAAGAGCTGTCTTTCTACGAGTAAGATCACGAGCCTTTCTAGCTGCTTCTCTTGCTCGCTGCGCAAGCAGCGATTTTTCGCAGATATTTTTAGCAATTGTTGGATTCTGCTCAAGGAACCATGTAAGCTGCTCTGATACAATTGCATCAACAGCACCACGAGCTTCTGAGTTACCAAGCTTTTGCTTTGTCTGACCTTCAAACTGTGGTTCTTCAATCTTGATAGAAATAATTGCTGTAAGACCTTCTCGAATATCATCACCATCAAGCTGTGGATCTGAATCCTTTAAAATCTTGTAATCTCTAGCATATTTATTAAATACTTTTGTAAGAGCACCTCTAAAACCAGTAAGATGTGTACCACCTTCTGGAGTTACGATGTTATTTACATAACTGTAGGCCTGATCCTGATATCCATCATTGTGCTGCATAGCAACCTCAACGTAGATATTGTCCTTTGTACCTTCGCAATAAATAACCTCATCGTAAAGTGCTTCGTTTCCACGGTTGATATACTGAACAAATTCCTTGATACCACCTTCATAGTGGAAGCTTTCCTCGTGTGGTTCATCGCCTCTTTTATCTGTAAGAGTGATGCGAAGTCCCTTTGTAAGGAACGCTGTCTCACGAAGTCTTACTTTAAGTGTTTTATAATCAAAAATTGTAGTTTCAAAAATTGTATCATCTGGAAGGAATGTTACCTTTGTTCCAGTTTCTTCAACAGGACATGTTCCAATTTCCTTAAGTGGATACATTGTCTTTCCACGCTCATATCTCTGCTTAAAGATTTTTCCTTCACGCTTGATTTCTACTTCAACCCAATTTGAAAGGGCATTAACAACTGAAGCACCTACACCGTGAAGTCCACCTGATACCTTGTATCCGCCACCGCCGAACTTTCCTCCGGCGTGAAGCACAGTAAATACAACCTCAACCGCAGGGATACCTGCCTTACTGTTAATTCCTGTAGGAATTCCTCGGCCATCATCGACTACTGTAATCGAATTGTCAGGATTAATTGTTACTTGAATATGAGTACAAAATCCAGCAAGTGCTTCATCAACAGCATTATCAACTATCTCATATACTAAATGATGAAGACCTCTTTCAGATGTAGATCCAATATACATACCAGGACGCTTACGAACTGCTTCAAGTCCTTCCAAAATCTGTATTTGGTCTGCACCGTACTCCTGATTTACTTCCTTACTCACCTGTGTTCCTCCGTTATTAATTCTATAGAACCATCTGTTACTTTATATACTGTGTTTAGCATAAATCTATTTTTTACAAATTCATCAAGACCTGTGCAGGTAATGATAGTTTGTGTATCAATTAAATTATCAAGCAAATCACTTTGACGATTTTTATCAAGCTCTGATAAAACATCATCTAAAAGTAATATTGGTTTATCATTTATTGTATTTTCAACTAATTTTATTTCTGAAAGCTTAAGCGAGAGAGCGCAGGTACGCTGCTGGCCTTGGCTTCCATATTTTCTAATATCAATTCCATCAACAGTAATTTTGATATCGTCCCTATGAGGACCAACAGAAGTTTGACAGAACCTCATATCTTTTTCCTTGTTTTTAACTAATTCATCAAGAAAAAATATATCCTCTATATTTGGATCATAGGTTACTTCTATGTTTTCCTTGCC
>JAEEGI010022026.1_pt1 | contig 12623 bp, 12 predicted proteins | sample 8958751 | NCBI WGS metagenome assembly JAEEGI01 (sample SAMN16246545, study PRJNA631951) | gut metagenome | biome: gut microbiome; feature: rumen; material: KS-attached | host: Bos | place: Iran: Karaj | collected 2018-10 | reverse complement strand
GAACATCACCAGCTTAGTGAATTTTGACACCAAATGGAGGGATATGCTTGATCCGGAGGTGCCGGTGCCGACCCCTGCTGAAAAACGGTATGAGGATGATCTGGGAGTTTTTGAAGGTGCCGGCTACTGCGCCAAGGGACTTTACCGTCCGCGCAAAAGCTGCACCATGAAGGATATCAGATACGATTATTTCTGCCCCGTATGCCAACGGGCCTTCCAGCGCATGTTTGACCATTGTTGTGACAAGTAACCATAAAACCATCTGTTATGTCAGGAATTTTATATAACGATATTGTTTTCGGTCCGATCCACAGCCGCAGATTGGGCTGCTCTTTGGGTATCAATCTGCTGCCGAAGACGGTGAAGCTCTGTACCTTCAACTGCATCTATTGCGAGTGCGGCTGGGCAAAAACCAGTGAGGTGGACTACTCCCTGCTGCACAAGGCGGCGGATATGCTGCCTGTCATTGAGGACTATATGAAGCAGCTTAAGGAGAAGGGGACCATACCGGACAGCATCACCTATTCCGGCAACGGGGAACCCACGCTGCATCCGGAGTTCGGAGCCGTGACCGACGGGCTCATGCGGCTTAGGGACAAATATTTCCCCAAGGCTATAATCTCATGCCTCTCCAATTCCACCCAGCTGCACCGTCCTGATGTGGTGTCCGCCCTCCGGAAGATGGAGAACCCGATGCTGAAGCTGGATGCCGGGACCCAGGAGATGTTCAAACGCATCAACCAGCCGTTTGTGGATCTGGATATTGAGACTGTAACACGGCAGCTTGAACAGTTCGATGGCAAATTGACAATCCAGACCCTGTTTCTGCGCGGCACGACAGATGAAGGCGCTACTGTCGATAACACCACGGAGGCGGAGGTCTCAGCCTGGATTGAACGCATCCGTCGTATCCGCCCGCATACTGTAATGCTCTATCCGATCGACCGCGAGACCCCTGCACGCAAGCTTGTGAAGGTTGGTCCCGATGTGCTGGAGCCGATTGCCGAAAAGGTCCGTGCCTTGGGCATCACCGCCAAAATTTACTGATATGACGGAGGTGACGGTGCCGTTCCAGCTGGTGACGCTGGAGAACGATGAAAACCGTATGCCTTTGGTTAAGGCGGAACTGAACGGGATTCCGGTATCGCTTGTGGTGGATACGGGCGCATCGCACACCTGTATCGACAGGTCTGCCTTCAAGCGTTGCACAGCCTCCCGTCCGGACACTCCCAGCCGCCTCCGACGCAGCGTGGAGGAGGGGATGTCGGACACTGTTATGGGACTTGGCGGACGCCGTCTTTCACATTCGTTTGACACAATTGATGTTTTGCGTTTTGGCGAATTGGAAGTCAGGTCATACCGTGTGGTTCTTGTCAGGCTTGCCAACATCAACAGGATGTTGCGCCTTATAGGTAAGGATCCGATTGACGGGCTGTTGGGTTGTGATTTGTTGTCACAGTACAATGTCCGTATGGATTTCGGAACAATGACAATGATCTTTTGCCGGTAACAGATGCGAAGGCGTTAGTGGGCCGGAAGTAGTTTTTTTTTTTTTTAACAGCGTGTCTATAGCCGGAAGGCTGAATCCAATCCCACGTGATGAGTGTAAGTATGTAGGGATGCAGGTTGTAGTTGTCGGGAGGACTCGTCGGATCCTTCCGGCCGGGACACGTATCAGGGTTTGTTGCCTTTGGGTAGTGGGTTCTTTCTCAGCATCTGATGGCCGTAAAATAGCAGAATCAGCAGTAAGTAGGAAACCATTGCATAGAGCAATGGAATGTAAATGCTGTTGTAAGTTGCAATGTAATTGAAGGGGTTCGTCCTTGTACCGGGTGCGTGTGAGTGGTAATCCGCTATCCATTCAGCAACATCCTTTTCCATTCCCGACATTTTTCCCCTTTTTAGGCATTCCTTTTCAAATTCCGGGTCAAAGAGATAAGGATAACCGTCATCATTCAGGCGATATTGGGTGGGGTGACCGATAAACAGCATTCCGTCAAACAGCTCCAGCATGGTCTTCTTTCCCCACAAACTGGGGGCGAGGTTTTTTTGCAGATGCTTGTTTTCCAGGATACTGCCTTTGATAGGCACCGCGAAACATTCTCCCACCTCTTGAGCTGCCGAATACCATAGAGCCTCCTTGTAAAAGGCGGAAACTTTGCCGTTCCAATAGTAGGTTGCGGAGGGAATGCAGCAGACACCCACATGTTGCGGATACTTTGCGTCCACATAGTCAATGGTGTTTTTGTGGCGTGGCAGGGTGTTCCGGAAACAATGGATGTCGTTGAAAATGGCTAACATCTTCTTTTTTGCAGGATTTTGGGACATTTGTTCCTGGTAAAACCCGATAACATTGGTTCCCATGACACTGTCTCTTGTGTCCAGCAAATCATAAAGTGCCATCTGGTCGGTGTCAATCCGGTTCCATACGTTTTCCGCGTCACAGGCGCAGATGCGGATCTGATGCAGGCTGTCATGACTCCGGTTGAACAGGTTTGTCCGGATAAATAGGTCAAACAGGCTCCTTTCAGTCCAAGTTGGCCATACGCTGCATTCGCGGATGATATGGGCCGCTGCCATTTCCCTTGCAACATCCGATGTGTATTCCTGGTGCAGGAAACTGTCAATGGCCTGCTGCATGTCATGGTTTGCAGTTTCAATACAAACAATGCCGATTTTTTCCGAAAACTGTTCGCTGAGGATGAAGCGGGTTAGAAAATCCCATTGCAGACATTCCGGATGTTCCCTTTCCACCAAAAAGACAATATTGTATCTGTCAAACAGGTGCATCAGATATTTTTCCGGCGGCTGCTGGCAGGCACGGAAAGAGCGGACGTGCCGTTGCTTTTCCAGCCAGGGTATCGGCGGGTAAACAGGCATGGCGTTGTATGCCTTGAATCCATGTTCCTTTTGGATGGCGTGCTGCCGGACAGGTTCGTAAACCATCAGGAAAAGTAGCAGGGCCAATGGAACGAAGTAGGCCATTTTGCGGATTCCTTGCTCTGTCATGACTATTTCTGTGCCGCAGATCAGTTCGCAAAGGCTTTTTTTAGTCATGGACAAACAGACCGTTTCGGCAATAAGCAGCAGGAAGAACCATCCCATCGAACAGATGAGGCGGGCGTTCTCCTCTCCAATGAGGAAAAGTTGAAGGCAATACTGCTCGTTTAGCGTATGTAATAGCAGCCAGTCCCATAGCCGTGTGGCCATGGAGCGGTAGAAAAGGGAGCAAAGCATCGGTGCGACAGAGATAAAACCTATTTTTAAAATGGTGTACCGCCAGCGTCTCTCTTGGGGAGCGAGGTGGAACAGGTATTGGAACAGGCTTCGCCCGTGCAGCAGGTGGCCTGTCAGGAAATATCCGCCCACACAAAACTGGGTGAATGTGAGATTGCTCCATTCAAATGGTGGTGGGAACAGGGCCATCAATGCATAGGCACACAGATGTGCGGCCGACAAGTCGGCCAAAAACGCGATGCTTCGTTTGAACAGGCTTGCCTTCATGGGAGCACTATTGGATATAAAGTTGCTTGGTCGCCGGTGGAGCGTATGGGCAGCGTGGATCGGGCAGGTCCCAGTACTCATCCCCGTATGCTTCAATCACCATTTTCCAGCAGACCCCGGATTGCTGGTGGCAGGGGTCGAATTGCGGACAGATGTGGCAGGCACTGGCTTTCCTAAAGGAATCTTGGGAGAGGTTGTAGAGACCGAGCGCCTCCTTGGATTCCCAAATTTCCATCAGGCTTTGTTTCCGTACATCTCCGATGATGAATCTCGGATTCCAGTACAGCTCTTCACATATTGTGACTTTGCCGTCAGGCAGCACGTAGAGCATGTTGATGTTGCCGGGACATCGGGTGCGTTTGGGGTAGGCTTTTGCCTTCTCGTCCACAGCGGCGCAATGCTCTGTGCTATCAGACAATCCTTGACAGCTGATTTCACAGTGTTCCTTGCAGGTGTCGGCCAAGGCGGAGACTACCGCTTCGATTTTTTCCCATTGTGTCCTGCTGGTCCGGTAGTCCATGAATTCCTGTTCGGATTTGTACAGGCTGTGTTCAGCCGGTGCAACGCTGATGGCCCTGATGTTTTTGTGGGCGGTCAGGTGCTGCAACAGCTGTTCCACCTGCTCCGGCTTGTCATTGTGACGTGTGATTACGGCCTTGACTTTAACCTGTATCCCATGTTTTTCCAAACAATCCAGTGTCCTTTTCATGCGGTCGAAATAGGAGACCGGCACTTTCAGCAGGTGTTGCATCAGGGCGGCATCCCAACAGTCAATTGATAGCTGTAGTTCTGTCATACCGCATTCCTTCAACCGTAGAATCTGCTCTTCCTCCAGCGGGATTTTGGTGGAAAGGTAGGGGTGATACCCCAATTGGTGAAGGGTCTTCAGGATGGTTTCCACACCCGGATGGAGAAACACCTCTCCGCCTGACAAATCAATGGAGAGGCAGCCGAAGTGACGGGCCTCATTGATGAGTTCCAGCCATTTTTCAGTAGGCAGTGGTGTGTTTACCGGATGCTTGTTGTCCGCATAGCAGTAGATGCAGTCTGTGGCACAGCGGTTTGTCAGCATCAGAGTGACCTGCGTGGGGATTTTGGTGCGCAGCCGTGTCATGTCCCATTTTCGTACAGGAATGGCGAAGGCTTCGGGCTCAGGCAGGTCGGTGCGTGGCGCATTTCCATTACATTCAATGATGAAGTTCTTGGGAATCCAGTTGTTGTGAGCTTCCTCCGTGATCTCCTTGTCGCTGAAATGCAGCAGCGTTTTTTGTGGGTTATTAAAACAATGCTGGAGAAAGTTCTTGAGCACCTCCGGTTGTATTCGCATCTCATCCTCAATCTGCCGCATGGTCTCCCTGTAGGTTTTTGCACCGTTCCAGTAGGCAAAAATGCTGGCGTAGTGAGGAAAGAGCGGTTGGGAAAAGTTGTCATCCACATCCGGATGGGTTTGGAAGGTGGACCATCCCAAACTGTTGAAGATGAAGGCGCAGTGCCGGTCTGCCAGAAGCGTGTAGGCCGGATTGATCTGGTATCTCAGTTCGTGGTCAATATCGGATGTCATCATTTCTGCTTTTCATAAAATGGGATGTGCGGGTTCGCACATCCCATGGAATGGACTTATTTGTTCCTCAATTTTGTAATGCAAATGTGGATGTTTGCGGAGGTCTTGTTCGTAGTGCAGGTTTTGCAGGAATGATCGCAGGTCTGCACCGCTTCAAATTCTGTGGAAAGGATATCAGCTGAATCGGAGACGGCCATGTCGGTTCCCGGCGTGGTGTCCATCCAGAATGAGGTTCCACCGACAATCTGGTTCATTGCATTGGCATCCAGTTCAAATTTTTTTGTCAAGTCCAATTTGTTTTCTTTTATGTACTCTTTGTTTTTCATTTTCTTGGAATTTAAGGTTAGAGTTTTACTTTATTCCCGTATCTTTGTGCCCCGCTTCAAACGGGGGAGCGTATGTGTATGACATGGCCTTTCCGGAATGGCGGTGCGGTTTGCGTCTCCGTCGGGTCAGTGGGGAAGGGGACGGCTGGCCGTTCCGCTCCGTTACGTCTCTGCGAACGGCGGCACTTGATCGCAGAGACAAGGGCTACGTGAATTTGTTAAAGCCTGTCCACAGGCATAAGGTTGCTTCCATATCAGGTTAGTGTGATGTTTGTCGGCGTTTTGTCATTGTTTATGATGACAAATTTTGTCCGCCAAGAGGTTGCTATTCCGTTTTTTTTTACCATGTTTTCTTCATTTCCTTTTTTGCAAATGTAGGCCTGTTTTTTTCTTTTTTTTCCGTTTTTGAAAAAAAAAACAAATATTTTACAATCCTTTGTTTTTCAATGCAAACTGTGAAATAATGGAGCATTTTTGTGAAAAAAGGGCCTCATCGGGACTGCGTTTGGCGAAGGTATGGCCGGAAAAATGGAAGTTTTTCTGACATTTTGTGCGATGTCCGTCATCCGTAAAGGAATGGATGCGGGTAAAATACTGTAAAAGAAATGTTAAAAAATGTAAATGATATGCTTTACAATGTTGCGAAACCTTGCCATAAGGGGGTGTCAGGCAGTGGCGCCTCAATCAGGACGGAGGCTGCGGATACGGGGTGGGTGAAACTGATCCGATGTGCATGCAGGCAGATTGAACCGTCAGGATTTGAGCGGCGTGCACCGTATTTCAAATCCCCCTTGATGGGGCATCCGATGGCGGCCAGTTGCGCCCTTATCTGATGGTGTCTGCCAGTCTTTAGGGTGATTTCCAGCAGATAATAGCGTTCGGATACGCCTGCCAGCCGGTAATCCAATTCTGCCTGGCGGTATCCCGACCTTTCTGTGTCGGAAACATAGGTGCGGTTCTGCGCCTCATCTTTGCGAACATAGTGCACCAGTGTGGCTTCATCGTGTGGAGGGCGATTCTGTACAATGGCCAGGTACTGTTTGTGGAAATCGCGTGTCCTGACCGCTTCGTTCATCCGTGCGAGAGCCTTGGAGGTGCGTGCAAAAAGCACCACGCCGCTGACCGGACGGTCGATGCGGTGTATTACGCCGCAGAACACATTGCCCGGTTTCCGGTATTTTTCCTTCAAATAGGCTTTGATGGTTTCGCATAGGGGAACGTCTCCGCTTTTGTCCCCCTGCACCAGTTCTCCGGCTGCCTTGTTCACAGCAATCAGATGGTTGTCTTCGTATAGAATGCGTTGGGGATTCATTTAATTGAAGGCGAAATATGATTGGGGATCCACCGCTTTGCCCTCCACCCAATACTCAAAGCCTGTTTCCGTCAGGTCTGTTCTGGTATGGGCGATAATCTGCCCGCTGCGGACTGGTTCCCCCTTGTGTACTACAGGGTGCTGGAACTGGCGGTACACGCTGATGCGGTTATCGGGATGCTGGATGCAGATGGTTTGGTTGTCCGCGTGGAAAATGATGCCGTTTTCCACGGCATGTAGGGGCTGGTTGCCTGCTGTGGAAATGGTTATGCCATGATTTTCCGTGCTGAACGGGATGGTGACAGTGCCGGATACCGGCTGGAAAAGCAGGTGCCGTTCCGATTGCTGCCGTTTTTTGACGGATATGGTTTTTTCAGGCTGTTGCTGCCATTGGAGTGCCAGCATTGCACTGTCCTCTTTGGAAAATGCGAAGGCGTTTGCGGATGCTTTCCCCTTCGGGTGTCCCTCTTGTCTGAAGGCGTTGCTGTCGGCGGAAAAATCTCCGTTCAGGACCATCTGGATGTTCCGGACGTAGTCCTCATAGGCATTCATCTGATGGGAGAGGGAGTCGATTTGCAGGCGTAATGCAAACATTTTTTTTGATTGTTTGGAACTGCCGTAGCCAGGAATGTATTCCCTCAACGGGGTGAAGGCAATCAGCAGGGTGGTCAGCGCGATGAGCAGGATTGCGCCCAATATAGCGGTAACCAGCACATGCCATCGGGAGAGTTCCAAGGAGAATTTTTCTTCAAATGCCTTGTTTCGGACTACCAGCTGGTATTTGTCACGCATCCATTGGCGGAAGGCTGCCCATCTGTTCTCCCATTGTTCTTTCATATTAATATATATCTGTGAACTTCAGGTGTTTGGTGTGCCTTCCATAGAAAAGGCTGTCCCGGGAGACGATGGAAAGATCCCTGAAAACGTAGCGGGTGATTCCTTTGGATGAGAAAATCCCGATGCCATTGCGGTTTTCCCTGCCTGCTGCCATATCGGCGGCAGATGCATAGCTGTGCAGGTTTGTATAGCCGATTTTCTCCTGGTTCATGCCTGTGCCGATGGTGCTGGCCTGAATATATTTGAGCAAATCGCTCCCCCCTTTGTACATGATGAGCACGATGGAATCTGTATGGCGTGCCTTGACTGCAGGATCCGCTTTGATGCCCTCCGCGATTTTCCGGTAAAAGGTTTCCCCATTGTAGGGAATCACCATTCTCGGCTGGTTGTTGAAATCCTTTCCGACAATCCATTCCACCGGCTTGCCTTGGCGTTGTGAGCCGTCAGTCAGTTTTTCAGTGTAGTGGTAGGTGAAGATGGCTTCGTAGCAGGCCGGGTTGACACCGGATTTGTTCTTGTATTTGATTTGCAGATCGCTTTCCGGAAAGGTGATTTCCTTGGAAAGGTTTAGGGCGGGATAGGTGATGTAGATGTCTCCTACCAGAGGGGTCTCTGCCGTGACAATCTTTCCGGTGTAGCGGTTCTCTATGCGTAGACGGTACCGGTATAGGAGGTTCAGTTTTGCGTTTGCGCGGTAGAGGCATTGTTCCGGATAGGCAAACAGTCCGGAATCCTTCGGGATTGCGGTGCTGGTGTCAAAGGGGATGGTGCGGACCAGCTTCTCCCCATTGTATTCGTCCATCCTCACATCAATGCTGTCAAGATAACTGTAGTAGTGTGGGTCCTTGGCAGCTTCATAGGCGTTCCCCTCGGTCAGGAAGCCCTTATATATTTTAATGTAATGGACCGAAGCGTCCGGATCCAGCAGCCCGTATACAATGGTCACCTCCTCCCGTTTGGGTGAGTTGACACTGAAATCCGTTTTTCCGCATGAGGTTAGCAGAATGCAGATTAATAGGAGGAGACAGAATTTTTTTTTCATTGGTTGTTTGGTTCTAATATTCGTCTTCTTGAAAGAAGAAATCCTCCTTGGAGGGATAGTCAGGCCACAAATCCTCCATGCATTCATAGATTTCATCCTCATCTTCGATTTCCTTGAGGTTCTCCACCACCTCCAGTGGTGCTCCCGAGCGGATAGCATAATCAATCAGTTCATCTTTGGTGGCGGGCCAAGGTGCGTCCTCCAATTTAGACGCCAATTCAAGTGTCCAATACATCCTGTAAAAGTTTTTTTTGCTTTTTCGTTAATTAAATAATTAATTAACAGTTAATTAATAATTCAAAATAATTTTTGCAAAAGTATATAAAAAACAGGTAGCTTTACATGTTTGTGCATTTTTTTTTTCGTATTCTGGTTGTATGGGTTAGAGTTGAAACTATTTTATTGGTTTACAATGATTTTTAGTGTGTCAAGATCCAAACGGATGCGAATCCATGTCTCCAGTTGTTTCATTGTGGTGGCATTTGGCCTGCTGCTCCATGTCAGCAGTGCGGTTGGCAGGGTGTCGTTTGTCAGGGTGTGCGGGTCAGTGTAGATGGAGTTGTTGATTGAGAAACTGGATATGAATGGGTATTGTGCGGATATTTCCTTGGCAATTTGGCGGGAGAGTGTGGAGTCTGCATTCACCATCAGCAGGGCGTTTTTAAGTTTGTAAATGGTGGAATCTTTATGGACAATCTGTTGGTTCTTCTGGTCAATTATCTTTTCGAGCACATCGGTCTGCATGTTCGCATTGACGATGCTTTCTGTCTGTTTGATGACGAGGTCGGTGTTTTTGATGCCGAAATCGTTCATCTTCTCCTGCAGGACGGCGATTTCCGTTTTGTCCAGCTCCTCTCCGATCAGGGATAGTGTGAGGGTTGAACGTTTGTTGGAGAATTCCTTCTGATAGTTCAGTATCTGTGTGTTGGCGAAGATGCTTGATTTTTGTATTTCAGTGATGAAGCGGAAAGTGTTGTTCTGGAATGATGTTTTCTTGACCATTTGTATGGCCATGAAAATACTTGGTGTCAATACAATGATTGAAAAAGCGGTGATGATTCGCCGCACAATACGCTGCCGGATGGGATCCATGTAGGATTTATATGGGAAATGCAGGTAGCGTACAATGATGAAGGTGGAAAGGGCGATGAAGAAGGCGTTGATGAAAAAGAGATAGAAGGCGCCGAAGAAGTAACGGGCCTGTCCGGTGCCGAGACCGTAGCCGGCAGTGCAGAGCGGCGGCATCAGGGCGGTGGCGATGGCCACTCCTGAAATGACGGTGATGGACTGTTTTTTCTGTGATGTGGCCACAATTCCGGCCATGCCGCCGAAAAATGCGATCAGGACGTCAAAGATGGTGGGGGAGGTGCGGGCGAGCAGTTCGGACTGGGCTTCGCTCAACGGGGAGAGGAAGAAATAGACTGACGAAGCCAACAGGCTTATCAGAACCATAATGCCCAGGTTTTTGAGCGATTTTCTCAGCAGCTCCACATCCATTATGCCAACGCCCAACCCAATGCCGTTGATGGGGCCCATCAGCGGGGAGATTAGCATTGCGCCGATTATGACGGCGGTGGCGTTGATGTTCAGTCCGACAGATGCGACGATGATTGCCAGGGCAAGAATCCAGATGTTGATCCCTTTGAATTCCACAGCGGTGCTGATGCTTTGGATGGTGGACTCATAGTCGGTGTCCTGTTCGATGTGTGCCAGCCGTCTTATTTTTTTCCAGAACGAGCGCCAGATTATTTGCGTGTGCTCACCGATGGACTGCTCCTTTTTTTCCTCTTCGGGGAATTGCTGTTCAAAGTTTGTCATGGGCGTTGTTTTGTTATGGAAGTGTGTGAAATAGTGTGTTTCTTAAGATGATTTCAATTGTAAGGAAAATCAGTGCGATCAGCAGGAATGGGAAGAACTCCTCGCTACGGTTGGTGAATACTGTCTCGTGGATGCGCGTCTTTTCCATGCGGTCAATTTCCTGATAGACCTCCTTCAGCTTCGTCTTGTTTTGTGCGCGGAAATATTGTCCTCCTGTTTCATTTGCAATGCTGCGCAGCAGAGCTTCGTCAATCTCCACTTTGGTGTTTGCAACACCGTAACCGGGAATGTTGATGGGGGCTTCGCCCATGCTGCCGCAGCCTATGGTATAGACCCGGATGTTACGGTTGTGGGCTATTTCAGCAGCGGAGAGCGGATTCATGTATCCGGCGTTGTTCACACCGTCCGAAAGCAGGATGATCACTTTGCTTTTCGCCTTGCTCTCTTTCAACCGGTTGATGGCGGTACCGAGACCGTCCCCGATGGCGGTGCCGTCGTCAATGATGCCGAATTTTGTGGTGGCCAGGGCCTCCTGCAGGGTCTGGTGGTCGGTGGTCAGAGGGCAGCGGGTGTATGCCTCCGCGCTGTAAACCACCAAGCCGATGCGGTCGTTGGGACGGTTGTCAATGAACTCCTTTATTACGTTTTTGCATGCCTCCAACCGGTTTGGACGGAAATCCATGGCCATCATGCTGCCCGAAACGTCCAGGGCGATGGCGATGTCAATCCCTTCCACGTCCTTGTTCCTGTGCGACATGGAGGATTGCGGACGTGCCAGTGCGATAATCAGGAAGAGCAGCGTGAGCATCCTGAGCACAAACGGGGTGGAATTCCAGCGGGTGCGCAGGCTTTTCCCGCTATTGAGGAACGGCTCGTCCGAGGAGACTGTCAGGGTGGCGTGGCTTTTTTTGTTTTTCCAGATGTATAGTGCGACGAGCAGCGGGACCAGCAGCAACAGCAGCAGCACCCAGGGATGGGCGAAGGTCAGGCTTTTCAGGTACGGTATCAGGTGAAAAGAATTATGCATTTGCTTTCCCTCCCTCTTTTTCAACAGGTTTGTCTTCAGCCTTGGTCGCCGTCACAAAATCATACACCGCCTGGAATGCCTGGCTGTTTTCGTCCGGCAGCGGGCAGGCCTTTGCAAATTTCACGCTGTCGGCTGTCCGCAGCGATGTGCGCAGCTGGTTCAGCAGTGACTTTTCCGTGTGGAGCTGTTCCAACGCCTCCAGCACCTCGTCGCTCACCATCTCCATTGCGGGGATGTCCCACCGGTTGTACATGTAGTTGCGCAGTATGTCGCTAAGTTCGGAATAATATTCCTTGTGCCGCCCCTCCTGCCACAGTTTTTTCAGCCGCAGCTCCTCCAATGCACGCAGTGCGATGATGTGGGCGGGCTCATCCGGTTTTTCCCGTTTTCCGCCTGTCGGCTGCCTCTTTTTTCTGCTCAGTCTGTATATCAGGTATATGATGCCTGCCAACAGTGCCAGCACTGCCGCTCCGATTCCGATGAAAAAGCCGATCTCCTTCCAGGTCAGCGGTGCCTGCAGCGGTGCCTTTATGTCCTTTATGGCGAGGTTGGTGTCAACCGGAATTGTGTTGATTTCAAGCAGAAGCGGTTCAGTCTCTGCTAACAGGCTGGAGTCGGCGCCATAGATGGCGAAGGGGGGAATCTCGAACTGTCCGGAGTCGAATCCGGTCAGAATCCATTCTTGGGAAATAGTTGTCCCATTCCCGTTACGCTGCGTGTCTGTCGGCATACGTTTTATGATTTCCAGTCCTGTCAGGCAGGTGTCGCATGGTTGCGGCAGCAGCAGTGAGGGAAGCTTGCTGCCGGTGATGGTGAGGTGCAGTCCGGTCTGGTCCCCGATGAGCATCCGGGTGGAATCCAGACGTGCCTCGGCACGGATGGCGGTCTGTGCGGAAACCTTTCCGCACAGCATTATGGCTGCCAGCAGCAACAGTGTCGCTCTACAAATCCTTTTCATTGTTTTTTCTGAATACAACATCCGCTAACGCGGAATTATTGTGGAATATTGTGTGAGGGATGAAAAAATATGTGTTGTTTTTTACAACCATTTAAAAGTTTGGATTACAAACAACCTTCAAAAATTTATTATAAAAACGCCGCATGATGTCTGAAAAAACATTAATTTTGCAAAATCAAAGGCACAAGATCCTTTTCCGGCAGGAGCGGATTAAGGCTCGCTCCCAACGAAAAGAAAG
>JAEEGI010022025.1_pt1 | contig 12623 bp, 7 predicted proteins | sample 8958751 | NCBI WGS metagenome assembly JAEEGI01 (sample SAMN16246545, study PRJNA631951) | gut metagenome | biome: gut microbiome; feature: rumen; material: KS-attached | host: Bos | place: Iran: Karaj | collected 2018-10 | reverse complement strand
GTTGCGCCGCGTCATCTCCGTCGACGGACGCGCCAGCGCGAGAAGCGCGAGAGCGTATGCGGCGGCGCGCAGCGCGCCGCATACGGCGGTTTGACGGTTTGACGGTTTGACGGTTTGACGGTTGGCTCCCGTTCCCTGTTCCCCGTTCCCCGTTCCCTCGTTGGTTTGACGGTTTGACGGTTTGACGGTTTGACGGTTGAGGGCGGTAGTGTTGTCTTCACGCAGAGCCGCAGAGGGAGCAGAGGCGCGGAGTTTTTGAGGATTTGCCGAGGTAGCGGAAAGAATAAGCTGATGTATCAAGGCTAGCGCGAGGGCGGCAAGGCCGAGCCAGAGCGCGAGAGGACGGAAGTCAGACGAGGAGAGGTCGAGCTTTTCCCCTCCGCGCATGGATACGGTTGCCGCCGTGGAACAATCGGACTCGGAAACGGGGAAGCGGTGCGGACGCGCGGCCTTTGCCCGTTCTGCCGCGTCAGGAAGCAGTCCCGCCGCATAGTCGAGCGCGTTCCAGACCATGACCGGCCATGCCGTGCTGCGGAAGAAGGCGTCGCCGGATCCGGCCGCCATGATGCCAAGTTCCGGCGGACGAGGCGCCTCGCGGAAGGCGATGACTTGGTTGCGGCCGGCAAAGAGGACGGCGCGCCCCGGCGGCGCGTTGGTCCCTGCGGGCCATACTAATCCGGTGAAATCCGCACCCTCGGCAAAAGGGCTTGCCGAGTCGGCAAGATAGGGGCCCGCACAGGGAACGGGCGCAACTGGCCTGTGGAAAACGATGCGGAAAAGAGCGCCCCCGGGAGGGCCCCGCTTGTCGGGGCCGCCCGCCTCCTCGAAAACAACGGCCGCTCCTTCCCCTTCCCCAACTGGCTTCCATGCGAATCCGCTCGCGTCAAGTGCGCGCCGCACGACATTGGCGAGGTGTTCGTCCGTGACGGCGATGGCGACTGGCAGCTGCGGCGTTTCACACTTGGGAAGCCGCGCATCATTATCGATTTCGAGGCCTACGGCCGCTACGCCATGCGCAGCGGCCGTAGGCCTCGAAACTAAGATAATGACAGCGTCGCCGAAGTCTGGCGGAAGTGTTGTGGCGAAGCGGGCGACGCCCTTTGCGTCGGGTGTGGCGGAGAAGCGAAGCGGTTCCGCGCTTGGCGAGGAAAGATCGGTCACGGCAAAGACGAAAGGCGTTCGATCGCCGGCGGGGAATCGGCGCAACTCGACATAGAGAGAGTCTGGGGAGCCAACGCCGCCCGGTGTGCGGGAAGCAAAGGAAATTGCGTCATTGGGAACTGGATCGCCAAAGGCGAACCAACTTACGCCAGCCTCCTGTGAAAAGCCTTCAGGGGGAGCATGGTCGGTGAGGACGATGACACGTCCGCCACCGGTCGCGAGGCGACGCGCGCGGGAGAGGGCGTCGGCCAGGGAGTCGCCGGGAGAAGAGAAGTCGCCGTACTTGCCGGAGGCTATTCCAGCCGCGTCGGCCTCCTCCTGTCCGAAGACCTGAGGCCCATCGGCCGAGGCGGCGACGACCTTCATGCGGGTCGCGCCGGTGCGCTTGATTTCACGGGTCAGGAAACTGGCCGCCCGTAAGGCCGGTGTCTGTCCGTCGGGGCCTCTGGCCGACATTGAGGCCGAAGTGTCGAGCACCACGGTGAGGGGAGGCGGCGCCGTGCGGCGAATGTGCGGCGAAAGGGCCGCGAAGACAAGCAGCGCGAGGACGGCCAGCTCGAGGTAGAAGATCGGCGGGAGGCGGAGACGGTCGCGGCGGCGGCCGCCTCCGCCGGACCGGACGGCGAAGCGCCACAGCATAAGGCTGGACACGCTGCGGCGGCGGAACTGCGCGCGATAGAGGTAGGCGGCGACAAGTCCCGCTACGGTAGCTGCACCAATCAATGCCGCTGGCGTTGCGAAATACATGCGCTAATTATACCATTTTTTGTTCTGTGCTTTTCCACTGGCGCAAAATTTGCTAGCATAGGAGATATGAAAGAAGCACCATCCATCATCATGCACGCGGTCGACGGCCCCGTTGAGCTCCCCGACTTCGACGAAAAAGGCTGGGCCTTCAAGAAAGGCTATCCGCCACTCGGCGTCCGTGCAGACGAATGCACCGTGAAGGGCGCAATCATCCACGAGACGGTGCAAGTCACGACCGTTTCGGGACGACGCCTCGTCCCGGGACGCGATTTCCGTGTCGACCTTGAATGGGGTGTCGTCGGCCTCACACCTGAGGCGCCGCATGAACCAGTCCTCCTTTCCTACGCATACACTACGCAACGCATCGATTCCATCGTCGAAAAGGATGGCAATATGACGCGCCGCCATGGCGAACCGCATGTCGCCACCCCCCTGCCACCATCTCTGGCGGAAGGCGAACGCCGCGTCGAGAACATCCTCGTCACCGCCGAAGGCGAAACGCATTTCCCAATCCTGGCCACCGCCGCCGACGCGCCGCGCACGACGCCGACCGCGGAGTCGACCATCCCACGGACACTGGCCAAGCTCCACGCCGGGGAACCAGTCACCATTCTAGCCTGGGGCGACAGCGTAACAGAAGCGGCCTACCTTCCGGAGGAAGATCGCTGGCAGAGCCAGTTCGTCCGTCGCCTGCGCAAGGCATTCCCGCAGAGCGAAATCACGCTTGTCACACGTGGCTGGGGCGGACGCACCATCAAGAACTTTCTCGACGACCCGCCAGGAGGAGAGCACAATTATGGGGAGAAAGTGCTGTCCGTCAAGCCCGACCTCGTCATAAGCGAGTTCGTCAACGACTCCGCCTTTCAGCCCGACGTCCTGCAGGAACTTTACGGGCGTGTCCTTTCCGACTTCCGCGAACGCGGATTCGAGTGGGTGATTCTCGGCCCGCACTACATCCGCTGCGACTGGATGGGGCTGAAGGCGCAGACGGACTGCGACGACGACCCTCGCCCCTACACGGCCTTCGTCAGGCGCTTCACGCGTGAGAACGGCGTCGGATTCGCCGACACCACTCTCCGCTGGAGCCACCTCTGGCGCGAGGGCATTCCGCACGAGACGCTACTACGCAACGCAATCAACCACCCGAACGTCGTTGGCATGTCCTTCTTCGCCGACGCGTTGATGGACTTCCTCGGCCTGGGCTGACGCCCAGGCCCTACTTCTTCTTCCAGACGGCGTAGAGCTTGACGGTCTTTCCGTTTGTGACGAGGTTCTTGACCGAGGCCTTGTTTTTGTACTTCACAATGCCCTTATTCGCGTTGGCCTTGCTTGTCGCCCAGCCTGCGAACTTCTTGCCCTTCGGCGCCGTGAACTTGTTTGCAGGGAGCTTCTTCGCCTTGCCGTAGGTCATCGTCTGCGCAGGCATCTTCTTGCCCTTCGGCAACTTCCCTCCGTTCGCGTAGAAGGCGACCTTGTAGGTCTTCTTCGCCCACTTCGCATAGAGCGTCGTCGTTTTGCCGTCCGTGCGCAGGTTCTTCACGCTCTGGGCATTCTTGTATGCCACAGCCCCGTTCTTCTTCAGCGACCAGCCGATGAAGACATAGCCGCTCCGCGTGAAAGTGTTCTTGCGCAGCTTTGCGGCAGTGCCATAGGTTAAGGCTTGTGTGGCCATCTTGCCTTTGCCGCCGTTGGCGTTGAAGGCAACCTTGTAGGTGGAAGGACTCAAAAAGGGGTTGCCATCATCCGCACTGAACAAATCTACATAATCCCAGTGGGCATATAGCGTTTTATATCCCATGCATACAGTCGACAAACTGGAAATCTGCATTCCTCCTGTACGCGCCGTATACCAACCGTCAAAATGATGCCCTTGCCATTCTGCCGTTGGCAAGAATGTGTACGAATCACCAACATCGTAGTAGCTTGAGTACTGCGAAGACGTACCTCCATTGGCGTCAAACCGCACATTTACACTTTGACTCAAGGAAGAAGACGAAATATCAAGGATATACTCACTAGGCTCTGGGCACCAGAAGGAAGTTACCTCAATTGTGTATTGTTTGCCACTAACAAAAGAATATGAAATACTAAAAGAAGAAACTGAAGTTCCTGAAATGGCACCTTCTTCGGTTATCGTGGCAAAATATAAAGCATTCGGCCCCGTATACGGGAGTAATGCTACGTGATAAGAACCAGAATAGTACGGTGTAAATGTTATTACATCCTTATCGGATGTGCTTATCAATTCACCTTTGAATGAAGCTGGCAATCCTATTTTGCCCAAATCTCCACGAGATCCGAAAACAGAGTATTCTAGCGCGAACAAACGTGTACAAAAGATAACAGCAAGAAAGGCAGATTGAAAAAACTTCATGTGGCAACTCCCTCGAATCGTACTGGGCTAAATTTCATGAAATGATTATACCACAATCGCGAGAAGAAAGTAAATTTCTGCGAAAGAAAACAAAAAACGCAGCCTAGTACGGCACGGAAAAGTGCGAATTTTATCAAATATCTCTGTGCTCACGCTCCATTTGCGGCTTTACGTGATATAGAGGGAATGGGACCATGGAAGAGTCACCACAAATCACCCAAAAGCGTCAAATCATGCGCGAGGATTGCAAGCGGAAGGTTCTTGCAAAACATAAGGGAACGGGCAAGATGCCCGTTCCCCTATCTGCAAAAAAGATTTGAGGCTGGAAATGGGAGACAGCGTCTTAACAACCTCTCTTGAGTGTTGGCCATGCCGATGGCGCGAGGCGGTTGCCGAGCGCAAAACCAAGTTGTTTTTCCCCGTTGTTCCGGTTGTTTACTTTTCCCTGCACTCCCAGGCGCGGCGGTCGCGCGGGAGCGCAACCCTCCCCATGGCAAATACCACCACTGACCAATACGGACGTGCGGCGCTTACGCTTGCGCAAACAAAAAGGGGCGAGCGTTAGCGAAGCCCGTCCGTTTTGTCCGTGGTAAATCTTTCGAGTAGTTGGCCAAGCCATTCAAGGCCGACATCATGGTTTAGTTGTGGTTTTTGCAAACTTCGGATCGTCAACGAAACTTCGTATACCATCAACATGCTCGATGAGTTCGTCAGGGACATGATTGCCCATCGGGTCGAGAATCACATCAACTCCTTCTCTCCGTGCCATCTTGATTGCCGGTATGAAATCGCTATCACCTGACACAAGGACAATCTGGCCTACAAGTCTCTTTAGGGAAATTTCGACAAAATCAAGACCTAGTCGCATGTCAACGCCTTTTTGGTCGATATTCAGTCGGACATCCGCAGTTGCTCATAATATAGGACACCGTAGTTAAAATTTAAAGAAGATGAAGCCCGTTGCTCAAATTCGCGGACACTATAGAATGGAGGCATGAAAAGTATGTCATCTAGCACATTTCAGGAGCGGCTGCCCGACTTCCGCAATCAGTACGGCCGCCTGAAAAGCAAGGCGGCGAAGGGGAGGTTTGCGACTCGCCTTTGCGAGACGTTCGGATTCGAGCGCAAGTATCTGCTCAAGTTGCTGAACGGCACCCGCCGCTACAAGCCGCCGCGCGGACGTGCAGCCACCTATGGCCCGGAGATCGAACGGGCGGCCGTGCAACTCCGGCGGGCGGCCGGATGGCCGTGCGCGCCATACTTCAAGGAGATGCTGCCGAAGATCCTGCCGGACTGGGAGGCCCTGAACGGGCCGCTTGACCCCGGCGTGCGGGAAGCCCTCCTGCGCATAAGCGCCGCCAGCCTCGGGCGGATCTTCAAGCGGCATCCCGTGTTGTGGCCGCGGCACGGGAACCGGCGGTCCGGGCGCAACAAGCAGTCGTTCGGCATCCCTGCCTGCCCCGGGAAGGCCATAGAGGACGGCCGCCCCGGCGTATTCCAAGTACAGGCTGATGTTCGACAAACCCAGAACGCCCTTCCAAAGACTGAGGGAACTTGATCCTGGCAACCCGAACCTGCCGCGCCTGGACGAATGCTACAGGAATACAAACGCGATTGCGCTCCGAAAGGAGATCGGCAGACGAATACGCGAAATCGGCAAGGCTGTGGCGCCAACGGGAGGGGAGAGGAGGGCGGCATGCCGCCCTCCTCTCCCCTCCCGTCAGTGTCCGCGAATTTGAGCAACGGGGAAAACGGAATCGCCGCTACGGTGTCTTTTCTATTTGACTAACTGCGCAGTTAAGGTAAAAGCGGGGGTGCAAGTCCATCACCGGGTTTATGCTCCTCGCAACTATTAAAAGGCCGTTTGTGCTTAAAATGCTTATTTTTGTTGACATCGGGCACAATCCATGCGAAAATGACAGCATGAAGAATGGCAATAAGGCAATTGGCGAGGTGGCGCTGGCTGCAATCTTCGCCGCGTTCGCGCTCGGCGCGGAGGCGATGACGCCGGGCGGGGTCGAGAAAAAGTGCGTCGGCCTGTACTTCGACGTCATGAATACGACGCCGTCCAACATCCTTGCGAACGCCGACCAGTTCGCCCCGAACGCCCCATATCTCGATGGCGTCGCAATCGGCCTCCATGGCATCCCGGTCGCGGCTGAGGACGGGAATGTCGTGACCTCCCAATACCGCTACATCATGCACAAGACGGAGCGATGGACGCGCGACGCGCTGAAGGACCAGATTCCCTACCTCCGGGAGATCGTCAAGAAGCCGTGTCTCTCGGAAAGCTTTCTGCTTTTCTGGATGACGCCCGGCGGATCCAGCTCGCGCATCGACTGGACCGACGACAAGGGTTGGGCGAACTACGCCGAGAACATGGCGGCCGTCACATGGCTCGCGAAGGAGGGCGGCCTCAAAGGGCTGATGCTCGATCCCGAGGAATACGGCGCGCAGGGCGGCAAGTACGCGCAATACATCCATTCCTACATGGATCCTCCCTACCGGGAGACGGCGAAACTCGCGCGCCAGCGCGGTCGCGAGGTCTTTTCCCGCGTCTTCAAGGAATTCCCGGATGCCGTCATCTTTTCGCTTTGGTGCTTCCACAAGTTCAGATACTGGTTCGACAATGGCCGGCAGCCTTATCCGCTCCAGAATGTCGAACAATCCGGCGAGCTTCTGCAGTGCTTCATGAACGGAATGATCGACGTCATGCCTCCCGGGGCGCGGATTGTCGACGGGATGGAGGTCTATACAGGATCGGCGCTCGACAACTCGTTCGCGAACGACTATGTGGCGGCCTCAATCACCGCGCTTCCGCTCATCGAACCCGAGAACATCGTCAAGTACCGTTCGCAGTTCCTTTTCGGCAACGCGCACTATGTCGACATGTATGTCCAGACCCAGAATCCTAAATCCGTCTGGTATTTCGGCCCGGTCAACGGCTCGCGCCTTGAGCATCTGCGGCTCAATCTGGAGCAGTCGTTCCGGTCCGCGACGGAATACGTCTGGTTCTACGGAGAGCGCGGCGGCAAGCTCTTCAACTGGCGCGACGGCCATTACGCGAAGCAGAAGACATGGGAAGAGGTCATCCCCGGCTTTACCGAGACGGCCATGCTGGCAAAGGATCCCATTGGCTATTCGGCAATGCGCAAGGCCGAGCTCGCGGCAAAAGGCCAGCTTGTCAACCTCGCGATGGATGTGGCACCCATCAGCATTGGCTACCCCGACGGCGAGCGGGAATTCCATTTGCGCGAGTACAACATGCCGGCGGTCAAGGTGAAGCCCGGCGAGCGCTATGCCGTCGTCATGAAGACCGAGGAACACGGCGTCGAGAAAGGCACGACGCGCCAGGCCGCGGCGATGCCGCGCATCTTCTGGCGGCCGGTGACGAAGCAGAACGAAAAGCGCATTCCCCTCACGATGCACTACGACAAAGGACCGGATGCGAGTGGCTGCTACGGGTCGACCATCGTCATTGAAGTGCCGGAGGGCGCTCGCGAACTTGTCTGCGACCCCGGCGCAAGCATTGGCATTGGCGAACGCGTGTCCTACCGGTCGATCACCGTGTTCAACCTTTTCGATCCTGTCGAGCCCGTTCGAAGCGACCGGCAGGTGAAGTGGACGTTCGATCCCGAGAAGAACACGCTTACCGACGGATGCTGGACGCTTTCGGCGACGCCTGACAAGAAGAATGGCACACTTACCGTCCGCGGCGAAGATGAAAAGACAATCGGGTCGGGCGTTCTTGACTTCACGACCGTCAAGGCCGACACTGGCTACGCCGTTACGGCGCTCGGAAAGCTGAAGAACATCCCGGCGATGACCGCGCTCCACGCGCCCGATCTTGTGAAGGTCGTCGACGGTGGCATCGCCGGCTGTTCGAACGTGACGGCCGTCACGACAGGCGAGATACTGAAGCCCTGGTGGGCGAGGCTCCCGGAGGAAATTCGCGGAGGGCGGCTGGAGGCGCTTGGGTGCCAGTCCCGGCAGCCGCTCAATTTCAAGGCATTCGACCACCGGCACAAGCGCACGTATGTGGAATTCCTTTCCGACAAAATGCGAATCAAGGGCCTGAAGCCGGGCGACCTCTACAGCATCGGGCTGTCGATGAAACGTAGCGGACCTGGATTCGTGTTCCTCTTTCCTCGTTTCCGCGGCCAAAGTGGGTGGTCCGTCCGCACACCGGAGCCTCTTCCGAAGATTTCCATGTCCCAGCCGCGCGAGGACGGCGTCTGGCAGTCCGGCGAAATCGTCCTGCGCGTGCCGGAGGGTGCGGATGAAATCTGTCTCGACATCAAGACTGAGATCACAGAGGGCGCGACCAGCATTGAACTCGGAGATTTCAAGGTCTACAGGATTGGCGGGCCGCTTCCGGTTTGGCCAGAGGAGTTTGAACGCCAGAAACCACGGTGACGGAAGCCGAGAGGAGCCGGCGGCTCCTTATGACAATGGTGATTTGAAAGGAGTACTCATGAAGACTGGACATAGACATTTCTCAACGGCGAGTCTGGGCGTTGCGCTCGCCGCATTCTCAGCCGTCGCGGCGGATGTGACGTATACATGGCAGGCCGTGGACGGCGTCTGGGACGGCAATGCCACAGACAGGGCACACTGGGCCTGCAGCAGCGCAGACCGTTTCGACTATCCGCAGAATAATTCCTGCAAGGCCGTCGTCCCGCAGAACGTCAGGGCAAGGATCACGATTGACGTGAACCATGTTTCCGGCAAATGGGAGCTGCAAGCGGGAAGTCATGTCACGTTTACTTCCCTGAACGTCGGAGACGGCGATGAAATGGCTCACATGGAAGTAGACTCGCTTGTCACAAAAGCGGGATCAACGTTCATCCTCGATCATGCGAAGATTTCCGACGCCTACCAAATCTCCCTCCAAGCGGGCGTAACGGGAATAGTCCGGAACGCTTCCTGGTTCTACTGCAGCAACAGTTCGTTCTATATAAACAGCGCAAAACCACCGGCTTACTTTGAAGTTTCCGGAAAGTCGGCCATAAATATCGGCAATATCTACATCGGAGACGGCTGTGGATTTGTCATTGACGACTCAACGGTTACATGCCGGGCCAGGTTGGCCGTCGGCACAGATCGGTACGCCAACAGAACCAGCGATTCCAGCGCTCTTCTCTTCAAGGGCGCGGAACCAAAACTTGTGTTTAACGACGGTCCGTCGGAAAATGGCAGAAATCTGCAGGCATGCGGTGCCAATCCGAAACTAGACGGGGATGTTCTCCATCTTGATTTCCTCGTGCCCGAGGGGGGATTCGCATCGACGCCTATTTCAATAGTTGATGGTGATGCCTCGAAATACCTGTTCGGAGGACCCAACGATGGTGCGACGCCCCGCTACGGCAAGTTCCGCATCAACGTTCTCGACGAAAGCCCCGCGGCATTCTCTCCGCAGAGGGTCGAGCAGAATCTGGTCGAGTGGAAGACCAGGAAAGCCTTGTGCACAGGGGGATTCGACTACAACAACATCATTGAAGGGAACCTTCCCAAGAAGGCGGAGCAGAAATCCTTTGCTTCCGGACTGGTCTCCGAAACCACGGACATCGCCCTGTACGCCTATTCAGTGACGCTCAAGGGGAGTCGGGGCGGGACGAGAATCTTCGTGCAGTGATGGTTATGGATAATAACGAAGTCAATGCTGTAGAGGCCCCCATCGCGCATTTTGGCATGGTGGCCGACCTGCACTATGCGGAACGGCCCAGTCTCCCAGACGATCCGGGCTGGAGGTGCTTCAATGACGCGCCTCTGAAACTGCGCGACTGTATCGACGAGATGAATGCGCGCAATGTCGACTTCCTGATCGAGCTTGGCGACTTCAAGGACATGATGCCCACGAAGGAAGCGACGCTCAAGTGCCTGGACGACATCGAGAAGGCTTTCGCGCGTTTCAACGGCCCGCGCTACCACGTGCTCGGCAACCACGAGACGGACTGCATCACGAAATCGGAGTTCCTCGCCCACATCTCAAACGCAGGACAGAAGAAGCCCCTGGCGCATTATTCCTTTTCCGTGGGGAAGGTGACGTTCATCGTCCTGGATGCGAACTACACCTCGAAGATGGAGGACTACAGTCCGGGGAAGTTCGATTTCAGGGATTCGAACGTTCCGCCGGACCAAGTGGAGTGGCTCGAAGGCGTTCTCACCTCGGCTTCCGGCCCCGTCGTCATATTCGCTCATGAACTCATAGACCCGGCCTGTCCCGACGTGTTCCGCATCAAGAACGCGGCGCAGCTGCGGGAAATGTTCGAGAAGTCCGGCAAGGTCAGGACCGTTTTCACGGGACACCACCATGTCGGCCATTCGGCCATCCACAACGGGATTTTCTACTACACGCTCCGCGCGATGGCGCAGGACGCCTATCCCGAGAACAACAGCTACGCCGAAGTAACGCTGTACGACTCCGGGCGTGTTGTCGTCAAGGGTTTTGCCAAAGCGGCTTCAGCCGATTTCGAAAGCGCACAAAGAGCCTAGTCGTCGAAGACGATGCGCCACAGGGGGACCTTGCCGAGCAGGATTTCGGCATCGGCGGTCGTGCCAGGCGGCACCTCGCGGTCGGGGGATTCGTACGGGCAGTAAATGACGCGGTAGGTCTCGTTGCCTTCGGCCTGGATAACGTCGCGCATGTCACCGACAACCGCCGGCGTCCAGTTGCGCCGTACGAGCCGTTTCGACGAGCGGAACTGCGCCCGCACGGGCATACCCTCTGAAATGCGCGTCGCGTAGCGCTCCGGCACCTTGAGGCGGAGAAGAAGTTTGTCTGTTCCGAAAATCTCGTAGAGAACCTGGTCGGGACGCGCCACCTCGCCCACGAAGAAGGTGTGTCGGAGAACTGTTCCCGATGTCGGCGCGCGCACGGTGCGCGCCTCGAGGTTTGCCTTTGCGCTGCGGACGGCCGCCGTCGCTGAATCGAGCTGCCGGCGGAGCATCTCGACCTGCCTGCGCCAAACGGTCAAGTCCTTGCCGCTCAGCTGCCGATGGCGTAGTTCGCTCTGCGCCACCTGGTATTCGTCCGACATCAGGTCCCGCCTCGTCGAGACACCCTCCTCGACGAGCTGTCGCGTTATCTCAAGCCGCTTCCGGGCGAATTCAAGCGCAAGGGCCGCGACCTGCACCTCGTTCGAGTGGCTGCGGAGCTGGTCGACGTATTCGGCCTCGCGGAAGGCCAGTTCCGCGCGGACGCGGTCGGCCTCGATTTCGGCGCGCTGGACGGCCGCTTTCTCGATTTCGTCGGAAAGGTGCAGAAGGACGTCGCCCTCCTCGACCTTGTCGCCCGAAAAGGCCGAAATCGACACGATGACACCCGTAAGCGGGGCGCGGACTTCGGCGTACGGCGCGGTCGTCGCGTAGCCCGAAGCGGGAACACGCCGCGGCATCTTGATAAAAACGCCGGCCGCCACAAAGGCGGCCAGGACGATGACGACGCGAAAGACGTTGCGCGCAACGCGCCGTCTCTTCTCGCCTGTGGTTTCTGGCGGCTTCTCACCGCGTGTGCTTCTATACTCGCCCATGGCAAAAGTTGAAAGGTTGAAGGGTTGAAAGGTTGAAGGTTTTCGAACTAACGATGCAACGATGCAACGACGCAACGATGCAACGACCGAGCTAGGCCTGCGGCTTGGCGTCCTTCGTCATCATGCGGAGGCTGCCGATTTCGTCTTCGTAGCGCTTGATGCAAAGGTTGCAGTCGGCGCAGCTACGCTCGTAGCAGTTGCGGTGGACGCGCGAGGGGTACATCTTGCGGAAGGCCTCGTAGCATTCGTCGCTGCAGAAGCTGAAGCGCTCCTGGTTCGCGCCAAAGGCCACTTGGACAACATGGAAGCCGTCAAGTTCAGGGTCGCAGACCTTCTCGCACCACGAACACTTGACCGTAAGCTGGTCGAGCACCTTCTTGCGGCGCTGTTCAAGTTCGTCGTCCGGCCAGATGTACTCCACCCAGCCGATGGCCTCGCGGCGGAGGCGGGCCACGACGGCGTCCTTGCGGAGCAGGAGCGTCGTGCCATCCTTGAGCATGTAGGCGCGTTCGCCGTCGAGGACTTCAGGCGAACCGAGAAGGTGGATTTTGACGCCGCCGGTGCGGGGGATTTCGTACGAATTCCAGCCGCAAGAGTCGCAGATGGCGGCGAAGAGGTGCTGGCGGATGTGCTCGCCGCACTTAGGGCAGCGGCCGCCCTGAATGACCTTGAGGCTTCGAAGCGACTGTTCGGCCGCCTCCTTCAGACGGCGGCGCGCCTCGCGCGTGATTTCGTCCGCGCCGGTATCGTCAGCCTCTTCGAGAAGCTTCTTGTCCTGCTCGAGCTGCTCACGCTGGTCCCCCTGTATG
>JAEEGI010022017.1_pt1 | contig 12627 bp, 11 predicted proteins | sample 8958751 | NCBI WGS metagenome assembly JAEEGI01 (sample SAMN16246545, study PRJNA631951) | gut metagenome | biome: gut microbiome; feature: rumen; material: KS-attached | host: Bos | place: Iran: Karaj | collected 2018-10 | reverse complement strand
GGTGACGCCCTTGAGCCCCTGTTTCTTGGCGTAATACGCCTGGGCTATTGCGGAATTGAGCTTGTGGCTGCCGGGAGTGTTGTTGCCTTCAAACTTGTAATATATCTTCGCGGGAGTGCCAAGCTTTTCCTCAAGGCAGTAAGCGCGTACAAGCGGCGAAGGGCGGTACATTTTGTAAAAATCGCGTATTTCCTGCGGGATAGGATATTCGCGGGTCTCGTTATCCAGCTCCTGCGCGACGAGTTCGTCGCAGAATACGCCAGAAAGCTCTTCAGCCGTCATGGGCTGATGCGTGCCGGGGTTCAGCAGCGGCGCGGGTTTGTTCTTCATATCGGCGCGCACGTTGTACCAGAACTTTGGCATCTCCGCTTCTTCGAGATAGATCTTGTAAGGGATCGCCTGGTCTTTCATTAATGTTGCCTCCTTTGAATTTTGTTTGTTTTTAATTTTCTTAAAGCCGTATTTATGCGGCGTTTTAAGCATAAAATTAACGGCCCCGCCCTATTGGACGAGGCCGCGTTTTGACCGGTGTTACTTTTCTTCGGCGGCTTACTTTTCCAATTCGGGCACGACAAAACTGCAGCTAAACCAGTAGCCGCACCAAAAGCCGAAGAATACGCTGTTATGATTGTTATTCATTCCGCCGTGCTCCTTTTCTTTGAATTTTTATGCATTATAGCACGCAAAAACGCGCTTGTCAAGGGTTTTATGAAAAAAACGCAAAAAATTATTCACTTTGTATCACGCGACGCCGCGTACACGTCGCCGCCGAAAGCATCCGCCGCGACCACCGCGGGCAGATCCTTCAATTCCATCTTATACACGGCTTCGCTGAGCAGGTCGGCGAAAGCGACGCATTCGCACGAAACGACCGCGTTCCCGCACAGCGCGCCGGCGCCGCCCACGGCGGCGAAATAGACGCGTTTGTTGCGCGCAATGGCGTCGCGCACTTCTTTTGAGACCTCGCCTTTGCCTATGACGCACGAAAGTCCCATATCGTAAAGCCGCGGCGCAAAGCTATCCATACGGGCGGAAGTCGTGGGTCCGCAGCTGCCGCACGCTTTTCCGGGAGGGGCGGGACAAGGGCCGGCGTAGAAGAACGCCGCGCCTTCGATCACGAAAGGCAGTTCTATTCCCTTTTTGAGATATTCGAATATCCGCTTGTGCGCGCAGTCGCGGCAGGTAAGGACCTCGCCGCTTATAAGTACGATATCGCCGGCGCGCAGGGTCTGCGCGGTCTGTGTATCGAGCGGGAGCGTGACTTTTTTGATCTTCATCACAGCACCTCCGTTTCGCACCGTATGCAGTTGCACTGCATATTCACCGCCACGGGAAGTCCGGCTATATGAGTAGGCGATATCTCGCACGCGACTCCAAGAGCCGTGACGTCGCCGCCGAACCCCTGGCAGCCGATACGGAGTCCGTTTATACGCTTCAGCGCTTCTTTTTCTATAAAAGCAACGTCGGAACGCGGATTGCTCGATCCGACGGGGCGCACGAGCGCCTTCTTTGCGAGCAGCGCGCAGCTTTCAAACGTGCCGCCTATCCCCACGCCCACGTAAACCGGCGGACACGGGCGTGAACCGGCGTCGCGCACGGCGCCGACTATACATTCGATAATACCTTCGGCTCCGTCGCCCGGCTTGAGCATATAGACGCGGCTCATATTCTCGCTGCCGAATCCCTTGGGGATAAACGTAACCTTTATATTTTCGCCTTCGGTCATTTCGTAATGGATCACGGCGGGGGTGTTGTCGCCGGTGTTGACGCGCGTGAGCGGATCGCACACCGATTTGCGGAAACAGCCGTCCGCGTATGCGCGGCGCACGCCGCTGTTCACCGCGTCGGCGACGGGCGGGCCGGAAAGCGCGACGTCCTGCCCTATATCTATGAGCACTACGCTCATACCCGTGTCCTGGCAGACCGGCATTTCCTCTTTTTTTGCGATACCGGCGTTCTTAATAAGCGTTTCCAGCGCAAAGGCGCAGGTCGGCGAACTTTCGGTCCGCGCCGCTTCTTTCAGCGCCGCCATACACGAAGGAGTCGGGCGCACGCACGCTTTGCGCGCCAACTGGCAGACGCATTCTTCTATTTGTCTGGTGTCGATAATCCTCATAGAAACCACGCTCCGTAACGCGCACGGCAAACCGCGCGCTTGTGTGTATTTTTATTATAGCACAGCAAAACGCGGTTTTCAATACCCGCGCGAGCTTTTTGTGCGCACCGCCCGTCTATGCGCGCGCGATTTGTGTATTATATCCGTTTATACCGTAAACGGTGAATATTATTAGTCGCTTTTGCTATATTTTGCATATTATTACATTTATGTATTGACAAAGCGCATATTAACGAGTAAAATGATTTAAATATTAAAGAATAAACGGAGAAATTTAACGTGATAAAGGTTTTCATCGACGGCAGTTCCGGTACGACCGGGCTGAACATAAAAAGCAGGCTCGGCGCGCGTGAAGACGTTACGCTCATAACGCTCGGCGAAAACGAGCGCAAAGACGTTTCCGCCCGCGCGGACGCGATACGCTCGAGCGACGTTTCGTTCCTGTGCCTGCCCGACGACGCCGCGCGCGAGATAGTCTCGCAGGTTCCGGACGCGCCGTCCGTCATAATCGACACCTCGACCGCGCACCGCGTATCGCCCGGCTGGACATACGGCTTTGCGGAGCTCAAAGGCAGGCGCGCGATGATAGCGTCTTCCAACCGCATTGCGAACCCGGGCTGCCACGCGAGCGGATTCATAGCGCTCGCCGCGCCGCTGGTCGACGCGGGGGTCATAAAAAAGGACGCTTCCCTTTCCTGCTTTTCGCTGACCGGGTATTCCGGCGGCGGCAAGAAAATGATCGCCGATTACGAAGACCCCGACCGCAAAGAGGCGCTTACGGCGCCCGCGATGTATTCGCTTGCGCAGAAACACAAGCACCTGCCCGAGATGGTCAACGAATGCAGGCTCGAGCGCGCGCCGGTGTTCTGCCCGATAGTTTCTTCGTATTACGCGGGGATGGAAGTGGTCGTGCCGCTTTCCGCAAACGACGTGAAGTGCGGCATTGACGACATAAAAGCGGTATACAGATCGGTCTACACAGGCAAAGTGGTAAAGTTCGCGGAAAGCGTTGCGGAAAACGGTTTCCTTTCGGCAGGCGCGTTCGCCGGCCGCGACGATATGGAAATAAGCGTTCTGGGCAGCGACGACCGCATAACGCTTGTCGCGAGATTCGACAATCTGGGCAAGGGCGCCTGTGGCGCGGCGATCCAGAATATGAACATAGCCCTTTCGCTCCCCGAAGAGACCGGACTCGTTTTATAGGAGGCGTTTATGAAGATAACAGAAGGCGGCGTGTGCGCGCCCAAAGGTTTTACCGCGAACGGCGTGCGCTGCGGCATAAAGAAAAATTCGGTCAAAAACGACCTTTCGCTGATATTCAGCGAAGTCCCCGCTTCGGCTGCGGCAGTGTATACGACCAACCTCGTAAAAGGCGCGCCCTTGAAAGTGACGCGGGATCATCTGCAAAACGGCGTGGCCAGAGCCGCGATCTGCAACAGCGGCAACGCCAACACCTGCAACGCGAACGGCGTGGAAGTCGCCGAGCAGACCTGCGCGCTACTCGCCGGAGCGCTCGACATAGAGCCAGGGGATGTGATAGTCGCTTCCACCGGCGTCATAGGTCAGCCGCTTGACATCACGCCGATAAAGAACGGCATCCCTTCCCTTGCGGTGGGACTATCCGCAGACGGCAGCGACGCCGCGGCGCGCGGGATAATGACCACCGACACGGTAAAAAAAGAAATTGCGTACGAATTTGAGATAGACGGCGCGGTATGCCGCATAGGCGGCATCGCAAAAGGCAGCGGGATGATTCATCCCAACATGGCGACGATGCTGGTATTCATCACCACGGACGTTTCGATATCGCCGGAAATGCTGCAGACGGCGCTTTCGGAAAACGTGAAAGACACGTTCAATATGATAAGCGTAGACGGCGACACTTCGACCAACGATATGGTCTGCGTGATGGCGAACGGTCTTGCCGGGAACGAAAGGATAACCTCAAGAGGCGAATCCTACGACGTTTTCGCAAAAGCGCTCGACGCGGTGACGACGTTCCTGTGCAGAGCGATCGCTTCCGACGGCGAGGGCGCGACAAAGCTTATAGAGTGTACCGTTAAAAACGCGCGCGGCAAAGATACCGCAAAGACCGTCGCCAAAAGCGTGGTGTGTTCCAACCTCACCAAGGCCGCGATATTCGGCGCCGACGCCAACTGGGGCAGAGTCATCTGCGCGATGGGCTACAGCGGCGCTGACATCGACCCCGAAAAGGCGGATATATATTTCAAAAGCTCCGCCGGATGCGTAAAGGTCTGCGAAAGCGGCTGCGGCGTGGATTTTTCGGAAGAAGAAGCCAAAAAGATATTGCTTGAAAAAGAGATAGAGATAATTATCGACCTTCACGACGGCGATTCGTCCGCAACGGCGCGCGGCTGCGACCTCACGTACGAGTACGTACGGATCAACGGCGATTACCGCAGCTGACGCGGAGACAAAAAGGAGGAACTTATATGAACGACGTTTTTTCCAACGCCGAGCGCGCGGAAGTGCTGGCTCAGGCGCTGCCGTACATCAAGCGTTACAACGGCAAGACCGTTGTCATAAAATACGGCGGCAACGCGATGGTGAACGAACAGCTTAAAAAACAGGTGATGAAAGACATAGTGCTTTCGTGGCTCATAGGCATAAAGATCGTGCTCGTACACGGCGGAGGTCCGGAAATAAGCGAACTTATGGATAAGCTTGGCAAAAAGCCCGAGTTCGTGGACGGGCTGCGCGTGACCGACGGCGAGACGATAGATATCGTGCAGATGGCGCTTTCCGGAAAGGTGAACAAGACGCTTGTGAACCTTATAGAAGTTTCCGGCGGCGTGAGCGTGGGCCTTTCGGGCGTCGACGCGCGGCTCATAGAAGCCGAGCCCAAGGACGAACGTCTGGGGCTGGTCGGCGAGATCACCAAGGTGAACACCGCCGTAATAAACGATCTGCTCGACAAGGGGTATATCCCCGTCGTTTCTACGGTCGGGTGCGACAGGCACGGCAACATATACAACATCAACGGCGACACCGCCGCGGCATTTATAGCGGGCGCGTTAGGCGCGGAGCGGCTCATTATGATGACCGATATCGCGGGGATCTTACGCGACAAAGACGATCCTTCCACGCTGATACCGGAAGTCACGGTGGCGGAAGCCGCGGAGCTGAGGAAGCAGGGCGTGATATCCGGCGGTATGATACCCAAAGTAGAATGCTGCATAAAAGCCATTGAAAAAGGCGTGAAGAACGTGGTCATTATGGACGGCCGCGTGCCGCATTCCATACTTATGGAACTTCTTACCGACGAAGGCGCCGGCACGATGGTCACGCGCTGAAGCATACGGGGTAGGTATTTATGAAAACCGATATCAAGAAGATCGACAAACAGTATATCGCTTCCACTTATAAACGTTTCCCGGTCGTGGCGGTATCGGGCAAAGGCTCGGTCGTCACCGGCGAAGACGGCAAAAAATACATCGATATGGGCTCGGGCATCGGCGTAACGGCGTTCGGGATCGCCGACGAAGCGTGGCGCAAGGCCGTGTGCGGTCAGGCGTCGCTTATACAGCACGCTTCCAACCTGTACTACACCGAGCCGTGCGCAAAGCTCGCGCGTGTTCTGTGCAGACGTACCGGGATGAAAAAAGTCTTCTTTTCGAATTCCGGCGCCGAAGCCAACGAATGCGCGATCAAAGCGGCGCGCAAATACGCATCCGTCAAATACGGGCAGAAGCGGCATATCATAGCCACGCTGAACAACAGTTTCCACGGGCGCACGCTGACTACGCTCGCGGCGACGGGGCAGGCGAAGTTTCACGAGCTGTTCACTCCTCTGACCGAAGGGTTCGTGAGTTTTGACGCCGGCGATATGTCAATCCCCGAGGAACTCAACGCGCGCGGAGCGCTCGCCGCCGTGATGATAGAATGCGTGCAGGGCGAAGGCGGAGTCATCCCGCTCGGCGCGGAGTTCGTAAAGAAGCTTTACGCGTTCTGCAAAAAAAGCGACGTGCTGCTCATCGTCGACGAGGTGCAGACCGGCAACGGCAGGACGGGCGAGCTTTACGCTTATATGAATTACGGTATTACGCCCGATATAGTTTCCACGGCGAAAGGGCTCGCCGGCGGGCTTCCGCTCGGCGCGACTCTGCTCGGCGAAAAATGCGCGGACGTGTTCGCGTACGGCGACCATGGCTCCACTTTCGGCGGCAACCCGGTATCGTGCGCGGCGGCGCTGAGCGTCGTAAGCCGCATAGACAAAAAACTGCTTGAAAACGTCAAAACGAAAAGCAAGTATATTTTCGAAGCGCTCTCTTCCGCCGAAGGCGTGGAAAGCGTGACCGGAGCGGGGCTTATGATAGGCATAAAAACCGTAAGGCCCGCTTCCGACGTGGTGAACGAATGCATAGAGCGCGGCGTGCTCTGCCTTACCGCAAAAGACAAGGTGAGGCTGCTGCCGGCGCTGAATATCCCGATGAATACGCTCAAAAAGGCGCTGGACGTGATAAAAGAAGTCTGCGCAAGGAAGTAAAGCGTAAAACGATTCCCATTCTATTGCGGGGAGACGGCTATGAAAAAGGCATATCTGATACTTGAAAACGGAACGGTTTTTGAAGGATACAAAATAGGCGCGGACAAAGAGACCGTGGGCGAAGTCGTGTTCACGACCGGGATGTGCGGATATCTCGAAACGCTCACCGACCCTTCGTACGCCGGGCAGATAGTCGTGCAGACTTTTCCGCTCATAGGCAATTACGGCGTGATACCGCAGGATTTCGAAGGCGAATGCGCGGTCAAAGGCTACGTCGTGAGGACTCTGTGCGATGCTCCTTCGAATTTCAGGAGCGAATATAAGCTCGACGAGTTTCTCAAACAGCGCGGCGTATGCGGCATCTGCGGCATAGACACGCGCCGGCTCACCAGGATGATACGCGAACAGGGCGTTATGAACGGGACGATCTGCGACAGTATGATTTCAGACCTTTCCGCCGTTAAGGAATACAAAGTTACAGGCGTAGTGCCGCTCGTCTCGTGCAGAGAGGCGTATGAAAAAAGCGCCTTGACGGAAGAAAAATTCCGCGTGGCGCTTATCGACTACGGCGCGAAGAAAAGCATAATAGAATGTCTGCGCGCGCGCGGCTGCCGCGTGAAAGTGTTCCCGCACGGCGTCTCCGCAGAGACCGTGCTCGCATACGACCCCGACGGGATAATGCTTTCCAACGGGCCGGGAGACCCCGAAGAAAACGTCTGCGAAATAGAACAGATAAAGAAACTCATAGGCAAAAAACCGCTGTTCGGCATCTGCCTGGGGCATCAGCTGACCGCGCTCGCCATGGGCGGAAAGACCGTCAAGCTCAAGTACGGCCACCACGGCGCGAATCAGCCGGTCAGCGAAATTGGTACAGACAGGACGTATATCACGAGCCAGAACCACTACTACGCGGTGGTCGCCGATTCGCTTGCGGGCGTGGGAAAAGAGACGTTCGTCAACGCCGACGACGGCAGTTCGGAAGGCGTGGAATACAAAGACCTAAACGCGTTCACGGTACAGTTCCATCCGGAGGCGAATTCCGGGCCGCACGACACGGAGTTTTTGTTCGACCGCTTTTTGAAAATGATGGAGGATTGCAAAAATGCCTAAAAACGAAGCGATCAAAAAAGTGCTCGTCATCGGTTCGGGCCCCATCGTTATAGGACAGGCGGCCGAATTCGATTACGCGGGCGCTCAGGCATGCCGCGTGCTCAAGAGCCAGGGCATAAACGTGGTGCTCGCAAATTCCAATCCCGCGACGATAATGACCGACAGCGCGCTGGCTGACGAGATATATCTGGAGCCGCTCACCGAAGAGACGATCGCGCGAATAATAGAAAAAGAGCGTCCCGACGGCCTGCTCGCAGGTCTTGGCGGACAAACGGCGCTCACGGTGGCTATGCAGCTTTACGAAAACGGAGTGCTGCAGAAATACGGAGTGAGATTCTTAGGCAGCGATATCGAGGCGATCAAAAAGGCTGAAGACCGCGAATCGTTCAAGGAAACGATGCAGAAGATCGGTCAGCCGTGCGTTCCTAGCGCCATCGCGCACGACGTGGACGCCGCGCTCGCCGCGGCCGACGAGATAGGCTACCCAGTCATAGTCAGGCCGGCGTACACGCTCGGCGGTTCGGGCGGCGGGATCGCGCAGGACGCCGAAGAGCTTGCGAAGATCGCGTTCACCGGGCTCGAAATGTCGCCCATAACGCAGATTCTCGTGGAAAAATGCATTTCCGGCTGGAAAGAGATAGAGTTCGAAACTATGCGCGACGCGGCCGGCAACGTTATCGCCGTCTGTTCGATGGAAAACTTCGACCCCGTGGGCATTCACACCGGCGATTCGATCGTCGTGGCGCCTACCCTCACGCTTTCGGACAAAGAGTTCCAGATGCTGCGTTCGGCGTCTTTGGATATCATATCGGCGCTTGGGATCGTGGGCGGCTGCAACTGCCAGTTCGCGCTCGACCCGGACAGTTTCGAATACGCCGTGATTGAAGTCAACCCGCGCGTTTCGCGCTCGTCCGCGCTGGCTTCCAAGGCAACGGGCTACCCTATCGCTAAAATTTCCACTATGCTCGCTATCGGGTATAATCTGGACGAAATAAAGAACGAGATCACCGGCAAGACCTGCGCGCTGTTCGAGCCCGCGCTCGATTACGTCGTCGTCAAGCTGCCCAAGTGGCCGTTCGACAAATTCATAGGTTCCAGCCGCAGGCTCGGCACGCAGATGAAGGCGACCGGCGAAGTGATGGCGATAGGCCAGACCTTTACGGAAGCGCTTATGAAAGCCGTGCGCGGCGTGGAGATAAACCTCGATTCGTTAAACGCCGAACCGGTGAGCGGCGACGACATTTTGACGCGGCTCGGCATGCAGGACGATATGCGCGTGTTCACGGTGTTCGAAGCGCTCAAAGCCGGCGTGACGGAAGAGACGGTGCACCGGATCACCGGGATAGACGGGTATTTCATTTCGTGCCTCAAAGAGGCCGCAGACCTTGAAAAAGAGATATGCGAAAACGAGCTTACCGACGCGCTTTACTTAAAGGCGAAAAAGTCGGGATTCCCCGACACGTATATCAAACGCCTGACGAAGGCGGAAAAGCTGCCCGCGTTCGATTACAGCTACAAGATGGTCGACACCTGCGCCGCCGAGTTCGCCGCCGAGACGCCGTATTTCTATTCGTGCGCCGACGCCGACTGCGAATCCAGAAGCATAAGCCGCAGCGGCAAACCGGTCATAATGGTGCTTGGCTCGGGGCCGATACGCATCGGTCAGGGCATAGAATTCGACTACAGCTCGGTCCACTGCGTGTGGACGCTTAAAGAGATGGGCTACGACGTCGTCATAGTCAACAACAACCCCGAAACGGTCTCGACCGATTACGACACCGCGAACCGGCTGTATTTCGAGCCGCTGACCGAGGAAGACATACTGAATATCGTAAAAGTCGAGCGCACGATCGGCGTGGTGGTGGCTTTCGGCGGTCAGACCGCGATCAAGCTCGCCAAAACGCTGGATTCGGCGGGAGTGACCATACTCGGCACAAGCGCCGAAAGCATAGATATCGCCGAAGACCGCGAACGTTTCGACGCGTTTCTGGGTTCCATTGATATGAAACGCCCCAAGGCGGTGTCGGTGGAAAGCACCGAGGAAGCGCTCGTGGCGGCAAAGATACTCGGCTACCCCGTGCTGCTCAGGCCCTCGTACGTCATCGGCGGCCAGGGTATGAGCGTGGTGCGTTCGGCGGACGACTTGAAAACGTATATGGACGCGATAACGCGCGATATTTCGAATTCGGTGCTCGTCGACAAATATATGCCCGGCACCGAGCTCGAAGTCGACTGCATCTCCGACGGCTCGACGGTGCTCATCCCCGGGATAATGGAGCATATCGAGCGCGCAGGCATTCATTCGGGCGATTCGATAGCCGTATATCCGCCGTACAACCTTTCCGAAACGCTTACCAAAAAGATATGCGACGTCTCGATAAAGATCGCGCGCGGTCTGGGGACCAAGGGTATTGTGAACATACAGTATCTGGTGTTCGAAAACGAGCTTTACGTCATAGAGGTCAATCCGCGCGCAAGCCGCACGGTGCCGTATATCAGCAAGGTCACGGGCATTCCGATGATCGAGCTCGCCAGCCGCGTTATGCTGGGCGAACGGCTCGCCGATCTGGGATACAAAGAAGGACTTGCAAAGAGCGCGCGCTATTACGCGGTGAAGGTGCCGGTGTTCAGCTTTGAAAAGATATCCGACGCCAACTCCATTATGGGGCCGGAGATGAAATCCACCGGCGAGGTGCTTGGCATAGGCAGGACCAAGGCCGAAGCGCTTTACAAAGGGCTTTGCGCTTCCGGAATAGACGTCCACGCCGGCAAAGAGCCCGGCAAAGGCATACTGATTTCGGTCGAGGACTACGATTATTCGGACGCGATAAAGCTCGCCGAAAAGTTCACCGATCTGGGGATGCACATCTACGCCACGCCCGACACTGCCGCCGCAATACGCGCGCGCGGTATGGAAGTGACGATGGCGCACAATATATGGGATAACAACGACATCTACGACCTGATCGAGACCGGAAAAGTCAACTACGTCGTTTACACCGGCGCGGTGATGGACGTTTCGGTAGGCGATTTCCGCCTGCTTTACCGCAAGGCGATGAACGCGCACATCCCGTGTATGACGTCCATCGACACTGCGCTCGCGCTCGCCGACGTCATAAGCGCTTCGTACGACCAGAAGAACACACATCTTGTGGATATAAATCACTGAGGAGCCAAAAATGGATCTTAAAGGAAAGAGTTTTCTTAAACTGCTCGATTTTTCGGCGGAAGAGATAGACGGCCTGCTCGAGCTCGCCGCCGACCTGAAAGCCAAAAAGAAAAACGGCGTGCCGCACGATATCTGCCGCGGCAAAAACGTCGCGCTGATATTCGAAAAGACCAGCACCCGCACGCGGTGTTCGTTCGAGGTCGCGTCCGCCGACCTGGGGATGCACGCGGTGTATCTCGATCCCAAAAGCTCGCAGCTCGGCAAAAAGGAAAGTATAGCCGATACGGCGCGCGTACTGGGCAGGATGTTCGACGGCATAGAATACCGCGGCTACGGTCAGGACCGCGTGGAGACGCTTGCAAAGTATTCGGGCGTGCCGGTGTGGAACGGGCTCACCAACGAATTCCACCCCACGCAGGTGCTCGCGGATTTTCTTACCGTAAAAGAACATTTCGGGCGCCTTAAAGGGATAAAGCTCGTATTCATAGGCGACGCCAGATACAATATGTGCAATTCGCTTATGGCGGGCAGCGCCATAATGGGGCTGGATTTCACGGTCTGCGCGCCCGAAAAGTATTTTCCTAACAAAGAGCTTGTATCGGTCTGCCGCGAAAGCGCGGCGGAATCAGGAGCCGTGCTTCGCTTTGAGACCGATCCCGCAAAGGCGGTGAGAAACGCCGACGTCATTTACACCGACGTATGGGTCTCGATGGGCGAACCCGATTCGGCGTGGCGCGAACGCATAGACGATCTGATCCCCTACCGCGTGGACGAAAAACTGATGCAAACAGCGGGCGAACAGTGCCGCTTTATGCATTGTCTGCCGGCGTTCCACGACCTGGAGACCGAGACCGGACGCGAGATCTTCGAAAAATTCGGGCTCGACTGTATGGAAGTGACAAACGAAGTGTTCGAAGGAAAGCAGTCGATAGTTTTTGACGAAGCCGAAAACCGTATGCACACAATAAAAGCCGTTATGGCTGCCACTTTATAAAGTAAAACAGAAAAGCGCCGGACATATGTCCGGCGTCTTTTTTTATCTGTTTGCGAACCTCTCTTCCCTGCCGCTTTCGCGCATTTCGCGCGCGAACGACTCGGGCTCTTTTTTATAGTAATCCTGATGCTCTTCTTCGGCGGGATAAAACCTGCCGAGCGCTTCGAGCGCGATATGCGCTTTTGCGTTATTTGCTTTTTCCCACGCGGATATCCTTTCGGAAGCGATTTCCCTTTCATCCTCGCTTGCGTAATACACGGCGAGCGTATACGATCTGCCGCGGTCGATGAACTGCCCGCCGCCGTCAGTGGGGTCTACGTTTGCCAGAAAAACGTCGCACAGTTCGCCGAAACTCACGCGCGTTTCATCGTATTCCAGCTCGACCGTCTCGCGGTGGTTCGTGAGCTGCGCTTTGACGGCGTCGTAATCCGGGTCTTCCTCCGTGCCGCCGCAGAAGCCGCAGGTGACGCGCGACGCGCCGTTTTCTTCGAACACGGGCGTTATGCACCAGAAGCATCCGCACGCGAAATACGCTTTTTTCATAGCCCGAATGTATCTCCTTTCAAATACTTATACAATTCGTACACCGGACAGCCGATCCTGCTTTCGATATACTCCAGCTGCGCGAAAGCCGCGCGGCGGTGGTACGCCGATTTTGCGTGCGTGCCCTTGCGCGATTCTATATCCGCTATGCGCTCTTCAAGCGTGGCGCCGCCCGAATGGAGGCAGAG
>JAEEGI010022015.1_pt1 | contig 12628 bp, 8 predicted proteins | sample 8958751 | NCBI WGS metagenome assembly JAEEGI01 (sample SAMN16246545, study PRJNA631951) | gut metagenome | biome: gut microbiome; feature: rumen; material: KS-attached | host: Bos | place: Iran: Karaj | collected 2018-10 | reverse complement strand
ATAATAATAATGAGGATGATATTTTAATTGAAAGTGGACCAGCTAAAGTCGATGAAGTAGATGATAATAATAATAATGATGACATTTTAATTGAAAGTGGACCACCTAAGGTCGATGAAGTAGATGATAATAATAATAATAATGATGATAATATTTTAATTGAAAGTGGACCACCTAAAGTTGATGAAGTAGATGATAATAATAATAATAATGATGATAATATTTTAATTGAAAATGGACCACCTAAAGTTGATGAAGTAGATGATAATAATAATAATGATGATATTTTAATTGAAAGTGGACCACCTAAAGTTGATGAAGTAGATGATAATAATAATAATAATGAGGATGATATTTTAATTGAAAGTGGACCACCTAAAGTCGATGAAGTAGATGATAATAATAATAATGATGATATTTTAATTGAAAGTGGACCAGCTAAAGTCGATGAAGTAGATGATAATCACGAAGATAATGTTTTAGTAGCTGGAGGAAATACTAAAGTTGAAGAAGTTAATAATGAGAATGATAATAATGCTCATGATGATATTTTAATAGAAGGAGGTACTACCACTATTGAAGAAGTTGATAATTAAATAAATAATATTTATTTTTATTCGATTAATATAATAATATATGAAATTAGGAAATTTTTGAAATTTAAATATCATAAAAATGTTAAAAATATTTAAATGTTTGAGTTATTAAAAAATGATATTTATAAAATATTATATTTATTTGAAGAATTTTCTTTAAAAAAAATTAATTTAACTTTTTAATTAATAATATTCATCTTATTTAATATAAAATTATTTATAAATAACATTCAATTTGTTTAAATTATATTTAAATATGTCAAATTATAATATAACTGAAGTAAAAAAATTATATAAATAATATAGTATTTATCAAAATCAAATTATTTAACAGTGTCAGAGAATTCGAAAAAATCACCTTTTAAAAATTCAATTCGAAAAAGAAATAATAATATATCATTAAATAAACAATTTTCAAAAGATAATGATAGTTTAAATAAAAGTTATAAAAGTTATACTCCTAATAAAATAAATAATACAAATTTCAAAAGAAAAATAAAATTTTTAAGTCAAACAATAAATAATGATAATATAGATTATATTAATAGACCAATTATTAATTTTAAACCTAAAATGGAATTATATGAATGTAAACATGAGAAAATAATTAATCCTTCTAAATTAAAATATGTAGTACCTATTACTCAACCTTCTTGTCATAAATTCAAAAAAATTGTTTCTTTAAAAAAAAATAATAATAATAAAAATAAGTTTTTATATTCTTTTTCTCCTAATTATGAATTTGAAAATTTTATGAAAGAAATGAATTTCATAAAAATGAAAAATTTTATTTCATTGAAAAAACTTAAAAAATAATATCTTTATTTAAATATTCATGGATAAATAAATTCATTTTTTGTTTAATGTTTATAAAGTATAATATTTTTTTTAGAAATAAAATTGAAAAAGATTTTATAAATTATTATTTCATATAATTTATTAATATACTCCTAAACTTTTATAATATTTAAAATTTTTAATTAATAGATTCTCTCCTGAACTATATCTATCAGAATTTAATTTATTAGCAGTAAATTGTTTATTATTATTTTTACCTGAAGATAAATTATTATTATTTTTTTTATTTCTAAAATTCGGTGATACAAGATTATATTTTTTTTTATTTAAAATTTTACTAAATAAAATATCATTATTATAATCTTTCGATAAAACATTTTTTCTTTCTTCTGATTTAATAGGACTAATAAGTTCATTTTGATTTTTATTTCTTGAATGAATATTCATTAATTTACTATATTTAATGTATTTATTTTGAGGACTATTTAAACTGTTAAATTTTATATTATTATTATTAATTTTGGAATTTGTTTGAGTTTTTAAAGAAAAAATTTCATTATTAGTTTTAATTTGATAAATAAATAAATGTTTATTTGTGTTTCTTGTACTTAAAATATTATTTTTCTCTTTTTCTTTTGTTAAAAGATTATTAGAGTGAATATTAATTTTCATTTTTTTAGAATTTTCTCTTAAATTTTTATTATTTGAATTCTTTGAACCTGATTTTTTTCTTATTTTACCTAAATTTATTGTTTTATTAATATTTATATTGTCAGTATTGGGATTATTTAAATAAATTTTATTTTTAATATTTCTAGTTTGATTTTTTTGTTCTTCTGAGATTAATGAAATATTTTTTCTACTTTCATTACTTTTATTTCTTATTATAGGCTTTTCCTTATTATCTGGTAATATTCCTCCTAAATTTTCTAATAATCTGTATAAATCTGAATATTTAAAATGAGCACCAAACTCAAAAAATTTTTGTAATTTTGATTCTCCATAATAAATCCCTTTATAGTCCATGCTTTTTTATTTATTTTCTAAAAAAAAAATTAAAAAATAAAGAAATAATTTAAAAAAATTAAATCATTTTTTTCTTTATATCAATAATGAATAAAATTAATTTATTAATAATTATTTCTCTAAATATTAACTTCATATATAGGAATATATTTTAATTGTTAATCTTAATATAATCATTTAATAAAATAAAAAATAAAAAATGGAAAACAATGAAGAAAAAAATATGTAAAATTATATATTTTATAAATTAAAAAAAGAACTTTAGTAATCCAAACCAAAACATGGAGAAAAGATACTGAAGATTTATTTGATTTTGAAGCAGAAGATATGTCAATAGATGAAAAAAGAATAAATATATTTCCTCCACAATCATATTTAATAAGTAATATTGATAATATATCTTTAATAACATCATTATCAGAACTTCAAAATAAATCACTTCAAAATTCAAAAAATAATTTTTTAATATTAAGTGAATTACTATATAAAAACAATACTTTTCAAATAAATAATCCAATTTTATCTAAAGATTTAAATAATGTAATATCAAATAAAAATCAATTAACAAGAACATGGAAAATATCTCCAAAAAATATTGAAACAGAAATTAAAGTAGGAGACATAATAAAATTGGGAAGAGTTAGATTAAAATTTGATAAAATATATTTAAAAACATTAAATTTGCAAACAACAATAAATCAACCATTAACAAATCATAATATATTACCTCAAGGAACAAATAATAATTATTTAAGTAATAATGGAACATATTCAATGAATAATATATCAAATATAAATAATACTTTAAGTGAAATAAAAGATGAAAAAAATGATAATAATTCAGAAGAATCAAATAATAAATATTTATGTAGAATATGTTATCGAAGTGATTCAAATATAAATAATCCTTTAATTTCTCCTTGTAAATGTAATGGATCAATGCAATATATTCATTTTAAATGTTTAAAACAATGTATTGAAGCAAAAATTCAGAAAAAAGAAGATGAATATTTTAAATTATTTACTTGGAAAAGTTTCGAATGTGAAATTTGTAAATGTGAATATCCAAAATATTTAAAATATAAAAATAATATTTATCCTATGGTAGATATAGGAAATTCATTTGATTCATATTCAATATGTGATTATACTTTATATGATGATGCTAAGAAAAAAACTTTTAGAAAAGGTTTAATTGTATTTAAAATAAATGAAGATTATGATGAAATTCCAGTTGGAAGAACACAGACAAATAGAATTAAATTAAAAGATATTTCTGTTTCTAGAGTTCATTGTAATATTATCAGAAAAAATAATAGTTTATATGTTGTTGATAAAGGAAGTAAATTTGGTACTTTGATTTATATTAAAAAAAGTATTAATATGAATATTTTGAAAATGAATAACAAAAGTGAATGCTTAATTTCTGGAAAACATTGTTTTACTTTTTCTTTACGACAAAATTTAAGTTTTTTACAAAAATTATTTTCTTTTGATGTTCAATGTTGTAAATGTAATAGAAATAATAAAGAATTTGATGTTGATGTTGAAAATTTAAAAGATAATATTTCTGAAAATAGTGAAAATGAACAAAATAAAAATTTAGATGATTCTTATGTTGATTATGTTCTTAATTTAGAAACAATTATTAAAATCAAAGAACCTGATGATGATAATAATAAAACTAATTTTAAGGAGTTAACCCAGAAATAATTAAAAGAAAAGTTTAGTATTTTATTTTATATTTGATTTTGGATTTTTTTTATTTTTTTTATAAATAAATGTTATTTAAATAATTTTATAAAGGTTTTGTTAAATTAAATTTAAAATTTTTATTTTGTTCAGATTAATTATTAATCTCTTTCAATAGTTTTTGGATTTTTGAAACAATATAAAATATTAATTTATTAAAGAAATGCTTTTAAATATTTGAATAGAAAATATAAAATAGGTTTTTTAAAAATTAATAATTTTAAGGTTAATTTATCTTATATTCAAACAGAACTAGATTGATTAAATTGTTCTTCAATTATATTTTTTTTCTTTTTCTTAGTAATAATATTACAGTTTTTGTTTATATCATTTAAAATATTTTGCAAATTATTTTCATAATTAAAAGTAAAATTATATATATTTAAATATACTAAAGAAGTACATCTACTAAATATTTGACTCATATTTTTAACATTATTAGTATTAAAATTTGATAAATCTAAAGAAGTTAAAGAAGAACAATCAGAAAACATATTACTCATATTAGTCACTTTTTCAGTATTAAAACTAGATAAATCAATTGATATTAATGATTTACAATTATTAAATATATAACTCATATTTACAACTTTTTTTGTATTAAAATTAGATATATCTAATGATTTTAAAGAAGAACATAATTGAAACATTGCATCCATATAAATAACATTATTAGTATTAAAATTAGATAAATTCAAAGAAGTTAAAGAAGAACAATCAGAGAACATTTGACTCATATTATTAACATTATTAGTATTAAAATTAGATAAATTTAAAAAAGTTAAAGAAGAACAATGATTGAACATACAACTCATATCTTTAACATTATTAGTATTAAAATTAGATAAATTTAAAGAAGTTAAAGAAGAACAATTATAGAACATATAACTCATATTATTTACATTATTAGTATTAAAATTAGATAAATTTAACGAAGTTAAAGAAGAACTATTATAGAACATCCCTCTCATATCATTTACATTATTAGTATTAAAATTAGATAAATTTAACGAAGTTAAAGAAGAACATTCAGAGAACATATAATCCATTGGATATACATTATTTGTATTAATATTAGATAAAGAAATATTTGATAAAGACTTACATTTATGAAACATAAATTTCATATTTATTACTTTATTTGTTAAAAAATTTGATAAATCTAAAGAAATTAATGAAGAACATTCATAAAACATATAATTTATATTTGTAAAATATCTTTTAAATGCCATTTTAATTTTATATTTCCCTTCTCTTGGGAATTTATATTTAAAACAAAAATTTATTTTTTCATCATTTAAATATAATTCACAATTTTCCCTTAATTCTTTTTCATTTTCAATTCCTGATAAATATGATTTTTCCTTTAAAGCTTGTTCAAAACAATTTAATATTTGAATTTCTTTATTTATATTATCTTCTTTTATATCATATTCACATATTATAAAGTTATTATTAGAAAGTTCCTGTTCATTTAAATTTAATTCAATTAATTCAATATTTTCATCTATTTTTATTTTATCATTCAACAACTTTAAATTATCAATATAATATTTTTTGAAATTATTAGAAGAATCATTTTCATAAATAGAATTATTTTCTTTAATTAATTTTATTTGATTCAATATAATTGAAATATCATTTTTGATTTTATTTAAGTGAATTAAATTATTTGTAATCTCTTTATTTATATTTTCTACTTGATTCAATTCTTCATTTGTAAATCCTATTTTAGAAAAAGAAATAATTTGATGATTATTATGTATATTTAAGCAATCATTACAAATATTTTTTTTACATTTTTTACAATAAAATTGAAAAATTTTTGAATGTATTTCACAAATGAAATTGAATTTTTTCTTTTGTTTAAAAAAAGAATGATTAAAATATTCTTCCCAAGAAATTCTTTCATTAACATCAAATGTTAACATTTTATTTATTAAATCATTTAATTCTTCATTTTCACACGTTTTTAATGTTTTACCTGAAGTAATCTCTTTAATCAACATTATTTCATTACTACCTTTATAAGGATATTCTTTAAATAATAAATAATAAATTATAGTGCCTAAACTCCATAAATCACATTTTTTTGTTATTGATCTATCTTGTAAAATTTCAGGAGCAGTTGTTGATGATTGTATACTTGTTGAAAAAGAATTTATTTTTTTTAAAAATTTATTAACACCATAAATTGATAATTTAATTAAACATTTATCTATACTATCAAAAGATATCATTATATTTGAAAGCTTTAAATTTCTATATATAATATTTTCCTTTAACATTTGTTCAAATACTTTATTTAATTGAATTAATAATTCTCTTATTTCATTTATTGAAAAAGGCTTTTCTCTTATTTTTATATAATCTTCTAAATTAAAAGAATAGAAATTCATTATTAAATATAATATTTCATTCGTATCAAAAAATTCTATTAACTTTACTATATTTTCTGAATTTATTTTATTAATTTTTTCTATTTCTTTTAAATATTTATCACCATCAATTCTATCTTTATCAATTTCTTTAATAGTAACATAATTTCCTGTTTCTTTGTTTTGGGCTTTATATATTTTAGAATGATTTCCAATTTTTATTTTTTCCATTTTAATATATTTATTCCAAATATCTTTTGACATCTTTATTTAAATATTTTTAAATAATTTTTATATCTATATTAGAAAAATGTATTTTTATTTGAGAAAAATAATTATATTTATTTATGTTTATTATAATTGAAATGTTATTTATATATTTGATAAAATTATTCAATCAAAAAAAAGAAATTTGTCTTGTTTAAAATTCTAATTTTTATATAAATTTCAATAAAACAAAAATGAATTTTCTTGGATTTTAATATATTTTTGTTATTTGAGTTCTAAAAGTTAATAAATAATCTATATATTTCAATAAAAATATACATAACTATTCATTTAAAATAAATTTTTGTAAAGCTTCTTTTACTCCACCTTCTTCGTTAGTTAATTTACAAACATAATCACATTTTTTTTTAACTTCATCATTAGCATTAGCAACACAAATACCTAAACCTGCAACTTCAATCATAGATAAATCATTATTATTATCTCCTATTGCTATTACATCTTCAATATTAATGTTTAAATAATTTGATAAAAATTTTACTGAATTTCCTTTATTTGTTCCTTTATTATTTATTTCTAAATATTTTTCAGAAGAAAAAGAAATTTCAATTTCATTGTTAAGTTTATTTATTAGTTCTATTCCTATTTTTTCTAAATAATTTTTGTCAAATTTTGAAAAAACTATTTTGGCTATTTTTTCTTTTTGTAAAATTTCTATATCATTTATAATTTTATATTTTTCATTTACTATATCTTTGATTTTTAATATTTCTTTTAAAGGATTATAACAATAACAATAATCAATTGTATAAAACATTATCATAATATTATAGTTTTTTCCTAAATCAAAAATTTTTTTTGATAAAGAATAATTAATGTCATTAAAATAAATAATATTTTTAGATTTGTTTGAAATTATAACAGAACCATTTAAGATTATTGAATATTCATTATCTGAATTATCTAAATTTAATGTCTTTAATATATATGTTATTGCATCATAACTTCTTCCTGTTGCAACACAAAATTTTACTCCTTTTTTTCTTATTTTTTCAACTATTTCAATATTAAATTCAGGAACATTGTTTCTTGAAAGAAATGTTCTATCTAAATCTGAAAAAACTAATTTATATTTTTTCATTTTATTGTTTTTTTAATTTTAAAATAAATTATATATTTTTTAATTGATTATTAAAAATATATATTATAAAAATTATTTATTTAAAGTATAAAATTATTTATTTAAAAATGCAATTGAGTTTAATATTCTTATATTTAATAAATTTATCTTATGAATATGTAATTATTCCTTTTAAAAGTTCATTATCAAATATAGAAGATAATTTAACCCCTAGTCAATTTATGAATAAAATGTTATACAATGATATAACAACAAGTATTAAAATAGGAAATCCTTATCAAAATTTAAATTTTTTTTTCGATTTTATTTCTTATCATTCATATATTTTAGATTCAAATTTACCTGAAATAAAATCAAAAGAAAAATACAATAAAAAAAAATCATCATCATATAATCAATATAATAAAGAAAATGAAACAATTTTGTTCGAAAAAACTTTATTTCAAAATGGAAATAATAGTACAGATATATTAAAATTAAACGACAAAACAAAAGAATTTCCTTTAAATTTTGTATTAGTGACAAAAATAAATCAGGAAACAAATTTAAATTATTCAGGTACTTTTGGATTAGGAGTCATTGATAATGGAAAACCTCAATTTAAAGAAAGTGGGTTCATACATTCATTAAAAAAAAATAACTTAATAGATAATTATATGTTTACATTAAAATTTAATGAGAAAAACAACAATGGAAGAATAATAATAGGAAAAAATATATATGAAAATTATTCAGATGATTTATTTAAAAGTGCAAATGTAAAAATTCTAAATGAATTAAAGTTAAATTGGGGATGGGATTATTTTTCAGTATATTATAATGATAGAGTAACTAGTATTTCTACTACATTTATTAATCCTAATCTTGGTGTTGTAATTATGGATTTAAATGTGAAAAAAGAATTGGTAACAAATTTTTTTGGAAAAAAAATTAGTGAGAATAAATGCTTTGAAGAAAAAGTTAATTTTTATTATTCTTTTTTTTATTGTAATGAAGATGTTAATTTAGATATTATTAATTTTGAATTTAAAAGACCAAATGGAAATATAACCTTTAAATTAGATTATAATGATTTAACTAAAGTTTATAATGGAAAAAAATATTTATTAATTATATTTGATCAATTATTATCTTCTTATGAAATTTATATTGGATTACCTTTGCTTAAAAAATATGATTTTATTTTTGATCAAGATAAAAAAATTATGGGTCTTTATGAGTTTAAAGTTGATTTTAAAGAAGGAGAAATTGATGATGATGATGATAAAAGTAAGAAAGATGATGGGAAAAGTGTTCCTGGAAAAAAAAATTATAACTTATATATTATAATAGTTGTATTTTTTTCATTTTTACTTATCTTATATTTTATTTTTATTATGTATAGAAAAAGTAGAAGAAAAAAAATGGGATTTTTAGATGAAGAAGTTGATTATGAAGAATTTGATAAAATTTAAATATAGAAATATTAATATTTATTTAAAAATTAACAAATATAAAAATATAAATATAAGTATATTTTAAAAAAAAATAAATTCAACCAATTTTGAAGAAATATCTAAAATAAATTAAAAAAAACAAAAAATGAATTCAAAATATAAAAAAATATCTCTTTCAGAAATATTAACAATCCTAAATGGAAAAGAGGAAGAAAACAAACCATTTTTATTTATAAATCCATCATCAACATTAGATACATTTTTTAGTATAAAAGCTCGTTTAATAGATATTTATAAATTAAAGAAGAAATTAGACGAAGATGCAACATTAAAAAATGAAATTCAAAAAGAAATTCAAGAACAAATGGCTTCAGGAATGAGAAATGGTGATTGGTTAGTTTATCATTTAGGAAAAGATCCAAAATTTGATTTAGTTTCTTTTTTAAAACAATTTCAATTTTATGATAAAGATATGAGTAAACCTGAAAATATTAAAAAAAAAGATTTTGTCTTAGGACATAAAATTGTTATTAAAGAAAATTTAGTCGATATTTTTGGTAATAGAGGAATATTTGATGTTAGAGATACTTTTAAATTCTGCTTTATGAGTACTTGTAATGTTAATGATATTGATTGTTTACTTAATGTTAATAAAGAATTTGAATTTGATGTTTATATTGTTTAAAAATTATGGAATATTATTATATATTTATTTAAATTTTTTATTTTTTAAATTTATTTTTTATATATTTATATTCTTTCTTTTAACATTTTTTATTTTTATATATAGAACAAATTATTTTTCATTTTATTTCATGTTAATTTCGTTTTTATTTCTTTTTGATACATTTTTATACTTTTTCTTACGTCATCATTTTCTTCTTTTGCAATCTTAATTAATAAAATGCTTAAATTTTTTAAAATTAAATCACTTTCATTTTTAATGAAAGATTTTATTAAAATTGAATTATCATTTTTATTTCCTAAATTATTATCAATATCTTCAATTATTATTGTTCTTTTTATATCCCTTCCTAATTTATCAAAATCTTTATAATATTCTTCATTTAAATAAGTTGAATTTTCTTTACACAAATTAAATTCAAAAAATTTTTCTTTTTCTTCAATTATATTTAATATTTTATCAGAATAATTTTTATTTCCATAAGTAAAAGAAATCAATTCATAATAAGGAATTAAAGAAGACAGAAAATCTATTATATTATTTCTTAAAATAATTTTATTATTTTTCAAACAATGAATTAAAGTTTCATCTAAATTAATTATAATAGTATAATTTTTATTAGTTTTAAAAGGAATAATTTGAGTATTTCTTTTAGCTTGAATTCTCCTACTATTTTTTGTATAATTTTTATTAAGTGAATTTTGAATAGGATTATAAAAATCAATAAAGTTTTTTTTTAAATTTAAATTGTGAGTTGTGGCATAAATATTAGAATTATTATTATTTTCATTATCATAATAATTGTCATTATAATTATTATTATTTTCATCCGGATTTTCATTAATAATAATTTTAACATGACTATCAGGGCAACTTCCATCAACAGTATGATAAATCTTATTATTATAGGAAGTATGATTTGAATTAGTTTCATTAGTATAATTATATTTTCTGTGATTTTTGCTTTTAAATCTTTTATAAGGAAAAATTAAACCTCCAATTGAAAAAGCATTTACATTATTTATATTTCCAATATCATTACTTTCATTTATTGCATTATATGAAAAATTTGGTGATTGTGTTCTATATGAATTTAATGCTGAAGCTGAATTTAAATATATATGTTTTTTAGTTGAATTATTGTTGTCTTTTGAATATCCTCTGTTTTCTTTTTCATAATTTATATTATGATTTGGTGCTCGATATGATTGACTTGGTTTATGTTTAAATATATTATTTGGGTTTTCTTCTATTTTTGTTTCTTTTATTTTATTATTTTTTTTATTTGTATTTTTTATTTTTTCTTTATAAAAATTATAGATTTCTTGATAATTTATTCTTCTTATATTTTTTAATATTAAATCCAAATCATTTGAAATTAAAGGAATTATTTGATCATATTTTGATATAATAATATTAAGGGAATTTGATATATTTATATATAAATTTGTTATAATATTTGATTTTTCTTTTAAATTTATTTCATTTGAATTGATACATTTTTCAAATATTATTTCAATTAAAGTTTTACAACAATCTAAAATTTTATTTGAGTCAAATTCAAACAAATAATATTTTTCATTATTAGATAAACTATAAATTAAAATAACTGATAATAAAATTAAATTCATTGAGTTATTTATTAATGGCATATATTCTAAAGCTTTTGTTTTTTCAAGTATTGAATCAAAATTATTATTGAATAAATCAATAAATTCTTCACATTTTTTATCACAATTTTCATAATTGGTAAATAAATTTTTTAATTGAATAAATAAATTTTTCAGATTTAAAATAATCTTTTCAATTTCTTTATTATTTTTTTCTATATTTATTTTATTAACAGTAATCTTATTTTTTTTATTTTGAAAGGTATTAGTATAATTATTTTTTAAAGGATTAATTAAAATAGGTTTGTCTTTTTTTTCGTTATTTAAATTATGAATTTTACTAATATTTTTTAATAATCCATCTTTATTAATTGAAATAGGTAATTTTTGAAGTGTACTTAATATTTCTTTTTTATATAAACATTTATTTTTTAAATTTATTATTGATGATATTGCAGATTTTGTACTTGCTAAACTTGAATCACTTTCTTTTCTAGGTAAAGAAGACATTTTTTAATTTTTATTTTTTTGTAAAATATTGTATATAATTATTGAAAACATAAAATAAGATTTAAATTTAAAATAATTTCTTTAATAATTATTTAAAAGTTGAAAATTAAACTTTAATTCCATTATTACAGTTAATTATTACTAAATATATTTAATTTAATAGAACTTTCTTAAATCATCATAATTAATTATGAACTATATTAATAAAAAATTTTTTCTTTTAGAAAATCATTGATAATAATATCATTTAACATAGTATCAATACATTATAAATATAATTCTTGTATTTGATTTAAATTAATTTAAATATGATTTGTTTAATGATTTTAAATTGTGTTCCTTTTTAATATGTCTATATTTATTGATTAAATTTGAACTTCCATTCTTTTTTTTTGGGGTTTATTTTTTTTTTATTATGATTATAGTTATAGTACAAATATAAATAAGGAGAATTGATTTTTTAGAAAA
>JAEEGI010022012.1_pt1 | contig 12628 bp, 6 predicted proteins | sample 8958751 | NCBI WGS metagenome assembly JAEEGI01 (sample SAMN16246545, study PRJNA631951) | gut metagenome | biome: gut microbiome; feature: rumen; material: KS-attached | host: Bos | place: Iran: Karaj | collected 2018-10 | reverse complement strand
CACTACCAAAAGCGGAGTTAATGTTATACTTCATAGGGAAGTCGAAGGCTGCACTTTGTATCTTGCCATCTACCTTAGTACCATTAATCCATTTTGTTACCACATCCTTGTTGCCATCCCAACATTCGCCAACGCTGTAGGTTGGATTAGCCGAAGTATTATACATACCCGTATATTTGGGATCATAACCCTTTACCATATCATAGCGAAAGCCAGCGTAGCCTAACTCTTTCAACAAAAAGTCGAGATAGGTTTTTACGTTTTTCTGCACAGTGGCATTGGTATGGTCCAAATCGCGATAGCCATCAAAGTTATCGCCTGTATCCTTGGCACCAGTAGTCTTATAACCCTTGCTATTACACTCATCATCCTGACAGATGCCCGAGAAGTTGGTATTATCCCACTCTAGTTTGTAATCACCATAAGTTTCATCAGGAAAATCAGTCCATGAAGTAAGACCATTCTTGTGATTAATAACCACATCCTCGATAATTCCTGTACCTTTATCCTTAAAGGTCTGTATCATCTTCTTCAACTCTTCAGTTGTTCCCCAGCAAGAGTTATGATCGAGCCAGAAACAAGGGTCGTAACCCATTGTCTGTCGCTTATTATGATAGTAATCCGAAGTTTTTCCACTCTGAGGTACCCAAATCAGATCGAAATACTGCGAGAGCTCATCAGCCTGCTGTTCCAACACAGTCCATTTGGAATCGGCATAGCCGTCCCAATAAAAGCCCTGTAGCATGACGCCTTTGTAATTCTCAGGCCATCCCTGTGCCACAGCAGCAACGACCACCAAGCAGAATACCAATGTGGAGTAAAATCTTCTCATATGCCTTTTAGTTATCTGTATTACTGAATCTGCTGCAAAGATATGAAAAAAGCCGCTTGGTTATTCCCCAAGCAGCTCATTTTATGCAAGTTATCTTGTGCAACCGTTTGCACGAACACTAGGATTTCGTTGAGTGATACCCGAATTCTTTCAACGCAGGAAGAGCCTTGCCTGTATGGTTATCGAACAGGCCACGATTTAACCAGCATGGCAACAAATCATTTCCACACGCATTCTCTTCAGGGAACCACCAGAAGACTCCAGTAACATTTTGATGATTAGATAGTTCATTCATCAACTCTCTAACAAAAGACGCCTGACCTGCAAGTGATATGGGATAAAACTCAGCATACTGGTCAGGTCCTGTAGCCCACTTATCATTTTCATGAGAATAATAGGCCGCTGTTTCTACAATCATCACTTCTTTGCCAGGGAAAGTAGACTCTAAATTATTGAGAGTAGTACCGAGGTTCTTAACAGAATTATGCCACATAGGATAATAGCTTAGTCCTATAATGTCATAATCAAGACAATACTTTTGCAAGTGCATATAAAAGGATCTTGTCATATCCCACTCTCCTGCACGTTCTGTATGGATTACAATTTTGGCTTCAGGACACACCTCACGACAGGCTTTGCACCCTTTACTTAACAATTTGCATAGTACGCTCCAATTATCATCTTTCATAGGATGAATGCGCCCGACAGGCCAAAGCATTCCAAAAGTTATTTCATTGCCGACCTGAATCATATCAGGTACCACGCCCTTTGCTTTAAAAGAGCTTAAGACTCTAGAAGTATAAGCATACACACTATCCGACAAAGATTCTGGTTTTACATTTTCCCACAGATGAGGTATGGTTTGCTTGCTTGGATCAGCCCAGTAATCGCTATAATGAATATCTAAAAGAAGATCAAATCCGGCATCTTTTACACGCTTACTCAGATTTAATGCATATTTTAGATCTTGGCAAACACCCTCTTCTTTATGCTCTTGGGGGGCATATTCAGGATTTACAAAAAGGCGTACTCGTATGGCATTCCAACCCATCTTCTTAAAGAAGGCTAATGGTTCTATCGGCTTTCCATCGAAATCACGATAAACTGTCCCCGCCTGTTCATAGGATGGCAACAGCGAGATATCTCCACCCAGATATTTCCTAGGTTGACCATTTGCAACCATCGCCAACATCAACAGGAAACAAAATAAACCTTTTTTTCGCATGACTTGTTTCTCTAAATAATCAAGCGGGGCACTTTTTGTAAAGTGCTCCGCCCAATTCTATTTAACTATAATTTTATTCAACTACTTTAGCAATACTCCAATTACCGGTGATGTCGTTCAGATAGAAGTCATAAGTACCAGCAGGTACCTTGATGTTTTCACCACCAGGCTTTAAGTAGTACTTTTCCTCATCAATAGATGCACTACCATCGCCACCCCAGTTTACATCCCATTTGTGGTTCGCACGGAATTTAAGCTCAGTGTCCTCAGCAATGGTGCCACGACCATACCAGTTATGAGGAGCTGTTGCTACCTGGGTGAGCTCAATCTCGCCAGTATCTTTCCAACCGTTGAATCCACCAATAACGGTAATAGCCTCATATTCTGCAGTAGGAGCATCAATGATGGTCCACTCGTAGGTTCTGCTTCCCATATTTACTGTGAAGGTAGCCCATACTTGAGACTCGCTCGGACCAATGGCACCACAACCATCAGCGTCACCACCGAAGATCAGACTACCAGTAGCAGCCGTAGAACCATTTTCGCCACCAAAAACAGCATTCCAGTCACCGAAGTGCTCTTCCGACCAGAACTTCATGCTCCATTGGCTGTTCCATGAAGTAGTGTACGAGTACTTATTACCACCAAGTGCATACATCATGCACTGCTTGTTTTCTGAGCTCCATCCATTGGGCACACCTACCACATAGTACTTGGTTTCCTTTGGCTCAACGGTATATGACAATTTGTTCATATCCAGGGTAACAAGCCATTCTCCAGCACCTGAGATAACAGGTGTTCCCAGCTTCTCAAAACGAGGATCGCCAGGCCATACAAGGAAATTCTGAGAGGCATCATCACCATTATTAGCACAACCAAAAGCAGAGGCGTCAAGCACACCCCAATCAGGTTCTGCACTCTCTACAAAAGGAGTCTTCTTATAAAATTTAAACCAACTAGCGTTTTCATTTGTAGTTACAACCTTAGTTTGGAAAACACCAGGCTCAATCTCTGTGAGCAGTGTAGGATTTGAACGATTCCAACCTTGCCAGTCGCCCAACATCACATAACCATTTTCATCCTTTTCTGGAACGGCCGAATATGGAGTTAAAGACAGCTGTGTTTCAGCAGAAACAGGAACGGCTTCACCAGTAGCAAGATTAGCTGACCATTCTGTCTTCACCGCTACAGCATGCGGCGTAGCCGATCTGTCAAGAGTTGTAATCTCTATCAGCGAGTCAAGCTGAACAGCATTAACAGAAATAACTCCATTTTCATAGGTGTATGGAAGTTTTTCTCCCCCGATGGTAACAGACTTAAGAGCAAAACCTGTAACTTCGGGCTGCGAAACTGTAGCAGCAACAATCTGTACTGTCTCAGCAGCATTATCCATCACCACATTTGCCTGACTGCCAGCAGAAATAGTCAATCCATATGCAGCGGCATCCTCGCCCTGCTCATTCGACTGTGGACTTGCCCAGTCTTTAAAATCCTCGGTGCAAGAGGTGAATGCTGCTGCACAGAGCAGCATTCCACCAAATAATATCTGTTTCTTCATACGATTCATCATTTTAACCATTATTTAATAGAACCAGTATTGTTATCGAAATCAAGCGAGAGAGTCATACCTGGACCTACAGTAATACTATAGTTCTCGGGATCCTCCTTTGCGGGCTTAGCCTTTTCGGCAGCACCTGCAGCCCAGTCGCTTGGGATATCGAAATCACGATAATAGATAGTTTCCTTATTATAAAGGGTAAACTCTGTACGCCACCAGTCTTCACCAGGAACCTCGATATATGCACGAAGCTCACCAGACTTAACAAAATCGCTGAAAGTCCATAAGCCCTTGCCTTCAGGAGCTGTCATAGGAACACCCTCCCAACTATCTATAGAGTTACCAATCACATAGACCTTTCCTGGAGCAACATACATTGTTGTATTAAGTTTGTTGCCAGAAACCTTAATGACAAACTTCAGTACATACCATCCGGCCTTATCAAAGACGATATTATTATCCTTATCAGTAGAGACTGTCATTCCATCCACCTGGTTCTCAATCTTATCTATCTTGTCGTAGCCAAACCATGCCTCTTCCTTGTCTCCCCATTTGAAGCCATCAGCATTGTTATAAACTATTGTATAGAAAAGACCCTTTTTACTTTCGTTGTATACGGGAGCTAAAGGTTTCCACGTTTTCCAGCTGTCACCAATAGAACCACCACAAACGAAAACTTTCTCAGGCAGTTTAACATCAGATGGAGTATCGTAACTCAATACATTAACTGATATTGAATTAGAGAACACCTCACCAAAGTTCTTCTGGTTAGAATCGGCCAGATATGCACGAAGACGGAAATACAAAGGCATCACCCCTTCAGGATCAGCATCATTATGAGCAGCACGATACATATCCAACACTGTAGAATTAAGTTCTGCAGCTTCGATATTAATCTTTGTAGAAGTATAGGTGGTAGCTAATTCTTTCCAACCACTTTCATTGGTGGCATCCAGAGAAATCTGGACCGCATAAGTAACCGCAGCAGGCCAGCCACCATAATCAGGCTGGGTTGTTGTCAGATTAACATAGTTTGCTGCAGGAATATCATATACATTATTTGCTGCGAATTCCGGGGTATTGAGTACAAAGCTCTCAGGAAATGTCAGCGTAGGATTACTGTCGTTGTCATCCTTACATGAAGTAAGGAAAGGCAAAGTGGCAATCACTGCAAATAGCAGACTTTTATATATCTTTTTCATATTAATTACCTTATTTGATGTTCTATATCTACAATTAATATCCAGGATTCTGTGTCAGATTTGGATTGTTAATCAGGTCATTAACAGGGATGGCGTAAATATAACGGTAAGATGGCACATCATAAGTACCAAATCTAACCTGATCCATACGATGCCTTCCCTCAAACCAGAACTCTCTAACCCATTCATCCTTAATATCGTTAAGGGTATAAGAAGCAAGCTCAGAAGCATGAGCACGCTTACGAAGCACATTAATCTTCTCTGCAGCAGCAGCAGTACTACCATTCAAGCGAGTCTCGGCCTCAGCATAATTCAGATAGGCCTCAGCAACACGCATCAAAGGAAGGTCGGTATCAACTTTTGCCAATGCACTAGGCTGTTTGCCATCAGAACGCACATTACGGAACTTAACGCAACCGTAACCATTATTGGCTTCTGTACGATCCTCAATATTTCTGGTATAATCTGTTGTATAGAACAAAGCACGATCATCACCAGCGGCCTCCGTAATATCCTGTGTCTTAGTTGTTTCCTTTGGTGCATCAACACCTTTTCCAAAGAACACATCTACCACTGCACCTGTTGGCTTGTTACACTTACCCCAAGAAACATCTGTTCCAGAAGGAATCAGGACATCCATGTTGCTCATATCACGTTTTTCATAACATGACAATACCAAGAAATGCATAGAACCATGACTCTGAGTATTCAAACCATCATTCAGAACTGGGAAAATATTCTCATACTGAGCACCATTGGTATCATTATCAGCAAGGAAGAGCATCTGATAGGCAGAATAAACCTCACCAGTAGCAGGGTTGGTAGCACCAGCAGTGGTTAACTTATAATAGCCATTATTGATTACCTTCTCGGCATATTCCTTTGCCTTTGCCCACTGAGCTGTACCAGTGTAAACCTCGGCATTCAGATAGAGGCGTGACAAAAGCAACCATGCTGCAACCTTGTCAACACGTCCGTACTGATTAGCGCCAGGAGCAGCGAGATCTGGCTCAATTTCCAGAAGTTCCTTCTCAATGTAAGCAAAATACTCAGGACGAGTATAGCGTACACCAGGTTCCAAACTAACATGCTCAATAAATGCAGCATTAGCATAGAAGTCCATGACATAATAGTAAAGCAATGAGCGAATGAGTCGAACCTCAGCACGCTTATGCTTGGTCTCCTCTGTACCGTCTTCTGCAACCTCATCGAGATAATAGTTACACAACGTGATAGAGAAGAACAAACGGTAATAAACACCGATCGAGCTGGCATTGTCGGCACCCCAAGTCTTATTTATCAGCTCAGGCAGTCCTGTATCATCCCATCTCCAAGAAGCCTCTCCTGAGGGGAATTCATTCAACTCCCAACTCTTACGGAACAAGTCGGAACGACCTTCATCAAGGTCAGCAATATCTCTATTGCCATCAGGACCTTTCTGACCTGTTAATGCAAAACTAGAATAAATCTTATTCAGAAGTGCATCTGTATCAAGTGTAGCAGTCTGCTGTGGGTTAATATTCTCCACATCCAGGTCTTTTACACATGACGTTGTCATTGCTCCCACAAAAAGCAGAGCAGCTACAACGGTAATGTATGATTTAATTTTATTGAGTATCATAATAATATCCTTTTATTTGATTAGAAATTCAAATTCAGACCAAGGATGCCTACGAATGGACGTGGATAGATGTTGCCATCATAGCCACCATCGATTTCAGGATCAAGTCCCTTGTACTTTGTAATTGTAAACACATTCTGAGCAGTTGCATATACACGACCGCTGGCCTTTAATCCAAACAGATTGTCGAAAGAGTAACCAAGTGTAATATTGTCACACTTCAGGAACGAAGCATTCTGGATATAGCAGTCGCTCAAAGCACCACGCACTTCACCAAGTTTCCAGTTCTTGTCCTTGGCAATATCAATGACATTATGCCAAGCATTTCCACTATATACACTACCCAGCACCAATTTAGAGTTTCCTGCCTCTACACCATTATAGACATAATTATTTATGCTTGCACGGAGTGAGAAGCCCAAATCCCAATGCTTATACTGCAACTTAGAGGTGAAGCCCATGGTTACGTCAGGCGAGCTTTTCTTGTAGAAGTAGCGGTCGCTCTGGTTAACGATTCCATCAGCATTACGATCTACATACTGACCCTCTACTGGGAGACCATTGGCATCATAAACCTGCTGATAAACATAATATGCCTCAACAGCGTGACCAACCTGATAAGCCTTAACACCATCAGAGCCTGCATCACCAATAGCCAAACCACCATGAAGAATCTTATAGCCTTCATCAGAACCAGCCACCAGTTCGTCAATCTCATTCTTGTTCCAAGTGAGGTTGTAGCCAACTTGCCAGTTCCAGTCCTTTGTCTGGATAGCACGATAGTTCGCAGCGAATTCGAAACCAGTATTGTGAAGCGATCCGATATTCGTTGTAACCTTATTAGAGAAGTTTGTACCTACAGGCACAGTAACAGTATTGATCAGATCCTTTGTCTTACGATGGTAGAAGTCGAAGTTCATCGTCAAACGATCATTCATGAAGCCCATATCGATACCTGCATTCCATGTGGTTGTCTTTTCCCACGTCAGATTTGGATTATAAGCATCTGGACGATAGGTACGTCCGTCACCAAATACAGGATAGTATGCACCCTGAGAGTTTGGAGTATAAGTGGCGATATAGGTATAGTCGCCAATACCCTCCTGCTGTCCAGTGATACCCCAACCCAGACGGAGTTTGAAATCAGAGAGCCATTCAGCTTTCTTCAGGAAAGGTTCTTCGTTAATCTTCCAAGCAAGAGCAACAGATGGGAATAAGCCCCAACGCTTACTCTTCTGGAAACGTGACGAGCCATCATCACGCAGTGTGAAGGTCAGCATATAGCGATCTAACAGAGAGTAGTTGAAACGGCCAAAGAACGAAACCAAATAGTTCTCACTCTTATAAAGCGTGTTCTCCGAAGGCTCGAAATAAGTTCCAGCCAGTGCTTTTCCTTCAGAATCTACCTTTGTACATGTTGTTGGATACAATCCATAATAGAAATAGTCTGTTTTAATATGGAAGTGCTGCCACTCATAACCAGCCATAACATCGAAATGGTGAGTATCAGCAATATCCTTCATGTACTGAGCATACATATTGAATGAGAGGTTATAAGTATCCTGAGTATTCCATCCATAGTTACCATAGTAATAAACCTTTGATGCATATGAATATGGAGACTGCGACTTATTACTCTTACCTGAGGTCAGATCCATACCTGCATTCATATGGATATGCAAATCCTCAAATCCATGGATCTTGTAGTCGACCTCGATATTGCCAATCAAAGCCTTTGACTTTCCTTTATCCGAATAGTTGTTCAGAGCTGCAACTGGGTTGCCTGTAGCATAAGTATTGATGTTGGTAGTCCATGCGGTATCACCCCAATCAGCAGTGCTACCCCACTGCCAGTAACCTCCGAAACCATTATCCTTGTTTGTATCATAAACAGGCTTGGTTGGATCCATAAAAATGGCGCCACCAATAGCTGTACCAGCATTTGCATAGGTAGTCTTTGAATACATTCCCTTTGCATTGATGTTGAAATTCAGATGATCATCAAGGAAAGAAGGTGAAAGATTAACACTTGCAGTATAACGCTGGTAGTTATTGGTCTTTACGATACCATTCTGGTCGGTATAACCAAAAGAAACGCGGTACGGCATATTCTTTAAGCCACCAGCAACCGTAATATTATGGTCGGTACTTATAGCTGCGCGATAAATCTCGCCCTGCCAATCGGTATCAGCAAAGAGATGATTTCCTGCAGCGTCGAAATATCCCAAATTCTTGTAATAATCACTTGCAAGATATTGTTCCTCTGTAAGTCCCTTCTCATTCATTACCAGATCTTTCACATATGCCTGATACTCTGAAGAATTCATCACATCCATCTTCTTCTTAATGGCACTGATAGACACATTACCATTATAAGAAATCTGAGGCTTTGAACTCTTGCGTCCCTTCTTAGTGGTGATGATGATCACACCGTTTGAAGCACGGCTACCATAGATAGCTGTGGCAGAAGCATCTTTCAGCACAGTGAACGACTCGATATCATTCGGGTTAACAAGTGAAAGAGGATTAGAAGCTCCCTGCATACCGTAGCTATCCATAGCCAAACCATCGATAACAATCAATGGATTGTTAGAAGCGTTCAGTGACGAACCACCACGGATACGGATGGTAGCGCCAGCACCGGCTTCACCACCACTGTTTGTAATATTTACACCTGCAATCTTACCCTGCAACATATCTTGCGCAGAAGTTTGCAGTCCGTGGTTCATCTCGTCAGGTTTAATAGCTGTTACAGAACCTGTCAAGTCACTTTTCTTAGCACGGCCGTAACCGATAACAACGACGTTCTCAAGTACTTGAGCGTCGTCTTTCAGCGTTACGACAAGATTAGGTGCAGCCTTTACGGTGGCGTTCTGATAGCCAACGTAAGAGATGGTAATAGTAGCACCTTCGTTAGCCTTCAGCGTAAAGTTACCGTCGAAATCAGATACGGTAGCGGTCTGAGTGCCGTCAACACGTACTGTTGCGCCGATAATGGGTTCGCCTGTAGCATCTTTCACATGGCCTTTTACATCAATCTGAGCAAAGGCACTTACCGACAGGAACAGACCTAAAATAAGGCCAAGCACCCTCATCGGTAATCGACGCGAGTCGCTTCGCTCGCGAAGAAATTGAATGTTTACCTGCTTCATCATTACATTTAAATTAGAGTTAATTTGTTAATGTTATATCGTCTTAAGCCTTTATGGAGCTTGAATTTACAGTTTTATCGGTGCAAAGATAAATCAGATTTCAATACGTTATTCTTTTTTTTGTTTAAAATTGTTATTTTCACGATGCAAACGTTTGCATACAATAAAGGCCTGCATCATTACGATACAGGCCTATACCTTATTATATATAAGTAACTTATGGCGTTACTCTGATCCAGTCAGCATCCAGATTGCCACGATCAGATTTAGCATTATAATCTACAGATACATAGCCGAACTTAGCGCCAATCCATTTTCCCTCGCGCATCTGGAACTCAGTGCCACAGGGTTTGAACTTCTTACCATCCAGACTGTAGGCGAACTTCAACTTAGAGTTATCTACACTCAGGCGGAAATAGATATCCATGTGGATTCCTGGCTTGTAGTCGATCTTATCCTCGGCTGTGGGGTTAAGGGTTGCAATCAGCTGTTCTGTTTGTGGATTATCTTTATCGGCCGCCTTACAGGTAAGTTGCAGCAGTTGGAACTGCTTACCAACACGCTTTACTACCAACGCCGAATAGTCGAGTCCCATCATGATAAGTCCGCCCATCTGTCCTTCGGCTTTAGAAGTGAAGCGGATTTTGGTGGTAGCTGTAAACTTATCGGCAGGTGTTTTCTGCAACAACAGATTGGGCACCTCCCAGAAGTTTACAAAGTTATCGGAGAGTTTGTAGTTATAGATACGATAGGTGCCAAAAGCGGTAGGCATGCCGAATTTCTCATCGTAATTTGCGTGCCACTGCCACTGCTTGCCCAACGTTACACCATTGAACTCATCGCTCTCAGCAGGGTTTACCACCAGCGTTGAACAGCTCTTCGGCTTCTTAAAGGTAGTTACAGGTTCGCCCTTCTTACCCATGATGGGCCAACCAGTACTCCAATCAACAGGATTCAAGTGAACCACGCGACCGTAAGCCTCCTTATCCTGGAAATGCAGGAACCAATCCTCGCCGTATTTGGTATGCACCCATCCGCCCTGATGAGGGCCGTTGATAGCGGTCTTGCCCTGAGCTAACACGATTTTGTGCTCGTAAGGACCATAAGGACTCTTACTACGCATAGCCAACTGGAAGCCAGTAGGCACACCACCAGCAGGACACATAATCCAGTACCAACCATCGCGCTTATAGAACTTGGGACCCTCGCAAGTGCGGTTTGCAGTGCCGTTACCATCGAATACAATGACCGGCTCGCCAATGGCACGGGTACCATCGGCCGACATCTCACGAACTGTAAGCACCGATGCGAACTTAGAACGACTGTTAGCCCATCCGTTTACCAAGTAGCAACGGCCATCCTCGTCCCAAAGCGGGGTGGTATCGATATAGCCCTGACCCTTGATCACACAAAGTGGAGCACTCCATTTGCCAGCAGGATCCTGTGTTTTTACCATATACACGCCAAAGTCGGGATCGCCCCAATAGATATAGTACCAGCCAGCATGATAGCGGATACTTGGCGCCCACACGCCAGCACCATGCTGGGGCAAGCTAAAATGCTGCAGCAAAGCCTCATCACCTTCATAAAGATTAGTGAGTGCGTAGTTGATAATCTCCCAATTTACCAAATCCTTAGAGTGCAGGATGGGCAAACCAGGTACGCACTGGAACGACGATGCCGTCATGTAATAATCGTCGCCGCTGGCACCCACGCATACATCGGGGTCGCTATAGTCGGCATTAATCACGGGGTTGGTGTAGGTGCCATCACCATTGTCGGGGCTCCACACCTTCGACACATATTGAGCCGAAGCTAAAAGAGGTAGGCAGAGTGCTGCCATCAGAATCGTTCTTTTCATATTTTTGTAGTTTTCTTTTTATAAGTGTTTCTTGAAGAAATCGAGCACACGCTGCTGTGAGCGGAGACCGCAGCTGTGGGGCATATCCCAGAGTTCGGTTTCAATCTTATCGCCAGCACCCTGACTCTGCCAGGTGGCATGCATGGTGGCAAAAGCCTTCTCGACTCCAGGTACAGGGAACAGTTTATCCTGCTTACCATTGATAAAGAGCATAGGTTTAGGACAAGCTAAACTGGCCACATGGGGATAGTCCATCCAACGGCGCAGACCAGGGAAACAGTTGGCAAAGCCGCCATTCTCGGTACGGCTGTACTTGAATCCCATCTGCTCATCGGCTGTTACCATCCAGCAGACAGCGGCGCCCACTTTGATGCGGTCACTGAGGGCAGCCAGCATCCAGGCACGATAAGCACCCATCGACCAACCTGTACAGCCAATGCGCGAACCATCAACCTCGGGCATCTGTGCCAAGAACTCGGTGCCAGCGATATCGTCGTAGGTCATCCAGGCCGAGAGGTCGATGCCATACAGCATCATGTTGCCGGCAATCATATCGTAACGGTCGCGCTGGGCACCTTCTTTCTGTCCGCGCTCACCCCACATCGGAGCATCGGCCGAAAATACTACATAGCCCTGCTTGGCCAGATAATCGCCAAAGAACTGTCCCTCGTAGCCCTTCAGCCACTCCTCGGCATCTTTTACGACTGCCGCCTCTTCGCAAGCCAAAGGCCGAATCATCTTCTCCTTACCTATATATAAATGGGCACCATGATCGTGCAACAGGTTGACGGCAGGGAACGGTCCCTTACCATCGGGAATGAGCACATAGGCAGGCACGGTATAGTACTGCGATAAGCGGATCTCAATCTTCTGGGCCTTATAGCCATCGCGCTGTTCCTCGAAGAGAACCTTAGCCTGATAGCCATCGGCAGGTGGTGGCGGTGGCATCAGCATACAGTCGAACACCTTCTGGCGGGCCACTTTTTTCCACTTGGCAAACTTCTTAAAGCCACTATTCTCCCAAGCCAGTGGGTAATCGAAATGGGCAATCAGCGAGTCGGCATAGACAGGCAGATTACGCATAAACTCATATTTAGCACGTTTCTGCGCCGACATGTTGACGCAGCAGAACATCATGAATGCGATGATTAATGCATTTGTTTTTTGAGCCATACCA
>JAEEGI010022005.1_pt1 | contig 12633 bp, 11 predicted proteins | sample 8958751 | NCBI WGS metagenome assembly JAEEGI01 (sample SAMN16246545, study PRJNA631951) | gut metagenome | biome: gut microbiome; feature: rumen; material: KS-attached | host: Bos | place: Iran: Karaj | collected 2018-10 | reverse complement strand
ACGATGGAGGAGACGACTCTTTTCATCAGAGGTTCCGCATTCGGTGTCCTGCCGCTGCTGATGATGCCTTGTCTGATGACTTTCCTGCAGATATGCAACAAGTCGGCCCTGTCACTGGCTTCGACTGGTGTCCTGGCTGTCTTCAATACGCTGATCTGTCTCTTTTTTGTCTATGTGAGAAAGGGCGGGATCTTTTCGGTCGCCCTGGCGACTTCACTGAGCATCCTGATCACGGATCTTTTCATGATCGGCTATCTGCTGATCCGAAGGGATCTGCTGCTTTTCCGGATGAAGGACTTCAATGCGAAGATGATGAAAGAGATGCTGGTACTGGGTTCACCGGCTTCCCTGGCGGGCATCATGTATGCGATCCGCAACATCTTCATCAATTCCAACGCCGCCATCGTCGGCGGCATCACGGCCGTCAATTCACTGGCGATACTGGGTTCCTGCGACTGCTTCTTCGACTGTCTCAACCTCGGGGCGGGGAATACTTTATCGATGCTGGCAGGGGTCTTCGTCGGCGAGAGGGATGTCAGATCTTTGAAGGAACTGATGAAGATCGCGCTGACGGTGGGCCTGATCCAGTGCACAGGCAAGATCATGTTTGCCGTCTTCCTGGGCAGGGGTTTTGCGATGATGTTCGGTGCGGAAGGCGCGGTCGTCGATTCGACCTGGAAGCTGCTGCTTTTCTACAATCTCTGTTCGCCTATCAACATCTTCTCTGTCGTTTTCATAGGGGTCTATCAGAATCTGGACAGGGTCGCTTTCTGCAACATGCTTTATCCGATCAACTGTCTGATCGTTCCGGCGATCTGCTGCTTCTTCCTGAGCAGGATCTTCGGCATCGATCTGATCTTCGGCTGCTATATCGTCGCTGAGATCGTCACGCTGACCTGCATCTATGTGACAGCCTGTCGGAAGAAGAAAGGCCTTGCCAAGGACCTGGATGACATGCTGTATCTGGGACAGGAACTGGATGCCGATGGCAAGTATTCCATTTCCATCCGGGAGATCCCGGAGGTGGTCAATGTCTCGGAGCGCGTTCAGGAATTCTGTCTGAGCAAGGGGATCGACAAGAGGCGCAGCATGCTGGCGGGCTTGTGCATGGAGGAGATGGCCGGCAATGTCGTGGAACACGGCTTCAACAAAGACAAGAGAAAACACAGCATCGATGTCTTTGCCTGCGTGGATGGCGATGATGTCCTTTTGAGACTGCGCGACAACTGTGTGCCTTTCGATCCTCACAGCAAGCTGCAGATGCATGAGGGCGATGATCCGGTCAGGAACGTCGGCATCAAGCTGGTCTCCAGGATCGCCAAGGAGATGAACTATCAGACGACCTATGGCATGAATGTCCTGAATATCAGACTGTAGGAAAGAAGGGGACATTTGGCTGTTATCCGGTCCATCTGGTCAAAAAGATCGAAAAAACGAAATAAGACATCTTTCACAGCACTTTTCAGGAAGTGCTTTTTTATACAATTGAGTCAGAGAAGGCCCGGATCACAGATCGGGAATGCGGGTCAGCTTTGAGATGATGGAAGAGATTTGGAGTATAATAGGAGATGTTGATTGAGCAGATTGGAATATGGGAAACAGATTGAGGTTGACAAAGCAAGAGGCTGAACTGGTCGTTGAGAGATATCCGGATATCGACATGGAGGATCTCCTCATGCCTGTTGAGGGCATGTCGACAGTGACGAATCTTGATATGCTGATATCGTCTCTGAATTACGATATTGAAAACAAGAAGGTGGATGCAAAGGATCTGCCTGTGCTGGAGGAGGTCAAAGCGAAGGCTTCTTTTTTCAGAACACACAAGGGAAAGAACTACCTGGCCGGTTTTGACAGCGACAGGCTGTGCAGAAAGGCCGATGAGATCGCGATGAAGGCGATCGGTGAGCCGATCGGTCAGGATCTGTACAAGATCGATCAGCTGATCAACTACATACGGGGCATTAAGGATGAGGATGAGAACGAAAAAGAACTGATCCTGCTGGCGATGTACCTGGGTACCAAGCTGGGCGATATCATGCTGAGTGAAGAGGTCCTGAATGCCGGCTACGACTGGGACAGGGTGAAGAAGTACAAGTACCCGTGCATCACCAATCCGCAGACCTCGATGATCTGCAATCCGATCAGTTTCATCTACAGCAAGCTGAAGTATCGTTCTTCAGCTGAGGACAAGGCGGGAACGACAGGAGATTTCTACTATCGTTTCCTGGATCTCATCAAAGAGAAAGCATAAGGCGTCTTTGACGCTTTTTGTATATACTGGTATCAGGAGAACAGATATGTTTTTATTGATCGGTGTCAATGAAAGAAGGGAAGATCTTGATTTCACGCAGGTGATCACCTGTGATGAATGCGGGGCGTTCGGACGTTTCAATGTTTTCGTGGTCTGTACGGTCCTCTATCTTTTTTTCATCCCTGTCTGGAAGTGGAACAGGCGCTACTATGTGGAGACGAGCTGCTGCCACAGTCTCTATGAGCTGGATCCCGAGGTCGGTGCGATGATCGAAAGGGGCGAGGATGTGCATATCGGTGAGGAGGATCTCACGCTGGTCCATTCTTCCTATCAGCAGGGTTTGAAAAGATGCGCCTTCTGCGGCTATGAAACGCAAGAGGATTTTGATTACTGCCCGAAGTGCGGCAGGAGGTTCTGATGCCTCTTCAGATCAGCCGTAACGATATATTGGAGATCAAAGCTGACGCGATCGTGTGTCCGACCGATGCGGTCTTTTCGGGTTCAGGCGGGACAGACAGGCTCATCCATCAGGCGGCCGGGATCAGACTGGATGAGGCGTGTTCCAGACTGCCTTTTCTGAAACAGGGGCAGGCCATCCATACCGGATCCTACGATCTGAAGAACTGTTCCTATATCATTCATACCTGCGGGCCGATCTATGTCGATGGAAAGCACGGCGAAGAGGAGGTTCTGGCTTCCTGTTACAGGGAAAGCCTGGATCTGGCAAAGGAGCTGGAATTGTCTTCGATCGCTTTTCCGCTGATCAGTTCCGGCAATTTCGCTTTTCCCAAGGGGAGCGCTCTTCGCATCGCCAGCGATACCATCGCTTCTTTCCTTCTGGACAATGAGATGGATGTGTCTTTGCTGGTATACGACAAAGAGTCTTTCGATAGCGCGAATAAACTCTATGCGGATATCAGAGACTATCTGACAGATCATCTCAGGCCTAAGCACGACAGCGTCTCTCATCATGTTGCGAAAAGGGAAGAGAAAGAAAAGGTATCGTATGAGCTCATGGAAGAGGCCAAGTTTTCCCTGGGGAAGTCGGAATCCTATTCCTACAATGCTCCGATCCCGAGATTTGAACCGGACGAGTCCTTTTCCGAATGTCTGATCCGGATGATCGATGAGAGGAAGATGCTGGATCCCGAGGTCTACAAGAAGGCCAATATCGACAGGAAGCACTTCAACCACATCAAGAACACGAAGGACTATCGTCCGAAGAAGAAGACGGTGGCGGCTCTGGCGATCGGCATGAAGCTCAACATGAAGGATACGAACACGCTGATGGAGAGGGCGGGTTTTGTCCTTTCCGGAAGTTCAAAATTCGATCTGATCATCAGATACTGCATCGAACATCAGATCTACGATATCTTCCGGATCAACGAGATCCTCTTCGAGGAAGACCAGGAGACCCTGGGCTGCTGATGTCGTCTGCCAGACGACCATAAGTGTCTTTATCTGTTTTAAGATGTGATCGTAAGAAAACGATCACGTTTTAAAAGGAGGACACGATGAACAAAGAATTGACAGAACTGGTATTCATTCTGGACAGGAGCGGCTCGATGGCCGGGCTGGAGTCCGATACGATAGGCGGTTACAATGCGTTTTTAGAGAAGCAGAAAGATGTGGATGGAAAGTGTCTTGTTTCCACGGTCCTTTTCAATCAGGCCAGCAAGGTCGTCCATGACCGCGTGAGTCTTGATGAGATCAGGAAGATGGACAGGAACGACTACCTGGCTTCGGGAACGACGGCACTGATCGATGCGATGGGAGATGCGATCCATCACATCAGGAACGTCCACAGGTACATCAGGGAAGAGGATGTTCCCGGACAGACGATCTTCGTCATCATCACGGATGGTCTGGAGAACGCTTCCCACAGATACAGTTCCGATGAGGTGAAGAAGATGGTTTCTGCGCAGAAGGAAAAGGGATGGGAATTCCTCTTCCTTGGCGCGAATATCGATGCGGTGGAGACCGCTTCCAGGTATGGCATCGATGAGAAGAGGACGGCGGATTTTCATTGCGATGAGAAGGGTGTGAAGAGAAACTTTGAAGTGCTTTCCAAGTCCATCGTCAGATCAAGAGTCTGCGGCTGCGTTTCTGACGACTGGAAAGAGGAGATCGACGAGGATTTCAGAAGCAGAAAGGGGAAATAGGATGTATGGAGCGATCATAGGCGATATCGCCGGTTCGAGGTTTGAATTCGACAATATCAAAAAGAAGGATTTCGAGCTGTTCACGGAAAGGGATTCTTTTACAGATGACTCCGTCATGACGATCGCCGTGGCCAAGGCCTTGTCTTCAAGCAAGGAAAAGGGATATGCGGATCTTGAGGATCAGCTTCTCTTCTGGATGCATGAGATCGGGCAGAATTATCCCTGTTGCGGTTTTGGAGGAAGGTTCTACTACTGGATCATGCGCAATGAGAAAGAGCCCTATCATTCCTTCGGCAACGGTTCGGCCATGCGCACGTCCCATTGTGCCTGGATCGCTTCCTCTCTGGATGAGGCGCTGATGCTGGCGAAGAGATGCGCGGCTGTGACCCACGATCACGAAGAAGGGATCAAAGGAGCCCAGGCGGTCACAGCCTGCATATGGCTGGCCAGGGAAGGAAAGACGAAGGACGAGATCAGAAGCTATGTGAAAGATCGCTTCTATGCGCTTGACTTCACTCTGGATGAGATCAGGGAGGATTATTCTTTCGATGTGACCTGTCAGGGTTCCGTTCCGCAGGCGATCGAGGCCTTTCTGGAGTCGGAGGGCTTTGAAGACTGCATCCGGAATGCGGTCTCGATAGGCGGGGATTCCGATACGATCGCCGCCATTGCCGGCAGTATCGCCGAAGCGTATTTCGGGATCCCGGAAGGTTTTATCGAAAAGGCCAGAGGATATCTGGACGGGTATCTTTCGGATATCATCGATCAGGTTTAAGATCAATATGATGGCTGCACTTTGTGCAGCTTTTCTTTTGGGTGTTATAATACTTCTGTTTATGAAGGAGAAAATGCTATGACGATACTGGCCGTTCTGATCAAACAGGTCTTCATCATGTTCGTGCTGATGGGGATCGGATTCCTTGCCTATAAACGTGGTCTGATCAGTGATGAGGGAAGCAGGGACATTGGAAAGATCCTTCTGAATGTGGCGATACCGGTCGTGGTGATCTCCAATTTCTGCATCGAAAAGACGGCGGAGAAGACAGTGCAGTTCCTGCAGTCGATGCTGCTGTGTCTGATCTGCATGATCCTTTCCATCGTGATGGCGTATCTCTTCTATCACAAAAGGGATCGCATCGCCGAGTTTTCCGCGGCTTTTTCCAATGCCGGATTCATCGGCATTCCGCTGGTCCAGGCGACTTTCGGAAACGAGGCGGTCTTCTTCATTTCGGTCATGATCGTCCTGGTCTCGTCCCTGCAATGGACCTTTGGCGTCTATACGATGACGGATGACAGAAGCGTCATGGATCTTAGGAAGATCATCAGCAATCCGATCGTGATCTCGGTGATCATCGGTGTCCTGATCTATGCTTCAGGAGTCAAGATGCCGCTCATCGTGCGTGACATCTTCTCGCTGATCTCGGCCATCAACACGCCGCTGGCGATGTTCGTATCAGGCGTCTATCTGGCGCAGAGCGATCTGCTGAAGATCATGAAGCAGAAGGATCCCTATCTGGTCAGCCTGGCGAGGCTCATCGTGATCCCGCTTGTTACGGTCCTGGTCTTCCGTCTGATCCCTTTCGGAAGCAGGCAGATGAAACTGGCCATCCTTCTGGCTGCGGCCTGTCCGGTCGGGTCCAATGTGGCCATCTTTGCCCAGCAGTATGGCAAGGATTATCGGAAGGGTGTCGAGTATGTCTGCATCTCGACGATCCTTTCCATCCTGTCTTTGCCGCTTCTTGTCATGATCGCTCAGTTCGTGCTCGGATAAGTTTATAAATCCATGTCATGCACAGTCCGTCTTCACAGAGAAGATGGATTTTTTTATGTTTTTTAGGGTCTCAGTAATAAAATAGAAATTAGAGGTCATGCATATGAAAAAAAGATCATCAAATTTCCGTTTCTGGGTCCTGGTCTGGGGGCTGGGCCTGATCGGCCAGCTCTGCTGGAACATCGAGAATCAGTGGTTCAACACCTTCGTTTATGCCAAGATCGCCAAGGATCCGACCATCATCTCCTGGATGGTGGCTGTTTCAGCGATCGCGACGACGATATCGACTTTCCTGTTTGGCACTCTGTCAGACAGGAAGGGCAAAAGAAAGCCGTTCATGGCGATCGGCTACATCCTCTGGGGCATCTTCACGATCCTTTTCGGGACGACGGAGTTCATCACGAAGGGCGAGCCTGCCGCTGCCGCAAGCGTGGTGATCGTCGCGGGCACGGCAGTCGTTCTGGCCGATGCGCTGATGTCGTTCTTCGGTTCGATGGGCAACGATGCCAGTTACAACGCCTGGCTCAATGACATGATGAACGATGACAACAGGGGAAGCATCGGTGCCGCTTTGGCGACGCAGCCGATCATCGGTACCATCATCGGCACGATACTGGGCGGCATCCTGATCGGTGCGGATGACAACTACATGCGTCTGTTCATCGTCTTCGGCGGCCTGGCCATCGTCTTCGGCGTGCTGTCGCTGTTCATGGTGGAGGATTCAAAGGATCTCAAGCCTTATAAGAACGGGCCTTTCTTCAGACAGCTGATGGATGGCTTCGATTTCAGGGAACTGCTGAAGCACCGGGAGCTGATCTGGGTCTTCCTGGTCCTGACGACCTACTTCATTGCGTTCAATGTCTATTATCCGCATGTGGGCAACTACATGATCTATTATCTGGGTTTCTCGGCAGATTCCATCGGTATCATCCAGGGCATCGCGCTGATCCTGGGCATGTTGTCAGTCATCCCTTCTTCGAAGCTTCTGAACAAGGGGAATTTTGTGACGGCCGCTTCCGTTTCGATCATCCTCAGCATGATCGGTGTCGGCATCCTGGGTCTCTTCGGACGTCCGCAGTATGTCGATCCGACGACGATACTCAACTGGTCTCTGCTGACAGGTCTCTTCTTCTTCGGCTGCGGCTACATCATGTTCATGCAGGTGACGTCGGTGTGGATGAAGCAGCTCTTCCCGGAGGATTCCAAAGGGCAGTTTGAGGGTTTCAGGATCATCTTCTTCGTTCTGATCCCCTGGATCGTTTCTCCTTTCATCGCCAATCCGATCATCAAGAACAACGGCGAGATCATCGATGCCAACGGACAGACGGCTTTCCTGCCGACGCATGTCCTTTTCCTGGTATCGACGGTCCTGATCCTGATCACTTTCGTTCCTCTGATCTTTGCCGCAAAGCGGCGTAAGGAAAACATGAAATGATATTTCTTTTACTGATCCTGGCGATCCTGGTGATCGCTGATGTCTATGTGGCTGAGACGTGTCTGAAGATGATCACACATCCGATCCGGCGTTCGGAAGAGGATATGCGCAAGGCCGAAATGGATGATGGTTTTGCCGACTGCATCGATGCCTATGAGAACAAATGGGAAAGACAGAGCTTTGAGATCGAAAACGACGGTGCCGTCCTTTCCGGTGAGATCATCAAAAATCCGGAAGGAGAAAAGGACAAGGTGGCCATCATCGCCCATGGGCATACGGCGAACCGTTACGCTTCCTTGAAGTATGCGGATATGTTCTACAGACTGGGTTACAATGTCGTGATCTACGATGAGCGCTATTTCGGACGTTCCACCGGTGGCTTCTGTACGCTGGGACAGAAGGAGGCCGATGATCTCAGCAAGGTCTTTTCTCTGGTCAGGGAGCGTTTCGGACAGGATTGCCGGATCGCTGTGCATGGCGAGTCGATGGGTGCTGCCACAAGCCTGATGGTGCTGAAGAAGGAGAAGCCGCAGCTGGTCGTGGCCGACTGTCCGTTCTGCGACAGCAAGCGCCTTTTTAACGAGTATGTCGTCAACAATCTGCATGTCCCGCCTGTCCTGGTCATCCCGCTGGTGATCCTCCTGGGAAAGCTGCAGTATAAGTACTACATCAGGGAAGTGAGTCCGATCGAGGCTGTCAGAAACAGCGATGTGCCGATCTGTTTCATGCATGGCGATGCGGATAAGCTGATCGACTGCGACCATTCCAAACAGATGTTCAAGGTCTGCAAAAATCCGAAGAGCGAGATGCATCTCTTTGAGGGAGCGGGTCATGCGATGTCGGTCGTGCTGCACAGGCAGCTCTATGAAAAGCTCTTGAGGGACTTCGTTATGGCAAACGAATGAGACAGGATCGCAGATCCTGTTTTTGAATGCTGATCCGTACGCTATAATGTTAGGTGGTGGTGAAAATATGAACAATGCATTGACAAGATATCAACAGATCTATCACAAGGATCCCGAATACAGTTCTTTCTGTCCTTACAGGATCTCGCCTTTGGGGGCCCACATCGATCATCAGAACGGCATCATCAACGGTCTGGCGATCGACAAGGGGATCTCCATCTGCTACAGCGAGAAGAAGAACGGGATCGTCGAGCTGACTTCGCTGAATTTTGAAAAGCGCGCCCAGTTCCATGTGAATTCCGTTCCGGAGCACAAGGAAGGCGACTGGGCGGATCACCTGCGAGGCGCGGCGATACAGCTGGGAAGAAGATACAAGCTCAAGACCGGCATGTCGGCCGTGATCGAAGGGAGCCTGCCGATCGGCGGTCTTTCTTCTTCGGCTGCGGTCATCATCGTCTTTCTGGCTGCTTTAGCCAGGGTGAATGAGATCCATCTGGAAGAGTGGGAAGTGATCAACATGGCGAAGGCCGCCGAGAACGAGTATGTCGGCGTCAACTGCGGCAAGCTGGATCAGTCCTGTGAGGTGCTCTGCCGAAAGGATCATCTGCTTTATCTGGACTGTCTGGATGATTCCTATGAACTGATCCGAAAGAGCGATCTGATGCCTGATTTCAGGATCGCGGTCTTTTTCTCGGGCCTTGAGCGTTCCCTGTCCAATTCCAAATACAATCTGCGTCAGGATGAATGCAAGGCGGCTGCCTATTCTCTTCTGGCTTATGCCGGGGAGGACTATGGCAAGTTCAATGAGACGAGGCTCAGGGATGTCGATGAGAGGATCTATGAGGCATATAAAGAGAAGCTGCCGGAGAACTTCCGGAAGCGTGCAGACCACTATTACGGCGAGATCGGCAGAGCCAGAAAAGGTGCTGAACTCTGGAGAGCGGGCGATCTGAAGGGATATGGGAAGCTGGTCTTTGAATCAGGACTTTCCAGCATACGCAATTACGAGTGCGGCTGTCCGGAACTGATCCGTCTCTACGAGATCATGACGGAAACGGAGGGCATCTATGGCGGCAGGTTCTCGGGTGCCGGCTTCAAGGGCTGCTGCATGGCCCTGGTGGATCCCGATCATCTGGAGACCATTGAGAAGAAGGTCACGGAAGAGTATCTGAAGTCTTTCCCGGAACTGAAGGGCAAGTATTCCTTCCATGTCTGCGAGAGCGCAGACGGGGTGAAACTGTGAAGTGCATCATCATCGCTGCCGGTTATGCCACGCGGCTCTATCCGCTGACGGAGAACTTTCCCAAGCCTCTCCTGGAGGTCGATGGAAAGACCATCCTGGATCATCTTCTGGATGAGATCAGCGACGAGGTCGAAGAATACTTCGTGGTGACGAATCACCGCTTCTATGAGCACTTTCTGAAGTGGTCTGAGAAGAGGAAAGAGGAGATAAAAGTCATCGACGATATGACTTCCAGCAACGAGACCAGACTCGGTGCGGTCCGCGACATCGAGCTGGTTGCAAGACAGACCGATGACGACTGTCTGGTGATGGCTGGCGACAATCTGCTTGATTTCTCCCTGGATGGTTTCATCCGTTTCGCGAAGATGAAGGATGCCTCCTGCGTCATGTGCCATGAGGAAAACAGGCTCGAGGCTTTGCGCAAGACGGCGGTCATCGGTGTCGATGAGGATCACCGGATCACCAGCTATGAGGAAAAGCCGTTGGAGCCGAAAGGCCATCTGGCGGTGCCGCCTTTCTATTTCTACAAGAAAGCGGATCTGGCCAGGATAAGCGAGGCTCTTCAAGAAGGATGCAAGGCCGATGCGCCGGGTTCTTTTGCCGCCTGGCTGTCCGAAAAGACAGCGATGTATGCCTATCTGATGCCGGGCAGAAGATATGATATCGGCGATCTGAAGAGCTATGAATATGTGAAAGAAGTCTTCGCGAAGAAGACTTCCTAGAAGGAACTGTCAAAGGCGCTGTCAAAGCGCCTTTTTCTTTTCGATGTATCCTTTTCTGTAATCGGATGGCGTCATGCCATTCACTTTGCGGAAACACTTCACGAAGTAGTTGGCGTCGAAGATGCCGACCGATTCAGCGATCTGCTGGATCGAATATTGTGAAGATCGTAAGAGCCTTCTGGCTTTGCGGATGCGCAGGTCGAGCAGATAGGCGCTCGGCGTCTTTCCGGTCTCTTTTTTGAAATTGTTGATGAGGGTGGCCGTCGATACGCCTAAACGGTCAGCCGTTTCTTCAATGGAGATCATCTCGCTGTAGTAGTTATCAAATATGAATAGAACATCGAAGACCAGCGAGGAATGGGAATCCTTTTTGAATTGACGTATCGTCTGGCAGAATTGACGGATCATCCTTTCATTCTCGCGGTACATCTCTTCGCGGCTGTTGAGATTGCGGATGTTTCGTGAGCTTTCGCCTGAGATCGCGTCGATGACGACAGGAGAGAGTCCGGAGCCCAGGGCGGCGATCCTGACGGTGGCTCTGGTGATGCCGGAAGATATGCGGGAATCATTCGGAGTGACTCCATAGTTGACCATGTATCTGACGTTGTTGTGCAGGAGACGGTAGGAAGAGATGGCCCCCTCGTCATTTCCTTCACTGATCTGTTCCATCATCTCCTGTTCGATGCGGTAGCGTTCGTTGATGATGGTCTCGAAGTTGCGGCGGTCGTATTCCCAGCTTCTGATGCCCGGTTCCCTTTCCGAATAGTTGTATTCCTGAGAGAAAGATGTCTCCTGATAGCCGCAGTTCCTGAGCAGGACGCGGCAGTCCCGCATGACTTCATTCTCATTCGTCAGAGGATAGTTGTTCCGGTATGCCTGGAAGTCTCTGACCGGGAGGTCAGGTATGGCGTTGTTCTGCTTGAGCAATTCGATGTTGGCTGACGTCATATCCTGGGTGATATAGGGTCCTACGAAGATGAGCTCGTTTTCCGTCCTGATGATGACGTAGCGTATCAGAAGCAGGTCACACATGAAAAGGATGGTGTCCGGTCTCATTTCTTTGATCAGTGTTTTGAGGTAGGACAGTGTAAAGTGGTCCTGGCTCTGGTGGAAGAGGTTCCTTCTGCAGAAGTCGGAAAGGTCTTTTTCCTTTTCGATGATCCTGGTCTGAAGACCGGTGATGTCGAACAAAAAATCGCATGCTTCTCTGATTTCCATAGCTGAACTCCAAATAATAAAATATTTCTATATACTATAAAATAATTCTATCATAAAACGGTTTCACAATGATAATCTAATAGTGCGTTAAGAAAGAAGTAAGCGGAAAGCCAGCTGCTCACGGACGCGATTGAAAAAGGAGAAAATATATGGCAAAAGATTACAAAGCTTTAGCGGATGCGGTCATCGCTAAGGTCGGCGGAGCTGAAAACGTAGCTTCGATCTCTCACTGTGTAACTCGTTTACGTTTCAAACTGAATGATGCATCCAAGGCTGACAAAGAAGCACTGACCAAGGTGCCTGGTGTCTTAAAGGTCCTGGAAGCTTCCGGTCAGTTACAGGTCGTTATCGGCCAGGATGTCACTGACGCGTATGATGCGATCCTTGCGAACTATGATCTGAATGCTGCAGGTGAAGTTGCAGCTGATGCGGCTGAAACAAAGGCTGATAAGGGTGAAAAGAAGAAATTAGATATCGCCGGCACGATGGCTGATCTGGTATCCGGTATCTTCATGCCATTCATGGGCGCATTCATGGGCGCCGGACTTCTGAAGGGTGTCCTTGTCCTGCTCACGACTTTCAACATCTTAGCGAAAGATACTTCTACCTACACGATCCTCTATGCTGTAGCTGATGGCACTTTCTACTTCTTGCCGATGTTCCTGGCTTACAGTGCCGGTAAGAAATTCGGCGGCAACCCATTCATCACGATGGCTATCGCTGCTGCAATGCTGTATCCTAACTTCGCTGCTCTGAGCGGTGATGTCACTTTCCTGGGCATCCCTGTCACGATGATGAGCTATTCCAGCACGGTCCTTCCGATCATCGTTGCAGCCTGGATCCAGTCCGTTCTCGAGAAGTTCCTGAATGCGAAACTGCCTAAGGTCATCCGTTCGATCTTCGTTCCACTGATCGTCATGGTCGTC
>JAEEGI010022003.1_pt1 | contig 12634 bp, 12 predicted proteins | sample 8958751 | NCBI WGS metagenome assembly JAEEGI01 (sample SAMN16246545, study PRJNA631951) | gut metagenome | biome: gut microbiome; feature: rumen; material: KS-attached | host: Bos | place: Iran: Karaj | collected 2018-10 | reverse complement strand
AGGGTTTGTTTGGAGAATCACTTGATGGAAGAAAAGAAAAATCCCCTCGGTGTCCTGCCGGTGGGAAAGCTTTTAAGGAAATTTGCGATCCCCTCCATTATCGCGATGATGGTGGGAGCCGTTTACAACATAGTCGATCAGTTTTTCATAGGACACAGTATCGGTGAACTCGGAAATGCTGCTACCAACATAGCATTTCCGTTTGTTATTTCATGCACATCCCTTGCACTGTTATTCGGTATAGGCGGGGCCTCCGCTTTCAACCTTACAATGGGTGAAGGGGACAAAGAAAAAGCAGTCTATTATGTGGGCAACTCGATAACGATGCTTGCCATAGCGGGCGTCGTCTTAAGTCTCATTGCAGAGATTTTTCTTCCCCAGCTTCTTGTCATTTTCGGTTCTCCGGCAAATGTATACGATTACGCAAAGACATATACAAGAATAACCGCACTGGGCTTTCCGATGCTCATACTGACCGCAGGCGGAGCACATCTGGTTCGTGCGGACGGTTCACCTACCTATTCGATGTTTTGCAACATTTCGGGAGCGGTTTTAAACATCTTTCTCGATGCGCTCTTTGTGTTCGTGCTGGGATGGGGGATGGCCGGAGCCGCCCTTGCGACGATAATAGGTCAGTATATTTCCGCTTTCCTTGTAATAAGATATCTTGTTCATTACAAGACCGTTAAGATTGAAAGAAAGCATCTTGTGCCGAGACTTAAATACTTCGGAAGGAACGCTTCTCTCGGAACGGCTTCTTTCTTCAATCAGATAGCCATGATGGTCGTTCAGATAATACTTAACAACTCTCTTAAGTATTACGGCGCGTTGTCGGTGTACGGCGAATCGATACCCATCGCCTGTGTGGGCATCGTTTCAAAGGTTGGGCAGATGTTCTTCTCGGTAATAATCGGAATATCCCAGGGACTTCAGCCTATAGCAAGTTTTAACTACGGTGCAAAACAGTTTGACAGAGTTCGCAAAGCGGTGCTTCTCGCACTTGGCTCGGGAGCCGTGATGTCTGCCTTCGCGTTTATGGTCTTTCAGGTTTTTCCACTTCAGATCATCAAGTTTTTCGGAAAAGGCTCTGACGTATATTATGAGTTTGCGGTTAAGTATTTCAGAATATATTTCTTCTGCATATTCATAAATTTCGTGCAGCCCATAATATCGAATTTCTTTAATTCCACGGGAAGACCGAAGAGAGGTATGACGCTGTCACTCACAAGGCAGATCATTTTCTTTATACCGTTATTGCTCATAATGCCCGGATTCTTCGGAATAGACGGCATTATCTATACAGGTCCGATAGCCGATTCGATGGCTGCGGCAGTTACGATAACAATGGGCTTTTTCGAACTTAAGAAGCCTCATTATTGGCAAAAAGAAACCGCGTAAGAAAGGATATAAGGATGGAATCTACGCTTAAGAGAACGTGGGCGGAGACAGATCTTGATGCCCTTGTTCACAATTACAGGACTTTGAGAGAGCGCGTCGGAAAAGACGTTAAGTTTCTCGGTGTCGTAAAGGCCGACGCATACGGTCACGGCGCAATAGAAGTGTCTAAGGTATTGGAAAAAGAAGGTGCCGATTATCTTGCGGTAAGCAGTATCGATGAAGCCATGGAACTTAGGCTCAACGATATAAAGATGCCTATTCTGATACTCGGGCACACTCCGAAAGAGCAGGTGGGCAGACTTATCGAATACGACATAACCCAGGCCGTTACGTGCAAATCCAAGGCGGTAGAGTATTCCGAAGAGGCAGTTAAGCTCGGAAAGCCTTTAAAGATACACATCAAAGTGGACACCGGAATGAGCAGACTGGGATTTTTGGTTGAAGACGATCATTTCGAGACGGGGGTTGAAGGCATTGCCGAAGCGGTCAATTATCCCATGCTTGATGCGGAAGGTATATTTACACATTTTGCGGTATCCGATGAGCCGGGAGAAGAGTGTAAAGCCTATACCGAGCATCAGTTTAAACTGTTTACCGATGTTATAAAGGGCGTAGAGAGCAAAACGGGAAGACGTTTTAAGATTCGTCACTGCGCCAATACGGGAGCGGTTGCAAACTATCTTGATATGTGTCTTGACATGGTAAGGCCGGGTCTTTTGCTTTACGGATACGGTGAATTTGCCGAGAAACTCGGACTTAAGCCGGTCATGACTCTCAAAAGTGTGGTAAGCACCGTAAAGATATATCCCAAAGGCACAAAGATAAGCTACGGCGGCATATTTGAGACTTCCGACACCACAAGGATCGGCGTTATTCCTTACGGATATGCTGACGGATTTTTAAGATGTCTTTCAAACAAGTGCAGTTTATATACCGAAGAAGGTTTCGCACCTCAACGGGGAAAGATATGCATGGATATGTGCATGATCGATCTTACCGGAAAGCCCGGTGTCGATGTGGGTTCCGAGATCGAGATATTCGGTAATCACAATTCGTTAAACGAGCTGGCGAATTTAGCGGGCACCATACCCTATGAGATCACCTGCGCGGTAAGCAAGCGCGTTCCGAGAACTTATATAAAAGACGGAAAAGTCATCGGAAAAGAATTAATGTTGAGAATGTAAGAAAGGGAAAAGATATGAAATTTTCACAGATCAAATACGAAAGACCGGATTACGAGTCCTTCGGAAAACAGATGAACGAATTCGCAGAAAAACTGCGAGAAGCCAAGACTTTTGAAGAGGCCTATGCCATTCATCAAGAGGCTACGAAACTCTACAATCACCTGGCTTCCATGCTCACGGTATGTCATATCCGTCACGATATCGACACCACCGATGAGTTTTATGAAAAAGAGCAGGACTTTAACGATGAGAACGCTCCTACGATAGAGGAACAGCATCTTAACTATTCAAAGGCTTTCTACGAATCGAAGTTCAGGAAGGAATTCGAGGAGAAAGTGGGCCCCGTAGCCTATAAGAATCTTGAACTTGCCATCGATTATTTTACTCCCGAAATGATCCCTCTTATGCAGGAAGAAAACGCTCTCGTAACAAAATACGAGAAGCTTATCGCTCAGGCAAAGATCGATTGGGAAGGTGAGACGTTAAATCTTTCGCTCATGACAAAATATACGACCGACCCTGACAGAGAGACCCGTAAAAAAGCTTTTGCAAAGACGACCGGTTTCTTTATGGACAACCGTGCGGAACTTGACGAGATATATGACAAGCTTGTTAAATGTCGTACCGCTCAGGCAAAGACGCTTGGATACGATACGTATCTTGAACTCGGTTATGCGAGAATGAACCGTAACGATTACGGTCCCAATGAGGTAAAGGCTTTCAGAGAGGAAGTTAAGGCAAAGCTCGTTCCTTTGGCTACAAAGCTTCATGAGGAAAGAAGAAAACGTATCGGTGTGGATCATCTTTACTACTATGATACCATCAGTTTTAAGAACGGTAACCCCACTCCCAAGGGCGATCCCGACGAGATACTTGCTCAGGGAAAGAAGATGTACGAAGAGCTTTCACCCGAGACCGGTGAGTTCTTTAACTTCATGCTGGACAACGAGCGTTTCGACGTACTGGGAAGAAAGACAAAACGCGCCGGCGGATATATGACTTCCATTCCCGACGATGACAATACGCCTTTCGTATTCGCCAACTTTAACAAGACTGTAGGCGATGTCGATGTCATCACACATGAGTGCGGTCATGCTTTCCAGGGCTACATCACAAGAAAAGACTGCAACGAATACAGAGACATCACCATGGAGACGGCAGAGATCCACTCCATGTCCATGGAGTTCTTCACCGAAAAATGGATGGACAAGTTCTTTGGCGACAGAGCGGAAGATTATAAGAAATATCATCTCGAAGACGCAGTTTGCTTTATACCTTACGGCTGTATGGTCGATGAATTCCAGCACATCGTTTACGAGAATCCCGATATGACCCCCGAAGAAAGAAGAAAAGCATGGGTTGAACTCGAAAAAGTTTATCGTCCGCACATGGATTACGGCGACAACGAGTGCTACTTAACGGGTGGTCTGTGGCAAAGACAGTCACACATCTATTCAATGCCTTTCTATTACATCGATTACTGTCTTGCACAGATGGTTTCGCTCCAGTACAAGGCTTGGATGGAGGAAGATTTTGCCGCAGCATGGAACAGTTACCTTGAGTTCTGCAAGCAGGGTGCAAGAGACTTTTATTCAAGATCGCTTCCCAAGGTAGGGTTGTCGGTTCCTTTTGAAAAAGGATGTCTGGATAAAACAGTTTCCGCTATAGAAAAGAAACTGAATTTCTAATATAATATAAAAGCGGTCGCGAATGCGGCCGCAAATAATAAACGGGGTGATACATATGAAAAAAGCAAAAGCAACCGTATTGGTGGGATTTGTTCTTTTTGCATTATTTTTGGTATTTACTTATCTTGCGGGACATGTAGATGTTGCTCCGATAGGCCCTAACGGTTCATCGGTAGGTTTTTCGGCTATAAACGGTGCTTTCCGCGATACGGTGGGGACCGGGATGTTCTGGTACTACCTTACCGAAGTGTACGGATATCTGTCGCTTTTATTAATGGCGGCATTTGCTGCTTTGGGCGTTTATAAGCTTATTAAGTATAAGAGTTTAAAGAAGGTCGATCCCGAGATCATCTGTCTTGGTGTCTTTTATGTGATAGTACTCGGCATCTATGTTTTCTTTGAAAAATTCATTGTAAACTACAGACCGGTGATACTTGACGCCGAAGAAGGTCTTGAGGCATCATATCCTTCGTCGCATATAATGCTCATCGTATTTGTGATGGGAAGTACTGCGGTCGCCATTGCGTCCATGGTGAGAAAAGAAACCGTTTCGTATGCTAAAGCGATCGTGCTCACATGTGACATAATCGGAGTTACGGGAATAATCGGCCGCTTGCTTTCGGGAGTACATTGGCTTACCGATATTTTTGCGGGCCTTGTGGCAGCAACGGCTCTTTTGATCATTTTCCAGGGAGTGATCGGAATAATAAACGAGAAGAGAGAAGCAAAATAATATGAAATATACATTTAAAGCAGCTGTGGAAGCAAATGAAACGGGAACGGTCATCAACATTCCCTTCAACGTATGGGAAATATGTGATAAAGAAGGAAATGTTCCCGCAAAAGTTAAAGTGGACGGAGCGGTATTTGTCTGCAACCTTATCCCCAAGGGAAAAGGTTATTATGCTATCCCTGTCACGAAAGAACTGGCAAATACGTTAAAAGAAACAGATAAGCACGATGTAACGTTCAGGATCACCAAATCAGAAGTGGAGGACAGCCCTTACAGTTCGGCCAATCCGATAAGAAAGATCGATTCGGTGACATGTGTTCATCAGCCCGCGGACGGCCTTTGCGGTCAATCGTGTATCGCAATGCTTGCGGGCATCACGATAGAAGAGGCCAGCAACATAATGCACTGCGCGGAGTGGCAGGCTACGATGGGTAAGATGATAAACGCGCTCAACTATTTCGGATTTGAACATTCCGAGGAGATCATATACACACTCGGAGACGAGAACGTAACACTTCCCAAGTGCTGTATCATGATGGAAAAGATGGGTCGTTACAATCATTATCTTATCGGATACGATGGGAAATTTTACGATTCGACACTCGGAGTTTTGGATGAGTATGATTTCACAAAACTCGTCGGATATCTTGAAGTATACGTATAAAGACTAAAAAAGCGTATCGCGATCGATACGCTTTTTTTGATCATTTTTTATCGGGAACCTCGACCTTTGAAACGATCTGATTGCCTTCCGCATCAAGATCATAGTAGATGTATACCTGTGTTCCGTCGATGTAATATGTTTCGAAGTGCTCGATATAATCGATCTCGCTCGGCTCTCCGAAAGCATCTATGATATTGGTGCGATCGGTTCCGATCTCTATCTTGACCTTGGTTTTATTTGTGGAAGTTGTTATCTTTTTCGTGGGCTGTTTCTTTTCGCACGCCGCGAGAGAAAGCATCATAACGCCTATAAGTAAAGCCGTAAAAACGGTTTTTAATGTTCTTTTCATAACAAAACTCCTTTGCAAGATGTATGAATAAAGTTTATTTCTTTTGCTCACATTTTTCAAGGACTATTTGTTTTCAGGTAAGTTTGGACTTTTAATCCCTTTCTTGTCGGTGTTACGGTGATCGTTCCGCATTCATCGGTCCTTAGAAAAAAGCTGCCGACGTTTCTCAGCCTTTCAAGAGTTCCTTTGTGCGGATGCCCGTATCGGTTATCTTTCCCGCAGGAGATCACGGTAAGAGTCGGCCTCAGCAATCCAAGTGTTTTTTCGTCCGAAGAATATCTGCTCCCGTGATGTGCGCATATATAAACATCGACTTTTGAGAGATACTTTCTTATTTTTTCTTCCGTCTCCGAGGTTGCATCTCCCGGGATAAGCATGTCGAAATCTTTGTATTTAAGCCATAGAACAGCCGAGTCTTTGTTGGGATCGCAAAACAGATCGCCGCCGTCGGGCCACAGGCAGCACAAAGAAACCCCGCCGTAACATACACTTCCTTTCTGTTGTATGAATGCGGTCGAAACGTCCTTTTCTTTCGCTGCGTCAAAGATATCTTTAAAACTGCTTTCATCGATCGGAGCGGGAGAAGATGATCCCTTTCCTTTGTCGGAAAAATTAACGGCGGGGAAGACGATTCTTTTTACCTTAATGTTTTCACTGCCCGATATCAGATATTCGATCCCGTTTATGTGATCGGCGTCCTCGTGTGACAGATATATGTCTTCGATATGAGTGATACCTTCGCTCATCAGATACGGGAGTATAACGTTTTTGCCTACATCGCTTCTGCTCGTGGAGCCACCGTCGAATAGCAGAGCATTCCTTTTCGAAAGTCTTACGACCGTGCAGTTTCCCTGACCGACATACAAAAAAGCCGATGAAAATGATGTTTTCAAAGGAGACAGGCAAAGTATCGCCACGCTTAGCAAAATGATATGCTGTATCATCTTCGGAAGGAATCTTCTTAGCACAAAGGCCAGCAGAACGATCGAGAGAATGTATATGAAGGCCTGTAAAAAAGTCGGACTGTATACGATCTTAAAGATATCCGCTTTGGATACAAGTATTGACAGCTTATCCAGTATTCGCATTATGAGAGCTATTAGAAAGTCAAATATGGCGGCAGGCACTTTTAATCTCAAAAGCGAGCAAAGAAAAGCAAGAGCGCACAGTGTTATGACAGGACCCGATACGACTCCCAAAAGAAGGTTAACGGGAATGCTCAACAGATTCGAATATGACTGTATGCGCAGAGTAAAAACCGACAGTAATACATATAATATGACCGGGACCGAAAGGTATTCTTTTACCTGTGCGATATTGTCTTCACGGGAATATTTTAGCAGCACGTATTTGTAACGCTCCTTTCTTAGCGGTCTGAAGAGATAAGTGAAATACAGTGCTATGGCGGTTACGGCAGTATAAGAATATATGAACGCGGGATCGTTTATATAAAGCGGATTTAAAAGCAAAGTGACGATCGCGGAAAGGCTGAGCGCACTTAAAATGTCGTATGAGCGGTTGATCACGTCGGCAAACAGGCGCACCGAGAACATGATCAGCGCACGAATGACCGAGACACTAAAACCTGCGAGAGCGGCGTAGAAAAAGACAAAAAGGATGGAAAACAAAGCCGCGTATCTGCGCAGCATCCCACTTCTTTTGATAAGGATGTAAATACCACCGCCGGCAAGCGAAAAATGCAGTCCCGACAGAACAAGAAAGTGAGAGAGATTGGCGTATTTGAACAGTTCTTTTCGCTTTTCGGAAAGGCCGAAACGGTCACCGAAAAGAAGCGTGTTTACGATGTTTCCTTCAAGCGGACAGTATTTGAGTACGCATTTGCAAAAAGTGCGTCTGAGATCGTAGAAGAATTCTTTCGGCGCAAATTTCCGGACAGAAAGAGTCTTTAAGGATGATAAGTTAACATAAAACTCATATCCGCGGTTTTCCCGGTAACTGAAAGCATCGAATTCACCGTGGTTACAGTCTTTTCTAAAATGTCGAAAAGACCCTGAGATCATGACTTCAGAGCCCAAGAAAACTTCGGATTCATTAAGTGCAAGGTCGTTTACATAACAAACACATTTGGCGTGTCTCCGATCGGGTATGTCCGCTTTTATATCAAGTGAAGAGATATTGCCGGAACAGTCGGCTTCGATCGAAAGAACGGTTCCGGTAAAAGTGACATTTTCTTTTTCCTTATACGGCAAAGATCTGCTCTTGTGAAAGAAATTGGCATATATAAAAGAGATAAAAACAACCGTAAGTGCCAACAAAAAGAGGGGACGCTTTTTAAACTCGACTTTTAATGACTTTAAATCTTTAGTGATAAAAGCTGTGAGATCTTTCATTTTATTCAACGCAGATCTCATCTTTCAATTTGTCGTATATGCCCTGCTTAATGCCGGTAACACACATAAGATCCTCACATTTTTTGAATTTCCCTACCGTTTCACGATAGTTTATTATAGCCTCGGCGCGAGTGGAACCTATGCCGGTGAGCGTGGTGAGTTCGCCGACCGACGCTGTGTTGATATTCACAAGTTTTCCGTTCGAAGAGTCTTTTTCGTCGTGTTTGGTAAGGATCAGTGAATCATCATCCAAAGAAGGGGGCTCTTCGTTGTCTGTGGCGGGGACGGTTATCTGCATGCCGTCTTCCAATATCGAAACGAGATTAAGCCTTGACGTGTCTGCGTTTCCGGTCGCTCCGCCGGCTTCGTTTATCAGTTCGTATGTCCTTGAACCCTCGGGCATGACATATACCCCGGGAGAAGAGACTTCTCCCAGGATCGATACATAAATGGTTGTTTTCGGCTGATCCGCTTCACAGGCGGGCGTTTCCTCGTTTAGGCACATTTGCGTTTCGGCGTTTTCGGGTGCAGAAAAATAAGCTCCCTCGTCGTTAAGGTAGTTCCCGTTGTAAGATATGAGTCTGCTTTCCTGATGTTCGCATCCCGCAAGAGTCATTAGAAGCAATAAGATCAGACCGAATACAGATTTATTAAATTTCATTTTCCCTCCACTTGAGGGCGTGCGGTGTAGAACCAATATATCGTGTCGTCTGAGACCTTTCAATAGAAAAACGCTTTCTTTTTAATCGTCAAAACGACGAAATTTCGATGCGATTTCAGCCCGCATTTTCAAACAATCCAGTAAAAGAGAGAGTTTCATTTATGTGCATATTTACTCGCCGATACACCGGCCGCAAACGGCCGGTGTCTTTGGCTGTCGCCAAATGAGAGAAAATAATCATACTATTCACAAATGCTCATACAAAGATCGTATGGCATTTGTTCATAGCATACTTATTTTCTCTCGCCCGGCTCGTAGCTTTATGTTATAATATCGAAAGTGAAAGAAGGTAAGCGTTCTGGGACAGATTAGAGACGATATTAAGCAGAAAAGCTTTAAGAATATATATCTTTTGTACGGTGAAGAGGCGTTTTTGAGGATATACAACAAAAAGGCCTTAAGAGACGCGCTCGTAAGTCCGGACGATTCCCTTAATTACTCTTATTTCGAGGGCACTTCGACTCAGGTCGGAGAAGTGGTCGATCTTGTGAACACAATGCCTTTTATGAGTGAGCACAGACTGGTGTTATGCGAAAACACGGGATGGCTCGCCGGAGAGAGCGGTCTTTCCGACGATAAGTTCACGATGCTTACCGATTCCCTTACGAACATTGGCGAAGATGTGGTCTTTGTCATATGCGAGGAGAAGGTTGACAAGAGATCGAAACTTTTTAAGTTCCTTTCCAAAAACGGAAGCTCGGAGGAGTTTGCCAAGGAAAGTGAAGAAACGTTAAAGAGATGGATCGCGGGTTATCTTAAAAACAGCAATAAAAAGATCACGGCGGCGGCAGCGGAATATCTTCTTACCGAAGTCGGAAACGATATGACGCTTTTGAGTCTGGAGATGGAAAAGCTTATCGCCTGGTGTCTTGAAAGAGACGAAGTCACGATAAAAGATATCGACACCGTTTGTACGCATCAGGTGAACGGAAAGATCTTCGATATGATAACGGCCATTTCGGAGCACAGGCAAAAAGAAGCACTTGCGCTCTATTACGATCTTTTGACGCTGCGTGAGTCGCCTTTTCATATTCAGTCGTTACTTGTTCGTCAGTACAACAATCTTCTGGCGGTTCGTGACGGAATGGACAGAAACTATTCTTTTGCGATGATAGCGGACAAGACCGGGATAAAGGACTGGCTGGTAAAGAAGATGTCATATATTGCCAAGAAGATGCCGTCAGCCAAGATCGAGGAAGCGATCGAAGCATGCGCCGGGGCAGAAGAAGCCATAAAGACGGGCAACATGGTTGACGTTCTTGCGATAGAGTTATTGATCATCTCGCTTTCAAATGCCGCGGGATATTGAAAACAAAGGATTTTTGATGTTTTTTATTTTTTCATGAAGGCATTGATCGAGTACGATATACGGTACACCTTCGGTGATAATCTTTGGTTGTAAACAAAACAGGCAACCAAAAAGGAGATCGTCATGAAGAAGAACATCATCGTATACGCACTCGCAGCAATATTACTTGCAACTTCACTTTTTACTCTTTTTTCGATAAAGGCATCGGGCAGCAATCCCGTCATTTCAAAGCAAAACGTACAGGCCGAAAAAGAGTATGTAAAAGCCTTAAAGGAAGTGCTTAAAGAAAACAGCCTTCCAAACGCCGGTATCACTCTTACAAAAACAAGCGACGGATACACGACCGAATATACGGTGTGCATTCACACGGGGCTGGAAGAAAGTGAAGAATTACTGAATGAGTTAAACGCGGTAGATCCTAAAATAGAAGGGTCATCGGTTTACATAAATTTATCATGATGCTTTTGGCATCACGGAGGACAGCATGAGGGAAACACCCAGGGAATTTGAGATCTACAGACACTTTAAAGGTGATAACTATCAGATAGTCACCACGGCGATCCATTCCGAAACCGGAGAAGAACTTGTTATTTACAAAGCACTCTACGGTGAGGGCAAAACATATGCAAGACCGCTTGATATGTTTCTTAGCGAAGTGGACAGGGAGAAATATCCGAACGCCGATCAAAAGTACCGATTTGAAAAGCAGGAGTTGGCTGCCGATCCGGGTGTGATGGAATTCCTTGCCGCCGAGACTGCCGAGGAGCGGATAAAGATACTTAACAAGATGGAGCTGCGTATAACCGATTCGATGATCGATACGATGGCGATGTCTTTGGACATTGACGTAAAGCAGGGCCCCGTTTCGGAAAGATTTGACGATCTTAAAGGATGCCTCGAAACGATAAAGCGATTTGAAACCAACAGATTAAGATAAAGCGGGATCGGATTATCCCGCAAAGCGGAGGTAATCATGCCCTACAAACTTGATAACAAACTGGTGGTCGGAGTTTCTTCAAGAGCACTTTTCGACCTTACTTACGAAAACGAGATATTTGAAAAAGAAGGAGTCGACGCTTACTGCAAATACCAGGTTGAACACGAAAAAGACCTGTTAAACCCCGGCCCCGGATTCAAACTTATAAAGGCGCTTTTAAAGATAAACGATCTTAAGGGATACGAGGGCAGAGTCGAAGTCATCATAATGTCACGTAACAGTGCCGACACATCGCTTCGCGTGTTCAATTCGATCGAGCATTACGGACTCAATATCACTCGTGCCGTGTTAGCAAGCGGCGGAAGTCTTGCTCCCTACTTAAACGCATTTAAGACGGATCTTTTTCTTTCTGCATATGAAGACGATGTGCAGAGTGCGATCAATTCGGGTATTGCCGCCGGTATCATATGTACCGATTCCGGACGCGATTACAATACAGACGAAGATATCAAACAGATCAGAATAGCATTTGACGGAGACGCCGTTCTTTTCACCGACGAATCCGAAATGATATACCAAAGAGAAGGGCTTGAAGCGTTCGACGAGAACGAAAAGAAGAATGCGGATAAACCACTCCCTCAGGGACCGTTCGCAAAGTTCTTAAAAACGATATCGGATCTTCAAAGAGAATTCGATCCTACGGAGGTACCCATACGGACAGCGCTTGTCACTGCGAGAAGCGCTCCCGCTCACGAGCGGGTGATAAGAACATTAAGAGCATGGAACGTGCGTATAGACGAAGCATTTTTCCTCGGCGGCATCCAGAAGAAGGATGTGCTTGAGGCTTTTGGCGCGCATATTTTCTTTGACGATCAGGCCGTACATACAGGCCCCGCGTCGGAAGTCGTTCCCAGTGCACGAGTGCCCTATAGGAATCAGAAATCTTCCGAGAAGATTTCTGAACCCAATGTTCAGGGTTAGGAACATTGGGTTGCCGAAGGCATTCCGCAGTTGCTTTGGTGTTCCACAAAGCAACTGTTACCGATAGTATGAAAAATAATGAGAGGATAAACTATGAAATTATTAAGCATAGCCGTGCCGTGTTACAATTCGGCGGCATATATGGAGAAATGTGTGGATTCGCTTCTTGTCGGCGGTGACGATGTAGAGATCATCATAGTTGACGACGGATCGCAGAAAGACAATACGGGAGAGATAGCCGACGCGCTCGCAGCCAAATACACAGGCATAGTTAAAGCCGTGCATCAGGAAAACGGCGGACACGGCGAGGCGGTGAATA
>JAEEGI010022001.1_pt1 | contig 12636 bp, 10 predicted proteins | sample 8958751 | NCBI WGS metagenome assembly JAEEGI01 (sample SAMN16246545, study PRJNA631951) | gut metagenome | biome: gut microbiome; feature: rumen; material: KS-attached | host: Bos | place: Iran: Karaj | collected 2018-10 | reverse complement strand
GAGGTGGACAAACTGTCGAAACGCCATGTGCAGAAACATTTCGAGGCGTTTGTGGGTGAGATACTGCGCCGTATTCCCGCCAAAGACCGCAGGACGCTGACAACGGTGGTGGTGGACAGTTGGGAACGGGGCAAGCAAAACTATACCGATTCTATCTTTGAGAAATTTCAGCAGCGTTTCGGCTATCCGCTGGATTATAAAAATGACGCTTGCAAGAAGGATCTTGGGCAGCTTATCTCCGACCTGGTGGCCAGCGAGTATATGGGTGGCCTGACGGAGAAAGCGCATGAGTATGGACTGCGCACCTGGTGCGAGCCTTATGCCCACAGCCCCTTCCCCGGTAACGGTATCACTTATGGCAGCGCAGCCGATGAAGTGGCAGCAGAGTTTTGGGTGGACGACAAGAAGTTCCGTAAAAAAGAAATGGATAGTGCACTGGGCGCCGCCCGTCATAGCGGGAAGAACCGCGTGTGGGCAGAGAGTTTCACTGACGGATGGCCGGAACTGGCTCAGGACGACTGGAGCTACGAAAAATTGAAGCCCATTGCCGACCGCTACTTCCATGCCGGTGTCAACGCTACTATCCTGCATGTCATGGTCTCACAGCCCGGTGACGACCGTCAGCCGGCCGTGCGCCCGTGGTTCGGTACTTACTTCGACCGTCGCAGTCAGCATGCCGCTGACCTGAAACCCCTGGTAACGTATCTGCGACGCTGTAACTTTATGCTGCAGCTGGGCAGACCCTGCGACGGCATGACCGACTGCCGCCGGATGGACGACGGCACGCTCGTCCGCTTCACCGACGACAGTCAGTTTGAGGTTACCTTCCCCGACGGACACAAGGAAACGTGGAACCCGGCGGCACCATGACCGGCGAGAAAGACTGTACAGAGAGTTTGCCGACTTGAGCGACGAGTGGGATTACCTGAAAATATGGTCCTTTTCAGTGACTTGCGTGGGTACTCCCGCCTTGCCTCCGAAATGACAGTCCTTCAGCACGACGTCCTCTGTGTCGTCGAAGCTGATGGCATTCCTCACCTCGCCGATAGTAATGTTCCGGAATTGTATGTTACGCAAGGGCTTCGACTTGGTACCCTGGAGCACTAACCCGCCCGCACGAGCTTTGCGACATTGGATATTCTCAACGGTGATATTCTCGATGTCTGTGAAGAATGTGTTGTCGAGTCCCTCGCCGCCATACATACTGGTGATATAGAAAAGGTCCTCGACTTCGTCGAACTGACAGTTTTTGAAGGATATATTCCGGATGAAACCGCCACGGTCGGGATTGGTTTTGATGTACAGACCACGCTTGCAGTAGCCAGCATAGTCGCAGTCCTCCACATAAACATTTTGCACGCCGGCAGACATTTCGCTACCCAGGACAACAGCGTGTAGACCCTTGAAATGGCAGTTACGGATGATAATGTTCTCGGAAGGGCAGGCTGTACCGCGTCCATCGTGGTCACGTCCGCTCTTGATGGCAACGTTATCATCGCCGTTGTTGAAATGCACATCTTCGATTAGGATGTTACGGCTCATCTCAGGGTCGATGCCGTCGTTGTTCACCAGTTTTGCATCGTAACGGATACCGCGCAGAATAGCGTTCTCTGATTGTAGCAAATGGATGCACCAGAAAGGAGAGTTGGTGATGAACACGTCCTCTATGGTGATACGTTCGCAGTCGTACAGTTGGATGAGGTGCGGCCGCAGATAGTCGCCTTTGCCGAATAGTCGCTGCGATATAGGCGTCCCGGTGTGGTTCATGTTGCGTGAGCGTTGTTGGGCGGGCTTCTGCAGACTGCGCCAGGTGGCAAAGGTTGTCATGGCATTGCCGTCGATGGTGCCTTTGCCGATGATGCTCACATCATGTAGCTGGTAGCCGTAGATGAACGGCGAATAGTTGTACAGGAAGGTGCCTTCCCACGATGTCCTGACGGCAGGCAGGTAGTATTCGGGTTCTGGTGCGAACTTCAGCGTGGCTCCCTCCTGTAAGTCGAGGCACACGTTGCTGACCAGGTGGAGGGGACCCTTAATATAATAAGTACCTGCGGGAACGACGATGCGCGCGCCTCCCTGTCGGGCTGCTTTCTTGAAAGCCTTGCGGAAAGCGGGCAGACAGTCGGATGCGCCGTCTCCTCTGGCTCCCATCTTCTGGATGTTGATAACGGTCTTGGGGATTTGTGCGCCGCTGATTTGGCTGAGGATAGCGTCACGTTGATTGTCATTGGCGAGGCAGTTGATAGCTGCCGTGAGCCAATAGAGCATCAGGATGATTTGTTTTTGTTTCATAATGGGGATGATTTCAATGGGTTGTCAGAATTGCTCCCGTGTTCATGAATCTTAAGAGGTTCTTTTCAATGAAGATGGTATTTCCCTGCAAATATAGTAATTTCCTGCCTCTTTTCGAAAAACATTCCATATTTTTCGTTTAGGCATTAATTCCTCGCAATCAACTGCAACCTGAAAAGTGTTTGAGACCTATATGGGAGTTGATATCCCAAAGTATGTAGTATTCAATTTTTTCACCAATTTGAAGTCATGATACAGAAAATAATTTCTGTCTTATTTTCTGCAGAGGTTTGTATTTGGTTGGCTACAATAGTTGAAATTGGGTGCAATTTGTGGGCAACTCTGAAATGTAAGAAAAAGAAAAGTCCTGTAAGTTATTGACCTACAGGACTCTTTCTTAGGCGCTTCAGGATGGGCTTGCACCGTGGGCGTTGAAATTGTTGGAAATCTTTAGAAATTGTAAGAAACTTAATATCAATTAGTTACAAAAACAATACAAAAAGTTTCGAAAAGTTAAAATTTCACCAAATCTCAAAATTTGGCTACAAATTGGCTACAAGTTTTCAAAAAATATATTACCTTTGCACCCAACAAAAGTAATAAAAATATGTCGCAATTCTTTTTGAGAACAAATAAGACTGAGGGTAAAGCACCTTTGTATGTAAGAACGCGCCGTAAAGGAATTCTGTTCTGTGTTACTACTGGTATTATGGTCGATGTGAAGGAATGGGCGAAAGCTCAGAAGAGTTTGCCGGCCATGCAAAGATATGAAAGAACGGAAGAAGGCATGCGAGTTCATGACCTCCAGTTGAAAATAATGAAGGCTATCGATGCTCTATATGCCGAAGATAAGGTGAACTCCAAAGAAGATAAGGCAATTCTGGAACACGCGTTGTCAAGCGTTGTCAACGGCACTGTGGAGGAAATCCAACAGACAGTCAAAGTGGCATCTGCTAAAACCAAGGCGATGGTGATAGGCTTCTATGACTACTTTTTTGCTGGCATATCTGATGGTTCCATCCGCCACGGCAACAACTCTGACTACACTCCTGGCACGATTCAAGTATGGAAATCCTTCGGCAGGCATTTGCGTGACTACTGCAAAAAGGACATCCCTTTTGAAGATATTGACAAGCCTTTTGCTGATAAGTTCACGCTGTACCTCCAGAAAAAGGGCTTCATGGCTAATACCATTAATAAGAACGTCACCTGTTTCCGTAAACTATGCAATCTTGCCGCTATGGAGGGTTACAACAAGAACGCTGTTTCTCTGAGAGTGTGGAAAGACAGGACGGTAAAGGAAACAGAGAAACGGGCCGAGATATACCTAACAGACGAAGAGATTGATGCAATGTATGCTATGAAGCTAACAGGTATGAACGAAATAGTTCGAGATATCTTTCTGCTAGGCTATTTCAGTTGTCAACGTTATAGTGATTACAGTGAACTACGTGAGGACAACTTTATTACATATGATAAAGGACTGGGGCTGATTATCCTGACGCAGAAGAAGACGGGTAAAACTGTCAATGTTCCAATATGTGATGACCGCGTCTATGAACTATGCGAGAAATATCACTATGACTTTCCTGAGATTACTGAGCAGCAAATGAATATCAAGATAAAGGCGGTTGCTTATGAGTTAGCCAAGATACAGCCTTCTTTCCAAGAAAAGTATGTGACAGTGCTGACTGCTGTAGAAAGGCGTTCTGAACAAACTTATACGAAACTATTGAAGAAGAAAGAAAAAGGCACCAAGTTCACTGATAACGAGCGCAAATGGTTTTATAAGTTAGACAAGATAGCTCAAACGCGCAATGGCTCGCCGCTATGGGAGCGTAATAGTCATGGAGAGATAGTGCGTCCCAAATATGAGTTGGTAACTTCTCACACGGCGAGAAGGAGTGGAGCCACCAACTTATATAAATTAGGTGTGTTGTCTGATCAAGAGATTCGCAGCATTACAGGACATCAATCTCAAAAGGTCTTTGAGAGTTATATCCGAATAGGTATCTCCGAGCAAGCCCAGAGAGTTGGTGATAAGATTCTGGCCGCCCGAAAAGCGAAAGAGACACAGGTTGACAAGTAGAAATCTCTAAGGTGTTTTCAACTGTCAACTTAATAATTTTGTAAGATATGCCTACTACATTATCAAATTGCTATACGAACAAATTAACATTTTAACTACAAATAATATGGAAAAGAAAGAAACAGAGAAAGAAGAGTTGACCCTCCAGAATGTTCCCAAAGCGGTTAATTATCTAATCAATGAGATTGCAGAAATGAGAGCAGTTTTAGAACATATTGAATCACAATTAGGGCTTGGGGTAGACAAGCATAGGCCGATAGATATTGAAAGGGCTGCGGAAATTCTTGGACAAACTAAGAATGTAATAAAGAAAATGGTTCGTGGTAGGGAACTTCCATATTATGATAAAGGGCGAAAGATATACTTTTTTGAAGATGAGCTTGTTAAATGGGTCGAGCAGTCAAGAGTTAAGACATTTGCAGAAGAGTTTAGTAGGAATAAAAGACAATACTAAATACAAATCAATATGGAAATAACAAGAAAAGAATTATATGAGTTAATCTGGAAGGAACCTGTTACAAAAGTTGCTGAAAAGTTAGGCTTTCCTGCTCCCTTATTAAGAAAGTATTGTCATCAGCTTAACATACCAACTCCTTCAAGTGGCTATTGGTCAAAATTAAAATTTGGAAAACCCGTTGAGATTCCGGCATTACCAGAATATATCGATGAAGTACCTTCAATTGACTCTTTTCAAGAAGAAAAGAAGAAGAGACAAAATGCTGTTGAACAAGGAAAAGAACAGAGCCAAGAGATTCTTAACGAAAAGGATTCTGTTAACATAACTAATAACCAATCAGAAGATGTTCCTGTGAAAAAAGAGGATGCACAAGAAGACAAAATATACGAAATTGAAGAAATAGCAGATCCACGCCAGAAAATACAGATTGAATTAAAAAAGATGGATCAAAGTCTCTTTACTGTACCAGAGATGTTATATGCTAAACACCCCCTTATTATTGATACAAAGGAATATTTTAGAGGAGAAAAGAACAACAAGTATTTGGACAAGAACCCATATAAAAGTAAGATTAAAGCCCCTTTGAATATAAGTGTACAGTCAGATAGCCTTGATCGTGCATTAAGGATATATACAACTATTATCCATTTGCTTCAGCTTCGTGGACACCAAATTGTTGCAGAGGACAGATGGCACACTTATGCCATTGTAAATGAGGAACAAATCCCATTGCAATTATCGGAAAAGAACAAACAAATAGCAAATACAGAGTCTAATTATCCAAAATACTTAACCGTTCCTTCTGGAAAGCTAAAGTTTGAGATACCACGTTCTAGCTATTTTCGCCTAAATCCAGTTTGTGTTGAAGATACTACCAACATGAAAATTGAAGAAAAGATACTCAATATCATAGCGAAGATAGAATATGAAGCCATTTCTATTAAAGAAGAAAGAGAAAAAATGGAGCGATTGAGACACCAACAAGAGGAAGAGCGGAAAAGAAGAGAACTTGAAGAACAGAAGAAAAGAGAAATAGAAGAAAAGCGAAAAAATGAACTAAAAGAACTGAATATGGCTTTCTTTTCTGCCGAATGTTATTCATTGGCTAACATATTAAGATCTTATTTGGAGAGATATAAGTCTTTTCTTACTGAAAAAGAAATAATAGATGAAGAAGCAGAAGAAAAGCTTTGCTGGCTTAGAGGGAAAATTGATTGGTTAGATCCATTCATTGAATATGATGACGAGCTGCTAACAGAAAACGATAAGGAAAATCTTATCTGCCCAAAATCAGATGAAATACCGCGCAGGACAACTTGGCAATCTTTTTCATCGATGTATCCAGAATTTACTTTTTGGAATAACCCTTTTAGGAAACGACGTTAAACGATTCGCGTATATCTCATAATATGAGCGGATGATAAAAACAATATTTCTTCCACTTTGATTATATCAAATAAGCACTCAAATAGAACACTTATATATTTACTTTATGGCATACAATTCACGACACTCTATTTTTTTGCAAGATAACGACAAGCAGAAACTCGTGTTCATCAAGTCTCTTTTTGACAAGGAAGGCCTTTGCTTTGTAGTAAAAGAGGAAACTGTATATCAGTATGACGGAGAGCCACTCACTGTTACCAGTCTCAGCGACATCAATTGGAATTACGGTGATGGATACGTTTGGCATGATTTCGAGACTGACATGGAGAGAATCTCAGAAAAATTCAACCAGCAGTGCCCTGATGATGTCATTTCCGTATATGTAAAAACAGAAGATGGATTCGAAAATCTGTACGAATTTCAGGATGGAAGTTTATGCAGCAATGTAGAAATCATTCACTACAGGACAGAACTCCAAAAAGTTTGTGAAGAATTAAATCTTATGGCATCGGAAATGACGCTGCAGCTATACGAGGTCATAGACATTGCAAACCATCCTACTATTGTCTTCCATTATGGCGCATATACTTTCATCGGTTATAATATATACGAGATCTATAGCCGTAATAATTATTCTTTTGATACCACAGCAGTCATTGCATTTCCTGGCAGAAACTATGACAGCCTTCCTCATAGAATCAAAGCTCAGCAGATTCTTTATGACAATCTGCTGGAAAGACGGGCGACAGGAACCTTGAGCCAATACATATAATTCTTTTCCACAAGGGTAACGATGACAACATAAGCAATAGGTTTGTTTGTGGGTTGAAGTTCTATTATATTGACCGTTTGAATATTTCAAATTTGAAAATAAGTGCGTTTAACACCTATAAAAACAGATAAAATGGTTTTTTAATTGCAAAAATGCATATAACAAAATTGCAATATACTTGTGTCAGACTTGGAACTACGTAGCATAGCTGACAACGAAATACAGAAGAATTGTGAGGGCTACATCCGCATAGATATCTCGGAGCAGACCTAAGAGTAGGCGGCAAGATTAAAGCTGCAATGGAAGCGATAACAGGTTGACAAGTAGAAATCTCTAAGGTCTTTTCAACTTTTAACCTCCCCAAAAGGATGAAATAATCAAGAATTACATAAATAATTATAAATTTTTTGATTAACATTTTGTGTTTATCAAAATTTTATCTACCTTTGCAACGAAATTCAGAAAAAGAATGAAAATCTACTTTAAGAACAAGAAATTGGAGAAGTTATGTAACAATCCTGCAAAGCTTGTCAAAGCAATGGGTTCTGAAAGAGCTGAGAAGATACAACTGCGACTTAATGACTTGGATTCCGCCTTGACTCTTGAAGACACCCGTCACTTGCCAGGCCATTATCATGAATTGGTAGGTGATAGAAAAGGGCAGTGGGGATGCGATTTGGATCAACCTTATCGCCTTGTCTTTGAACCCACAGAAAAGCCAATTCCTACTGATGAAAATGGCAAATATATCTGGAGTGCAATAACAATTATAGATATCATAGAAATAACGAACTATCACGGCAAATAATAAAACTCAGAAACTATGGCAACAACAATTCAGAAACCCTTTACTCCTCGGGTGGCATATCACCCTGGTGTTACCTTGGCAGAAAAGTTGGAAGAGTTAGGCATGAGCGTGAAAGAGTTTGCACTTCGCGTGACAAAGCCCGAAAAAACCATCATTGCCGTATTAAAAGGTAGCAGTGCGCTTACTCCCGACATGGCTGTGGCCTTCGAGAGTGTAACTGGCATTCCTGCTCACTTCTGGATGCAGAAGCAGCAGAAGTACAATGAGTATGTGGCAAGACTAAAACGGGAAAAGGCCTTGGAAGAATCTGTGGCTTGGAGCAAACAATTCCCTTTGTCTGAAATGCAAAAACGTGGATGGCTTAAACCAGAGGATAAAACCCCTCAGGCTAAGGTCATAGCTCTTTTCAGTTTTTTTGCCGTCAGTTCCAAAGAGGCATGGGAGGACTATTACTTTAACCAGCAGTTAAAGGTCGCTTTTCGTATTTCTCTTTCTCAAACGAAAAATCCATATGCAGTTTCTGCATGGCTGAGAAGGGGTGAACATCAAGTTACTTCAATTCCCTCATTAAGTGAATATTCTTCTGAATTGTTGCGCAGATATATTCCAGAAATGAAAAGCCTTGTAATTGATGCAAGTCCTGAGATGCCTAAAAAACTCCAAGCTGTTTGTGCAAAATGTGGCATTAAGCTAATATTTACAGAGTGTCTACCCAAGGCTCCAATAAGTGGTGCAACTCGATGGATTCAAAATGTGCCTTGTATTCAACTCAGTGGACGTTACAAAACTCAGGATCGTTTCTGGTTTAATTTCTTCCACGAAATAGGACATATTCTACTTCATGGAAAGAAAGAAATCTTCCTTGAAGACATAGAATACTCAACTTATCAGAAGGAGAAAGAGGACGAAGCAGATAAATTTGCATCAGAGACTTTGCTTGACTCCAAGCAGGAACGAGAAATCATGAACACGTCCCATTTATCAAGACAGGCTATTCTCGATTATTCAAAGAAGTTTGGTACAGCTCCATCAATCATTATTGGCCGTCTACAGCACAATTCCGTTATTCCATATCAGGCCTACCATGATTTAATGCCAAATATTGATTTGGATTTTAGTTGAGTTCACTCTAAGGTGTACGAAGTCCAGCCTTTTCTTTTTCGAACCAAAGAAAGGGTTGGATTTTGAGTACTTACTCAATTAGTAATAATAGATAAGGATAACATTATGAACATAGAAGAATACAAGAAAGAACTAGAGAATTGGAGGAAAGAGCATACTAGCTTTTATAATGAGTGCCTCCATGCAATGAAAAATCGCAAGGCAACCCTTGCAGCTTTTATGCATATATACGATTATGCTATGTCTGAGCTCCCCAGTCTGCCTGAACAAGTAGAACTTGGCGCTTGTGAAGATCTTTTCATGATATATCACGAGAAGAGTAGCTTTAATGGTATGTCAGGTATGTTGAACCTATTATGCTATTACGATAAAATCTTTTATGCTAAGTGTTTGCTGCAAAAAGAAAAACTGAAAATGGCCCTTTTAACTTGGCTCGTAATAGGCGATTTGCACACTTGTATAATCAACAAGACCGCCAGACACCCCAATAAGGATGATTATGAAGAAGGTTTGCGTAAGCTCCAATACCGATTGATCAGAAATAGTCTCATTACCGAATTGAAGAATGCGAATTATTGGAGTTCACAACGCATCTTCGATAAACTTCTATTGTCAAAAGAAGAGCTGAAACAGTGCTTAGAAAGTCATGTATTAACCATTCCAGAGGCCCCTAAAGAGATTCAGCAGTCTACCAACAAACGTGGTAGAAAGTCGAAATTTGAAGACCTTAAGGATAAATCATTAGAAGGATTCATCGAATATAGCACGGGAAGCCGTAATAATGTAGATGCTTATGTCGAAAAAATCGTTCAGCAACTTGAACATTGTACTATGGGAGAAGATTTGGCTGCACTAACCATAGCATTGGAACATTGCAAAATAATCAAGTGTGTTGATAATGGAGGTGTAAGACTGTTCTGGAATATGTTACATGACAAGTGTAATACAATTGTTGGATATGAGGCCATGAACGATAGTTATAGAGGTCTCGTTTCATTCCACAATGGCGGAAAAGTAGCCTCTAAATTTGCCACTGGAAGGAAGAAAATTTCAGAATACATAGAGATGTTTCAGGAAATGAATAATCAGTCCGGAGAATAAGTTCAGGAAACCTCTATAGAGGCCAATTAATTCAATCAATTCAATTAAATGTCGTAACCTATTTAGTTGGCCTTAAACCCATTCCAGGCCTGATAATAAACTCATAATTTTGCCCTCGAATTGAGAAAGACTCAGTTCGGGGGCTTTCTATTTGCCCCATAGTTTCGAATTAATTTATTTGTGAATTATGGAAAATATTGTTGTATTAAACGAAGAACAGTTCGAGGATATTCTCTATAGAACTGTTAGCCGATGCCTCGATGAGAAAAACATCGGCAGCCATGTGGAGAAGCCTGAAGATGAAGGCTTCTATGATCGTGACGAGATATGTAACCTATTGCATATCGCGTATCCTACTCTCTGGCGTATTGAGCAGTCTGGCATTCTGAAAAGTCAGAAGGTCGGGCGCAAGAACCTCTATTCTAAACAAGATGTCAATCTGCTTATCAAATCGGGCAAGTTGGCGAAGTATAACCGATATAGGAAATAATCTATGATGAATAATGTGTTGTTTCCTGATGAAATCACCGGAGAAATGCTACTGAATCAAAACATCAATGAGATTCCGACGCTGTTGGAACCACTGTTGCCGAAGTCAGGACTTGTCTGTTTGGCAGGCAGTTCAGACACGGGGAAGTCGGCATTTCTCCGTCAATTGTCAATGTCAGTCTCTGCTGGATTGAAGGCTTTCCTCGGGATGAAACTGAACGTGGAACATCGTAGTGCTATCTATGTTTCTACTGAGGATGATGAAACTGCCAACGCCTACCTGATAGCAAGACAGAATGCGGATATGAAGCTAAGTCCGATATCTTTGAGAGGGCTACGCTTCCTCTTCGATAGTGAGAACGTGGCATTAGAACTTGAAAAACGTCTCTCCAGTCATCCTGCAGATCTGGTCGTTGTAGATTGCTTCTCCGATCTCTATACAGGTAGCATGAACGAGGGTAATCAAGTACGTCAGTTCTTAATGCAGTATTCTCAGCTTGCCAACAAGTACAAATGCCTGGTCATTTTCTTGCATCACTGCGGCAAACGTACAGAAATGTTCATGCCGTCGAAGCATAATCTCTTGGGGAGTCAGGCTTTCGAGGCAAAGATGCGCCTGGTATTAGAACTGCGTAGTGATATTGCCGACATAAGCTGTAAACACCTGTGTTGTGTGAAGGGCAACTATCTGTCTGCTGAATATAAGTCGGAGTCCATAAAACTCCGTTTCTCTGAGCATCTCACCTTCAAAGAGACAGGCGAACGTGTCCCGTTTGAGAATTTGGTTCCCGTAGATACGAGCAAGGAAGCCAAATATCAACTGGCTATTCAGTTAAAGGAAGACGGTCTGACTTACGAACAGATAGCCCAGAAACTTGGCTACAAAGACAAGTCGAGTGTTACCAAACTCATTCAAAGTTACGAAAGCAAAAAGAAAAATCAAAATGGATAGATACGATTATCAAGCCTTGGTAAACGAAGTCTTAAACCGAGGCATCAATTTGTTCGAATCCTTCGATGACTGGACGAAGGGAGCATTCGCCCTCTCTAATCTTGGGGAGAACGGACGGACTATGTTCAAAAATATCAGTAAACTCAGCACGAGTTATAACGAGGCAGAGAACAACCGTAAGTTCACCAATGCCTTGCACACGAACAATAAGGTAGGCATAGCCTCTTTTATTTACATGTGCCGTCAGCATGGTATTGACACTAACAGATTCTATATCAAGGATGGCGTTGACTATGCTCAACCTGTAGTCACCAATATCAACCTTCATCAAAAGGATGTGACGCTTGCGGTTGTTCAGAGCGAGTATGTAGACAGGAGCCTTGATAAGAACCTGCGATCCGATTTTGTGTCTTACCTGAAAACTCTTGTTGCAGATGTTGACAGAATCGTTGATTTAGTCAACACATACAAGTTAGGCATAACTAAAGATGGACACGTCATTTATTGGTATATTGACAAGGCTGACATCGTGAGGATGGGAAAGGTTATGGCGTACAGACCGGACGGGCATCGCTACAAATCAATTACGCCACTGAGCATTCCCAAGGAACTATCAAAACGTGGTGAATTGTCTGCCGATTATACTATTAAGCAAACGCTGTTTGGTGAGCACCTGTTACGGCAACCTCAAAACGCAGATAGAGTTATCGGTATCGTCGAAAGTGAAAAATCCGCAATCATCTGTTCACTCTGCATCCCTAATGTCCTGTGGATGGCTACTGGGTCGAAAGGAAATCTACAAGATGAACGAATGACTGCTGTTAAGGAACGTAAGGTCATTCTATTTCCTGACACAGACCCTAATGGGCAGAGCTTTGGCCAATGGTCCAAACGGGCAAATGAACTTAACGCCAAAGGTTGGCATATCCAAGTCTGTGACTATCTCGAGAAAAAAGCCACCGAGGAACAGCGAAGAACTACAATTGACATCGCTGATTTGATAATAGATGACCTGTTGTACATGCGAAAGACCCATATAGCGGCTATCGCCGACATATTGCAGGGAGAGTCATGCATCCGTAGGGAGCAAGTTTATGTTTTGAGCAACTCAAAACCCATGCTCCCCACTGATGGCGAGCATTCAGCATCCCGTTGGTCTCACTCACAT
>JAEEGI010022000.1_pt1 | contig 12636 bp, 13 predicted proteins | sample 8958751 | NCBI WGS metagenome assembly JAEEGI01 (sample SAMN16246545, study PRJNA631951) | gut metagenome | biome: gut microbiome; feature: rumen; material: KS-attached | host: Bos | place: Iran: Karaj | collected 2018-10 | reverse complement strand
GCAAGTACGCCTTGCCCGCTTATCGCAGAGTCATCATCAAACCGACAGAATGACGAATTTGAAATAGGTGCAGGTAATGACAAATTGATATAACGTAGTCTCATATCACTTTCCCACGCACTAGATTTTCATAATTGATAATCAGTGCTTTAGCCTCTAAAAAGTAGGAAACTCGAAATACACTTTCTATACGCTTTCCAAAAGGCCACTTTTAACGTATTTAATGTTCTTTTATTGGTAGTGGCTTCTACCGAGGCTTTATAGGTACAAAAGTACAAAAAAACGCTCATAAATCGCACAATTATCCGATAAAATTTGGAAGTTTGGAAAATTGTGCTTATTTTTGCAGTCGTAAAGTTTAATAAAGTGAAGATAAAATCTTATATTTAACATAAATATCATTCTGCTGAATATTAAATATTATGCTTATGGCAAACTTCTACGAATATTCTACGCCAGAACTTGTTCGTTTGCTTGGTGAACGCTTCAAGGAATATAGGATGCGTTGCAATCTCACTCAGAAGGAGGTGGCAGAGCAATCCGGTATCGGACTGACCACTATCCACAAGTTCGAGAATGGTACGGCAGGCAATCTGTCGCTGTCAACATTCATTCTGCTCCTGAAAGTGATTGGTCAGGTGGATGCCCTTGACGATGTGCTGCCAGAATTACCTGAGTCGCCATATCTTGTTCGCAAGGAGGAGAAAAAGGCCCAACGTATCAGACACACCAAAAAGTAAGCTGTTATGACGAAGACATTGAAGGTTATTCTATGGGGTGAGGAGATAGGCCGTCTGGCATGGGATGAACGCAGAAAGCGGTCGTATTTCATCTACAACCCAGAATGGTTGAAGAAAGGACTGAACATCTCTCCTCTGGTTGCCCCTATAGATGGAGCTAGGGGGCTGATGCCAGTTTGGGGCGAGGATGCCAGGATCTACCAAAAACTGCCTGCATTCGTTGCCGACTCATTGCCTGATGCCTGGGGTAATCAGCTCTTTGATTTGTGGCGACTGCAAAACCATCTGTCCAATGCAGACATTACGCCATTGGATAAGCTCTCGTTTATTGGCAAGCGAGGCATGGGTGCATTGGAATATCAGCCTGAGTATGCCCGTGAACGCAAGGCTGAGAAGATAGACATGAAGTCGTTAGCAGATTTGGCAGCGCGTATTTATGCGGAACGTGAGCAGGCGCATATTCTCCCTGAGGAATCCATCACCATGCAGTCATTGCTGACTGTCGGTACTTCTGCAGGAGGACGTCAGCCTAAGGCCATCATCGCCATCAACCAGAAGACGGGCGAGATTCGTAGTGGTCAGATATCAGGTCTGAAGAACTATGACTACTATCTGCTGAAGTTCGGTAACACACAGTATAGCTCGGCTGAACTGGAAATGACTTACTATGAACTGGCGACGATGGCAGGAATCCAGATGATGCCATCCAATTTGTATGCTGTTGAAGGCAACAACCACTTTATCACTAAGCGTTTCGATCGTGACGGTGAGAGGAAGATTTATACGCAGACATTGGCAGCCATCAACCCAGAGGCAGAAAGTTATGGACAACTGATAGATACCTGTCGTAAACTTCATCTTCCTGAGTCAGACTGTCAGGAGGTGTTCCGAAGGATGGTGTTCAATATTTTGGCCAATAATACTGATGACCATAACAAGAACTTTTCGTTTATCATGAACGAGGATGGCAGTTGGAGATTATCGCCTGCCTACGATATTACTTATATCATAGATAATGGAGGTTTCTTGCCCAACAAAGACCACTGCATGTATATCAGAACAAAGCTTCGGAATATTACTCGTGACGATGCCATCCAGTTTGCTCGTGACAATGGTATACGCCGACCTGATGCTATCATCCGCGATGTGGCTGCATCACTGAAGCAGTTCCGTTCTATCGCCACGAAATACGGTGTGTCTGATGAATGGACGGGTAGGGTGGAGACAACCATTATCGGTCACCTGAAAGCATGGGGAGAATGGGATGAATCCGAATTGCCTGAGTTCTCAATGAACGGTCATTCGGTTTCCAACATCCGCATGGAACAGGCATACAAAGGTAACTACCATCTGCTTGTTGAGATTGATGGCAAGGAACGTAAGTTCGTGATAGGCAAGAACAAAGAAGAGTTTGCGCTGATTGAGAAGACAGGTCTTGCAAACCTTACTCCAAAACTGTTGCAAGCAATGATAGAGAAATACTTTTTCTCTTGACTGAATGATGATGAGTAGCCTTTTCATAGCCATATTCCTGTTGAGCATCGGAGCCAGTTTCGTGCAACGCACCACGGGCTTCGGCTTTGGCATCTTCATCATGACGATGCTGCCGTTCTTCCTGCCCACATACGGCGAGGCCACAACCCTCTCAGGACTTCTGGCCATTACCACCTCGGCTGTCATCGTTTGGCGAATGAGAAGCTATGTCACTTGGAAACGGCTTTGGCCGATACTGATGACGTTTATTGTTGTATCGACAGTAGCAATCTTTGCCCTTACTCGTATCGAAGACCACATATTGAAACGGATCCTGGGTGTGGCATTGATAGTCATAAGTATTTATTTCGCCTTGTTTAGCCAGAAGATCAAGTTGCCGACAACGAAGAAAGTACAGGTAGGTGCTGGTACACTTAGCGGACTGATGGGAGGCTTCTTTGGTATGCAAGGCCCACCAGCCGTGCTCTATTTCATCCAGTCGGAACCCACCAAGGAGCACTATATGGCTATGGCACAGACTTACTTCCTGATTGGCAATGTGATGATGACTTTTGTTCGTGCCTACAACGGCTTCTTCACAACGACCGTCCTGACAGATTACTGTTTTGGACTTGGTGGAGTCATCATCGGCACAACCCTTGGAGCCTACGTCTTCAAGCGCATTCCCAATCGCATTTTCCGATACATCGTTTATGCCTATATCGCTGTAAGTGGTGTGATTATACTTTTATCGTAGGTTATTTTTTCCTGGCCCTGAAATAAAGCATTGCTCCCTCAACATGGAAGTCGAGGATGTCATAATATGGCTCCAGACGTTGACGCACATCGTTAGCAGTATCGAAAGGAGGTGTGAACCAGCCCATGTGGGTCATGACAGTCTTGGCGAGCCAGTCGGCAACCCTTTGTTCACCTGCAATGTAGAAGCAAGCTAATAGTTCGCCTCCAGGCTTCAAGGTTCGTAGAATCTCAGCGTAGGCCTTGTCCTTATTGGGGAATACATGGAGGCCGTTCATGCAGAGCACGATATCGAATAATCTATCCTCGAAAGGCAGTGCTCCAACGTCGCCTTGCATGGTATGTATGTTGGAGATACCTGCTCCACGGAATCTGTACTCAGCCTGCTCCAGCATGTCCTGGCTATAGTCCAGACAGGTGATGTCGGCTTGCTTCATCTTTCTGTACTTCTCCGTGGTAAATACTGCCGTACCGACAGGCACGTCGAGCAACCGCCCCTTGAAGCCATCAGGAATCCAACTCAATACCCTGCGGGCAATCTCGTTGTCATCGACACCGCCCCAAAGTAGCTTGAAATACAACTTGCTCCACCATTTGCCCTGTGTAATTGCATCATCGTAAAAACTCTTGCTGAACTTATACGAACTCTTAATCTTGTCTGCCATCATTCATATTCTTTTGTTTGACGGTGCAAAGGTACGGCGATGTTGCCGCAATCCGGTTGCAAACTATGCTTTCACGCCGATGATAGTTGCATTCGATGGCTTCATGCGGTGAATCTCAGTCTGGATGAAACCTGCATCGTCGAGCAGCGTCTTCAGTTCCTCCGGCGAATAGGCCGTCATGCCCTCTACGACATTCGTCCACATGGAGTCGCCATCAATTACTTCAACCAGAATGGCGAATTTCCCGCCCTGCTTCAGTACACGGCGCACCTCTTGAAGACAGTCAGGTAGGTTTGGCCAGAAATACACCGTCTCTACTGCTGTCACGAGGTCGAACTTCCCGTCTTCATAAGGCAACTTTTCGGCAGATCCCTGAGTGATGAACACCCGCTTGTCGAGCACTTCGGCATTCACCTTCTTGGCTTTCGCTACGCTTTCCTCAGAGATGTCGATGCCATAGACCGTTGACCCCTCGCTCCGCTTCAGCAGCCGTTGTAAGGTTGCCCCGCCACCACAGCCGATATCAAGCATCGTCCAGCCATCCTGAATATTGACCAGTTTCAGTCCCCAGTTCGTCAGCGGTGCATGACAGAGATTCATAAACTTCAGCATCGCGAGTCCCATCCGTCCTTGCGGACAGGCACAGTTGGTGAAAAACGTTTTTAATAGTCCCATGGCTTAATCCTTTACATATTTAATGCTATACCATGCCAGCACGAGGCCTACGATAATCATCATGGGCATGATGACGTATTGCCCAGCATTGTCGGAAGGCAGCTCCATGAACGCATGGGCGATGTTGAACAAGCCGATGAGTGCGGCCAGCACGGCATTGATGACTTTCAGAGCTTTCTTTTTCCACAGCATACAGAGCACGCCACAAGCGGGAATAAGATACGAGAGCGTCATCATGAACACTATCATGCCCTGGTCAACGTTGCCGTCGGTGGCGGCAATGGCCATATTCTTGCCCCAAAACATGGGCAGAACATCACAAATGGAGTGGCAGGCAAAGCCGCAGACGGTCAGCAGCCACAGAATCGAAATCTTAATACTTCTTGTCATAGTTGAATATTTAATAAGTTACTATTCTTTTTAAAATAATGGCTGACCATCACAGTCAGCCACCTCATTACTAAACAAATACTATTTATGAATTTTATACCTGTGATTTCGGGTGCAAAGGTATGACAAATTAACAAGATGCACAATACCTAAAACGCAGTGTTTTGAGCATTGCCCACCTGTTACGGCCAGCAAAAGCAGATTAACATGAAATAGGTATTATGTTTTGTATAACAAACCTTTTGTACTTGTTTTTCTATTAAAATCCAAATTTTCTGTTTTTTTTCTCTGCTACGAAAATAGGCTTCATCAGCCTGTTATACCTTTGCACCCGAAATGATTATGGAAGTATGGCTGAGAGGTCGAAAGCGGCACACTGCTAACGTGTTGAACTGTCAGGTTCCGGAGGTTCGAATCCTTCTGCTTCCGCAAATGGTGGGGTAGCTCAGTTGGATTAGAGCAGTTGTCTACGAAGCAGCGGGTCGTGGGTTCGAGTCCCTCCCTCATCACAAATTGCTCCATGGTGTAATGGTTAGCACGTCAGATTCTGGATCTGGAGGTGGTGGTTCGAATCCATCTGGGGTAACGACATTTGGAACTTTGGCAGACTTGGTGTATGCGCAGGACTGAAAATCCTGAGAACGTGGTTCGACTCCACGAGGTTCCACAAGAAGATAGCCCTATGGTATAACGGCAGTACAACAGGTTTTGGCTCTGTTAGCGAAGGTTCGACTCCTTCTGGGGCAACGAGGAAACAGCTCCATGGTGTAATGGTAGCATACCAGATTCCGGTTCTGGAGGTGGTGGTTCGAATCCACCTGGAGTTTATATGGAGTTTGTGGCCGAGAGGCTTAGGCGCAAGTTTGTGGCACTTGTCAACGCAGGTTCGAATCCTGTCAAACTCCCTGAGATGGTCGGTTGAGCTTTGCTCTTCCTCCCTCACGACTCGGCCATTCAAACAAGTTTGATGGCTCTCGCTGCTTGGTCGGTTCATCTAATAGGTCAGGATTGCAGATTTTCATTCTGCCCACACGAGTTCGAATCTCGTACCGACTACAAATGCTTCAATAGCACAGCGGTAGTGCAGCTCCCTTGTAATGAGCAGGTCGTAGGTTCGAGTCCTACTTGAAGCTCCAGACGGCTCGTTAGCTCAGATGGATAAGAGCACGACAATCCGGATGTCGTTGTCGGGAGTTCAAATCTCTCACGAGTCACGTTTTTATTCCTGGATATAGTGTTTAATGGTAGCATGCAATCTTTGGGAGTTTGTGGAGTGAGTTCGAATCTCGCTATCCAGACAAAAAGCTCCTTTTCAAGCAATAAGCCTGGAAAGGAGCCTTCCTTTTATACGAAGTTCAGAATTGCGATGAGTCTGTTCTCAACTTTCTTCAGAACTTTCCGAGTCCTTGCCGTGTCAGTATTCTCCATATTGCCAAGTAGGGTGATAGCCTCCTTTATCAGTTTGCAATCATCCGCTGATAACGGCATTTCGGTGATGGAATAATTAGGATCCGCATATCTGTAGTAAATCCTGTCATACACCTCTATGGGGGCATTATAGCCCAGCTTGTCAGACCTCATGATCTGTATGTCCATCTGTACAGTCCTGGTGCAGACTCCCTTGGTGATGCCCTCCATGTCGTACAGGGCCTCGCAGCAAGCATCCACTAAATCGTCAAGCGTCCATCTTCTATATCTGTTTCTTAAACAGTTGTCTATCGTTTTGTACCTTATCAAGGCATTCTTATTTGCAGGCATAGTTTTTTTTCTGGTTGAATGGATAAATAAAATAGTTGGAATCTCCCTCGGTAAGGATAATCCCAACTATCACTGTATTTCTCTGTTCTCTACTGGCAATCCTATGATGCCCGGAAGAAAAAACTATGTTCTTGATGACGTGGTAATCCTATACCGCTTGTGCATGGTGTACCAAATGGATGCACATAACTACTCTGTTCGAAGCGTCGCTGGCTCCGAACAAAAGTTCGTGTTGTTATGTTTGCTATCGCGTTCATACTGTATAGGATTATAACCTGTTTTAAGCGCATTCGTCCAAATGCGGGTGCAAAATTACAAAATAAGTACGAAATCTTTTTGCGTAGCCGAGAAAAGTTTTCGTTTTTAACAATTCTGTTCTCAATCTCTCGTTTTACAACTCAAGATTACTCAATGCATATAGAGGAACAATGTCCACATGCCGCTGCTCGAAATTGTCCTTAGGGTCATAGTGGTCAAACTGGCCGAAGTTTTCCAGCGATGTTCTGATGGCTTCATGCAACTGACGCTTTCTCATGAAGATCCAGAGGCTCTGCATACTTCCCTGTGTGTTGGCCTTCACTTCCACAGGAAGTACTTTACCGCCACGCACCCTCAGGTAGTCCACCTCTGCATTGCTGCCCTTTTCCGTGTTCTGCCAATAGTGCATCTCTGGCTTCTGGAAACAGTCGCGATACTTCTTCATTTCCAGTCCTGCGAACATCTCCGATGTGCCTCCCTTGTTTACCAAATCCATGTCAGACGCAGTGAGAATGTCTGCCGCAGGGATGTCGAGCATTGTCAGCATCACGCCCAGGTCGAAGAACAGATATTTCACATAACTGTTGTTCTCCTCTGCTCCGAGAGGTACGCCTGTGCCGTCGGTGTGCTTTACAGGTGTTATCAGCCCAGCAAGAGTCAGCAGGTGCAGCGCCTCTCTTACAACTGAAGAGTGTACGTCCCTTGCTGCTTCTGCATAGACAAACTTATTGCCAACCTGAAGAGCCACCGAACGGAGTACCTGACGGAGTAGGACAGGGGACACACGCTTCTTATACTTATTAAAGTCATCCTCGTAGGTCTGTATGATGTCTGTGTGGACATGTGACACCTCGATGTAGCTGTGCGTCTCAATCCATTCTGTCACGGCAGCAGGCAAACCGCCAACTAGGTAGAATGTTCGCACTTGATCAGTCAGATCTTTATGCGCCTTTGTAGGCAGCGGTTCCTCGCTGGTGGCTTTCTTCGGGTCACCTGTATAACCACGTGTGAGCGTAGACTAAAAGCGTGATGTTTTTCGTTCTTATAAGAAACGAGATATCACAATGAATCCACAATACGAAATACTTGCCAAATGTTTGTTGCCAACACATATGTTGGAATGGTTTGAACTGACCAATGTTGAGGTGAAGCCCAAGGAAAAGACAGCCACACAAGATACGGAGTCAGATGAGAGTCCTGTGAACGTTATCCATCTGTATCTTGACGAGAATGAGTTAAGACCTGACAATCGTGAAGATTTGCACCCTAACGGCTTTACGCCAGCCAAGACCTTCCATGACTTTCCTATACGCGGTCAGGAGGTGCTGCTGCATGTGCGCCGCCGTCGCTGGCTTGACTCCGACAATCACAATGTCATGTCAGAGTTTGATTTTATCCAGGAGTCGACCCGCTGTTCGAAGGAACTGGCGGATTTTTTAAAAGAAGCGTTTGGAGACGCTCCCTATAACGGCCCGTTCGTTTGAGAAAGACTATCACATCAACGGTGATAACTTCGAGCGCTCATACAAGGAGACAATCAGTGGTTTCAAGATCTGGGAAGACGCAGACCATGCAGAGGACTGGGTGATAATCCCGAAGAATATGGGCACTCATCTGAGCATAGATGAGACATGTCTGTCCACAGGTGAGGTCTATACCATCCTGTCCAACAAGGAGGCTCATGGGCGAAAGGGATGCCTCGTGGCCATTGTGAAGGGAACCAAGGCAAAGGAAGTTACAAGCATCCTGAAGAAGATACCGGAAGTAGTACGCCTGCAGGTTGAAGAGGTGACGCTTGACTTCTCCGACAGCATGCACCAGATTGTCAGTGCCTGCTTCCCCAAGGCGATGATTACCCTTGACCGTTTCCATCACCAGCAGTTCTGTCTGGAGGCATTACAGGAAATACGCATTGGGCATCGCCGTGAGGTAATGACGGAGGTCGCTAATGCCAGAGATGACTTCAGGGCTATGATAAAAGACCTGATCAAGAGCGGAAAGCCGCTTGTAGATGCAGAAGGCAAGCCAATCCGTAGCAATGCCGCATACCATCCTGAGAGGCTGAAGAACAACGAGACAAAGGCAGAGCTGCTCATGCGCAGTAAATACCTGCTGATGGTGTCACCTGAGAAGTGGACTCCAAGCCAAAGGGAGCGTGCGGAGATACTCTTTGAGCTGTATCCTGATATAGAGATGGCGTACAGCCTGACACACTCTCTGAGGATGATCTTTGCCCAGAAGTGCGACAAGGAAGCCGGACGTAAAAGCATCAAGAAGTGGTATGCCAAAGTAGGCGAGTTTGATAATAAAGCCTTCAACGACATTGCCGCAGCCATGTACGACAGAGAGGATGAAATCCTCAACTACTTTGTCAACAGGTCAACCAATGCTTCTGCAGAATCGCTGAATGCTAAGATTAAGGACTTCAGGGCTCAGCTAAGAGGTGTTATTGACAAGAAATTCTTCATCTTCAGACTGGTCAAGATTTTCGGTTAATCCACGCGCTTATACAGGTGACCCGCTGTCCCGCCCTCGCCGGTCTGGATGTAGTCATCGAGATTGATTCTCTGTGTTTCTTCGCTCATAATCTCGCATTTTTACTATTGTTTGAATCTTTACTTTCATAAACCCTTCATATGACTTAGGTTGAAAATTACTCTGATTGACCGCCAAATTCGTTATAAGATACGTTTTCAGGCTTCCACTTGTCCTTTGGTGCGGGCTGTTCTGCGGGATGGCCGATAACGATAGTGCAAAGAGGAATGTAAGTCTCAGGCAGTTTCAGCACTTTTGCAACAGCTGCGGCACGGTTCTCGTCAGGATAGAGTCCCGTCCAGACGGCACCAAGGCCGATGGCGTTGGCAGCAAGCAGGATATTCTCTGTAGCAGCCGAGCAGTCCTGAACCCAGAATCCGCGTCCCTGTCCTGGCAGCGCCTTGTCCATATTTCCGCATACGACGATGGCCAACGGAGCCTTCTTCAGCATACCACCACGAGGGTTGTCGCCTGCGAGTTCGGCAAGTTTCACCTTGCTGTTGATGACCACGAAGTGCCAGGGCTGGCGGTTGACGGCTGTAGGTGCAGCCATACCGGCACGTAGCATCGTCTCGATGTCAGCCTTTGAGACTGGTTCATCGGTGTACTGACGGATGCTGGTGCGCGTCATGATGTTGTTGATGGCGGACTGAGCATCTCCCTTCTGTTGAGCTGAAACTCCTGCAGTCATGGCGAGAGCCAGCATGATAATAATGACTTTTTTCATAATTTTCTTGTATTGATTCTTAAACTATGTTGCAAATTTAATTCTTTTTACTTATATCGGGTGTCGCAAAGGGGAAAGACTGCATGAGACTGTCCGAATTTATAGTTTATTAACGCGATAGAAGCCTTCTGTAGAACAATTTCTGTGCTAATAAACGCAGAAGTTGCACGTTATATGATTATAAATGTGTATCTTTGCATCGGTATTACATTAAACAACACAATCATGAATAAGAGTTATGAGGCTATGAAGCCGTTGATTAATCGCATTCTTCAGGACGGACGATGCCTGGACGGGGGCATCCTGAAGGTAGACAGATTCATTAACCACCAGATGGACCCCTACCTGATGAAACAGGTGGCGGTGGAGATGATGAACCGCTTTGCTGAGGCACGGCCCACGAAGATCCTGACCGTAGAGGCGTCGGGCATCGCGCCAGCAGTGATGCTGGGTTATATGATGGAGCTGCCCGTGGTGTTCGCCAAGAAGAAAAAGCCGTCGACGATGGCCGACTGCCTGGCTACGACGGTGAGATCGTTTACCAAGCAGAACGACTATACGTTGATCATCAGCCGCGAGTATCTCTCGCCCAGCGATCGGGTGCTCTTCATCGACGACTTCCTGGCCTTCGGCAATGCCGGTATGGGAATCATAGACCTGTGCCGACAGGCAGGTGCCGAACTCGTGGGCATGGGATTCATCATCGAGAAGGAGTTCCAGGGCGGTCGCCAGGTGCTCACCGAGGCAGGGGTGAAGCACATAGAGAGTCTGGCCATCATCGAGTCGCTCGACCATAACCGGATCAAGTTGAAAGGGGTGAAGATCAGAAAGGTAAACATCTATGAGGAGGCCAGCCGCTGCCTGCTGTGTCAGGATGCACCCTGTACCAAGGCCTGTAAGACGGGCGATACGGCGCGAGCTATCCGCGCCATCCGTTTCGACAACCACAAGCCAGCCCTGCGCTGGGTGAAAGACTGCAGCGACGGCGACCTGGAGCGCGCCGAGCAGGCCTGTATCCACTACAACTGGCCTATCCGTATCAAGGAGGTGGTGCGCAGCATACATCCAGACGATGTGGACGACAGTTGTTACCCCTCGCTCGGCATCACGTTCTGTGGCATCGAGTGCGAGAATCCCTTCTTCCTCGCCTCGTCGGCCGTGTGTACCAACTACGAGATGGTGGCGCGGGCCTTCGATGCCGGTTGGGCTGGTGTCTATTACAAGACCATCTGCCTGCAGGAGATCAAGGAGGTGTCGCCGCGATTCGACGCCATGCACAACAATGCCACCCACGGCGACTTCTACGGCTTCCGCAACATGGAACAACTGAGCGAGAACCCCGTGGAGATGGACTTCGACATCCTGCGCCGACTGAAGCAGGACTACCCCAAGAAGGTGGTCATCGCCTCGATCATGGGACAGACCGAGGAAGAGTGGATCAAGCTGGCGAAGATGGCCGAGGAGGCAGGCTGCGACGCTGTGGAGCTGAACTTCTCGTGTCCGCAGATGAAGCACGAGGGTATGGGCAGCGACGTGGGACAGAGTCCAGAGCTGGTGAAGACCTATACCGCCTGCGTGAAGAAGAGCGTGAAGATACCTGTCATCCCGAAGATGACGCCCAACATCACCCATATTGCGGAGCCTGCCGCCGCCTGTCTGGAGGTTGGTGCCGATGCCATTTCTGCCATCAACACCATCAAGAGTGTGACGATGGACGCCGATGCTGAGGTGGCCGGACAGCGCACGATATCGGGCTACTCTGGTCGGGCCGTGCGCCCCATCGCCCTGCGGCATATCCTCGAACTGGCCCAGCTGCGTGAACAATCTTCGATGTTTGAACTGAGCGGTATCGGCGGCATTGAGACGTGGCGCGACGCTCTGGAGTTCATCCAGTTGGGTTGTAGTAACGTGCAGGTGTGTACCGCCGTCATGCAGTATGGCTATCGCATCATCGATGACCTTATCCTGGGCCTGCAGCGTTATATGGCCAAGCGAGGCATCAACGAACTGGCTGCATTGGTGGGAGAGCAACTGCCGAAGTTCCTGAAGCCCGACCATCTGGATCGCGATACCATTATCTACCCGAAGTTCGACCGGGAACTGTGTATCGGTTGCGGACGCTGTGAGGTGTCATGCAGCGACGGTGGCCATCAGGCAATCGTCTTCGATCGTGAGACCCGACGGCCACGGCTGGTAGGCACGAAGTGCGTTGGTTGTCACCTCTGCCGACTCGTCTGTCCTGCCGGTGCCATCGGCACGGCCAAACGAATCGTCAAGCCAACTTCACGCTGAGCCTATTTCTCCTGGATGTCGATCTTGGGGATGCGACCGTCCTTCATGCGCTGAAACTCACGGAAGGCGGTGGTGCGACGGAAACCGTTGCCGCCAGAGGGGATGCCGTCGTGATAGAAGAGGTACGACTTCCCCTTGAAGTCGATGGTGCCACCGTGGATGGTAAACGAGCCTGGCGACTCATCTGTGATGCGGCCTTCGTAGTGCCAAGGGCCGTGGATGCTCTTCGATGTGGAGTAGGCCCAGTGTTCAGGCACGCCACCAGCGGCATATTCCAGGAAGTAGGTGTCGCCAATCTTATAGATCCACGGAGCTTCCTCGAAGCCTGTCTTCATCACCCGCTTGTGGAGCTGGTAGTCCATCTTCA
>JAEEGI010021999.1_pt1 | contig 12637 bp, 10 predicted proteins | sample 8958751 | NCBI WGS metagenome assembly JAEEGI01 (sample SAMN16246545, study PRJNA631951) | gut metagenome | biome: gut microbiome; feature: rumen; material: KS-attached | host: Bos | place: Iran: Karaj | collected 2018-10 | reverse complement strand
AGGAACGACATGGCTACGATCCGACTTGGTGGACGAACCAATGTCATCTGCACAGGAAATGGCACATGGGACACCGAAGACCTGGAGACCAAGGCGGCTACCTGCATCAAGTGCGACAGTATCATGACTATCAAGGGTGGCGAGGTCAACGTCATGGCTACTGGTAGTGGCGGTAAGGGTCTGAAGGCCGATTGGGAGGCCTACATCAGCGGTGGCAAGATCCGCGTGATTACCACGGGAAACTTATACTACAGCAACGGCTCTTCTGAAAGCCATAACTATACCGGGAATACAGACAACCTTGATGATGCCTACACCTCATCGCCCAAAGGCATCAAGATCGGAACAAAGAATGTACACGGTGTATTGAACATCTCTGGTGGCGATCTCATGGTCCGCACCACGGGAAACAACGCCGAAGGCATAGAAAGCAAGGGCACTCTTGACATCACGGATGGTTCCGTCATGGTGTCAGCCCACGACGATGCTATCAATTCCTCAGGCGATCTAACTATCAGTGGTGGTACGGTGGTCGCTGTAGGCACAAATAATGATGGAATAGATGCTAACGGCAACATGTATCTGAAAGGCGGTACATTGATCGCCATGGGTGCCGGCGGTGCCGAGGCAGGCATCGACATCAACGAGCAGAAGAAGCTCTACATCTCGGGAACCAAGATATTCGGCATCGGCGGTCGTATGGATGGTTCACTGGGCTCCACCACGCAGGGCATCGCCACAACCAGCGGGTCTGTCAGCGCCAATAGTACTGTGACCGTCTCCAATGGCTCCACCACGCTGGCATCGTTCACCATGCCCCCCTACTCTTATACTAACGGTACCATTATCGTCAGTGCACCCGGCATGGAGAGTGGCTCCAACTACACACTCTCTTTGGGTTCTGCTACCCAGTCGGTCACAGCCTTAAGCTCCATCAGCAGTGGCATGGGCGGTGGGTTTCCCGGCGGTGGAAACCGACCTGGTGGATGGTAACACAATAAATCATTGAAAGATACGTTTCTATATGTGGATGCAGAAACAGTCGAAATATGAAAATATGGCTTATGTGGCACTGTGGGGATTACTCTTGGCAGCGCCACTGCTAAGCCTATATGCGCGTATGGCCAGCAACGACGATCAATCGTTCGATTGGCAGGAGATTTTCATGGTATGGCGCCATCTGGCGCTTTTCCTGGCATTCTTCCTTGTCCATAACTTTATTCTGGCCCCTCTTCTCATCTATCGCCACAAGCGATGGCTCTACGGTCTGTCCATGCTTTGTATGATTGGGCTGTTCGCGTTCTTTCAGTTCAACCAGCGCCCGCATGAATTCCGCCACCAGCACCGTCCTATGCACCGGATGGAGATGCACAATCCTCCACCCCATGAACACAGGCCCGACTTTCATAAGCCACGCCATAACAGGCCACCAGGCTTTATGAGCGAACGCGACATTGCCTTTATTGTCATGCTCATCCTCATGTGCGGCATCAACCTGGGTGCGAAGTACTATTTCAAGACGCGCGATGACCAGAAGAAGCTGCTCCGTCTGGAAAAAGAGAATCTTGAACAACAGTTGGAGTATCTGAAATATCAGATTAATCCCCACTTCTTCATGAACACCCTCAACAATATCCATGCCCTGATCGATATTGATACCGAGAAGGCCAAATCTACCATCCTGGAATTGTCGAAGATGATGCGCTTCGTGCTTTATGAAGGCAACAAGAAGGGTGTTCCTCTGACGCGGGAGTTCGATTTCATACGCAATTACATCACGCTCATGCGCTTGCGATATACCGACAAGGTGAAAATACAGATTAACCTGCCGCAGCAAGCCCCCGACCTGATGATACCTCCTCTCATGCTGATCACCTTCATCGAGAATGCTTTTAAGCATGGCATCAGCTATCAGCACGACTCGTTCATCGACGTGAAGGTTGAAATAGCGGGAACGGAACTCCATTTCTCGTGCCGCAACTCTAAAGCAGAGAAGAACAATGAGGAAAAGCGACGGGTAAGCGACGGCATGTCGGAAATGAAGGGCGGCGTAGGGTTGGCCAATGTGCGCCAGCGTCTGAAGCTTCTCTACGATAACCGATTCACCCTTAAGATACAAGACAATCCCGATTACTATAGTGTACAACTAAACATTCCACTCTCATGATCAGATGCATGGCCATTGATGACGAGCCATTGGCGCTCCAACAGATAGTAACCTATATAGGTAAAGTACCTTTTCTCGAATTGGTAGCCCAGTGCCAAAGTGCACTCGAAGCTCACCAGTACTTGTCGAACGACACGGTCGATGTCATATTCTGCGACATCAACATGCCCGACCTCAACGGTATGGATTTCATTAAGACACTGGTCGCACCACCGCTAGTGGTCTTTACCACTGCCTATGCAGAATATGCCATAGAGGGCTTTAAGGTCAATGCCGTTGACTACTTGCTGAAGCCCTTTGGCCTGCAGGATTTCATGAGGGCAGCCAACCGCGTCCGTGAGCGTCTGGAGCCAGCAGCAAACACAGAACCTGCTATCAAGACCTCCGATGACGTCATTTTTCTCAAGACAGACTACCGCATCGTAAAGGTCAGCATCAGCGACATCCGTTATGTTGAAGCCATGAGCGAGTACCTGAAAGTCTGGATTGAGAACGATCCGAAACCTATCATCACCCTACTCTCCATGAAGAAGATAGAAGAGCATTTGCCCGACTATTTCATGCGAATCCATCGGTCATACATCATCAATCTCAACAAAATCCAAGAAGTCAACAAGAGTCGGGTCATTCTGGATTCCGACACCAATCTTCCGATTGGCGACCTCTATAAAGACGCTTTCCAGCACTATCTCGACACCAAATTCCTCGGGAAATAGCCTTATAACATGAGGAAGCTGAAACTGGGTATTGGATTAGTGATTGTCATCGTGTTGGGCTGCTGGATAGCATCACGCTGGCACACATGGTTCGTTGAGGATGACGAAGAGACTTACGTGCCGTCACTGAAGCCTGCTCACGTGTTGCTTACCTTTGGTGATGACCAGCCGCTCTCGCGTAATGTCAGTTGGCAAGCTGATACGGTAATTCATCCCTCATGGTTGGAGTTAGTCTGTCTCGCCGACAGTGATACTATCCGAGTGGAGGCTCCAGGCGAGGTGTTCCACTCCCGCGGTGGGCAAGCAGCCTACTATGTGGCTCATCTGCGCTCCCTCAAGGCAGATGCGACTTATTCTTATCGGGCTGTCACCAACGGAAAGGCCTCTCCTTGGTATCAGTTTCAAACGCAGCATACCGATACCAACAAAGTGTCATTCCTCTATGTGGGCGATATACAGGATTCCATTGGTGGCGAGACGAACCGTTTCCTACGTGAAGCACTGAACCGTCATCCGCAACGTGAATTCCTCGTCTGTGGTGGTGACTTTGTAGATGGGCCTATGCATCGTTGGTGGGAAGAGGGTTTCCGCAACATCGACAGTGTGGCGCAGGCCATGCCTATATTGGCTGTAACGGGCAATCATGATTATCGGAAAGGCGTCATCCAGCGCTTAGAGCGCCGTTTCTCTTTGACCTTCTCCTACTTCCTCGATTCCATGATTGGCGACAATCAGGTATATACGCTTTGCTATGGTCCCGTGCAGTTTTTCCTCCTCGACAGCAATCGCGAACTGCCCTACCTGCTTACACAGCGTGACTGGCTCAAGACACAGCTGCAGCAGAGTCGTGCCCGCTGGAAGATTGTCGTGCTCCACCATCCGCTGTTTTCCATCAGGAGTGCCTCACGTAATCTCATCCAGCGATGGGTCTTTAATGGACTGATAGAAGACTATGGCGTGGATCTCGTCTTGCAGGCTCATGAACACAACTATGCCCGTATGACGGCTCATGACAATGGAGTGGCTACGACACCTGTCTATACAGTGAGTCACTGCTCACCCAAGAACTATGATCTCTATCAGAACGAGCGTTATGACAGGTTTGGCACTGATAGTCGTTACTACCAGACAATTGACATCTTAGGCGATACGCTCACGATGGCAGCATACGAAGTCTACCACCACACACTCTACGACTCCCTGAAAATTGTAAAGGGCAGTTCGCAAGGACAGTGTGTGGTGATAGAAGATTTCTTTCCGAAGAAATAACTCAGAAACGCATACCGACGAATGCACGGGCTCGCCACTTGTTCTGGTTGACGACCACATTCTTGTCATCGAAGACAGAATTGTTCATGACAAGAGTGGCACCAGCGAAGAAGCGCTGGGAGAAATTATAAACGACAGCCAGCCGTTCATTAAAAATCATGTTGAAGCGAATGGATTGAGCCTCTTTTTCTTCACCGTTTATAATCATCTTATTGCGATTATAGACCACGACAGTTGGCAGGATCGAGGCATGGAGCAGCCATTTACGGCCCAGCACAAGGTTGTAGCCGTAACCACCGCCAATACCCACATGCCCAAACTCGATAGTTGTCACTGGAGCATCGGGAAGTCTCTGGATAAGGTCGTCTGTGGTTTTGATACTACCGCCTTGATAGCTGATACCAACCAGCCATGAGCCTGCTGAGCGACGCTGAATATAGCTCTGCGTAAAAGCTGCAGGATAAGAGAAACGGCGATGATTGAAGGTGTAGTAGCCTACAAAATTCAGCACTTTCAGCGTCGCTTCGCCTGACTCAAGTCTTTTGTCCCCTCTATCACCATGAAAATCACCCGACAGCGATTCTGACCGTTGATAACTCAAATCGAGACTGAAGCGGCTGCCATAATAGTTGAGATTAAACTCATAGTCCTTATAGACACCACTCCACTTGGCGGGATTGATGGCAATGGCAGCTCCTATGCCTCGATAGGTGGCAGCCAGAGAGAACGTGGTTTTATGACTGGTGCTGAGATCCGATTTCGAGTAGATGCCATCGACTGTTCCCTTGGCATGGAACGTATTACCCGTCTGGTTCATCCTTACCTTCAGCGTCAAGCCTTTGCCTTCTGGGCGCACCACATAGACAGAGTCGTATTTTGATTTATAATAACGCGCTCCGAGTTTGTCGGATACACGCTTCCATATACTCTCTTTCTGAATGACAGTATCGCCAGAAGCAACAGCCTGTGCAACACTATCACGCAGCAGTTGGGGACAGATGTCTGTGTCTGCCCCAACTGTTGCCGACCCAACCATAATGGCTGAAAAGAAAATGATAAGTCTCCGATACATCTTAATTGGTATAGAATTTTGCACCTATAGAGAGTCCGATAATGTCTTTCAACTTCACATCGCTACTCTGGAACATAGAACGGACATAGAGATCACACGTACTGAACTCATAGAATAGTGCGATACGGCTATGTCTTTTGCGTTTGCTCTCAGGAATCTTGAACTCGATGCGCTCGCCTAAGGCAATATTCAGACGGAACTTGGTTGACATAAACTGATAATAGCCATCGGGATAGCGACCTGGTTGGCTCTTCCAGAACTCATGTCCATAAACAGTGTTGATATAGAGGCTGGCTGTCAGTGGGCAGAACCTCCAGCGATCATCGGGTATCTTTCCTGAGATCTTCGAAAGATCGATTTTCCAGGGGATATAGTTGGCCTTAAAGGTCGTTGTCAACTTGGGGCGTGAGGAATCATGCTTAGGAATGAAGCCTAACATCAGTTCCGTCTCCCACTTCCTGTTCTTACCATAGCTCCAACCTATACCAGCCGACAGCGTACCCATATTACCGGCATTCTGGATGACGAAATGGGTAGGAATCAACGACAACCAGGCATTCTGCTTGCGCTCAAGTCGTTGTTCAAACTTGCTCTGCTGTACATCGAGACTATCGCCAGCTATGACATGCGATGAACATGTCAGCATTACCATACTAATAACGAATCTGTTCAATTTCATAGCTGTCCTTTTTTATAGTCATTATACGATAGTTGCGGTGATTGGCACAGTCGATGGCATAGAACATCAGACCGTCGCCATAGATGTCGGAGACCGTGTCGTTGTGGTCATGACCGTAGATGCAGCACATCAGTCCTGGGGCAAAATCCAGATAGCGGCGGAAAGCCTTGCATACGTTGTTGTTAAACTGGTCACTGTAAGGTGCAGCATGCATCACGATGACAGTACGATCGAACTTGTCAGTATCCTTTGTAAACTGCTCCTCCAGGAAGTCGAAATTCGGAACAGCCGCCAAGTAGTCGTACTCTACGGCATTGGTGTTCAGACAAATGAATTTGACGCGACCAGCAATAAATGAGAAGTCGCAGGGACCATACATCACTTCATAAGTCTGGTTACCAGTACCGAGAAAATCGTGGTTGCCTATCAATGCAACAAACGGGCAGTTCAAACCTGTCAGAACATCACGCGACCACTCAAATTCCTTTTCAGTGGCGGTATCGGTCAAATCACCACAGTGCACAACAAAGTCAACCTTTCGGTTATTCACGTCGGCCACTTGGTCGCGGGCATCACCAATCCACAAGTGAGTGTCGCTGATAAACGCGATACGTAGTTCTTCCTTGTTGGCAAACTCTTTCTCAATGATTGCCATCTGCTTAACATTGATTCCTTTCTCCCCCTCGATGTTCACATCATAGGGATGTGTCTCGAAACCGCTACACGACGAGAGAATGACGGTCAATACAGCAGGCAAAATTGTTTTTAAAAATACCTTTTTCATTTACTACTATTTTGGGATGAATTAATTGCAAGTCTAAAAGCAAGCATGGTAAGGTCGTCACTTTGCTCATAATCACCGACAAACTTGTGGACGGCTGCAGTCATCGTCTCGATCAGTTCTTGTGGTGAACCTTTGAAGGCAGTGATGGTCTCAGTGATACGTTGCTCTCCAAAGAGTTGGCGATCTGCATTTTCTGCCTCTGTCAGACCATCGGTATAAAGAAAGAAGGTCGTTCCAGACGCCAGATCTGTCTCTTGGTTGGAGTATTGGCAGGTTTCGGTGACACCAATGGGCAGATTTGAGTCGCAGGGTAACAGCTTGTCTTGGATATAAGGTGCATCATGGCCTGCATTGCAATAGCACAGATGGCCCGTCTGAAGGTCGAGCACGCCTACGAACAGCGTGACAAACATACAGTTATCATTGCCCTCACATATATTCTTGTTCATCGTTTCCACAATATGATTCGGCTCAGCAGTGTGGGCAGCGATATTGCGGAAGAGTGTTCGGCTGACAGCCATGACCAGTGAGGCAGGCACACCCTTGCCCGACACATCGCCGATGCAGAAAAACAGTTTCTCATCGCGAATGAAGAAGTCGTAGAGGTCACCGCCTACGGCTTTGGCAGGCACTAACGCTGCATAGAGTTCTATGTCTTTGCGATTGGGGAAGGCAGGAAACGTCTTAGGCAACATCGACATCTGGATATTGTGCGCAATGTCCAATTCCCGCTCTATCGAAGCCTTCGCAGTGGTCGATTCCTTGAGATCCTCCATATACTGTTTCAGCGACTGCTGCATGATACCGAACGAGTCGCGCAACTGAGCCACTTCGTCGTTATGCTTGAATGTAGGCAACGAAGCATCGAAATTCCCCTTAGCCACTTCTTGGGCCGAATCTGACAGGAAACCAAGTGGCTGAGTAGCACGGCGGATACTTCTGGTCGTAAAAAAGAAGATGACAAGGCATCCGATGGCCATGCAGAAGAGAATGACAATGGCAAGCACCTCACCCCAGGCAAAAACAAGGTCGCGATGCTGGAACACAACCAGCGTCCAACCCGTAGCCCCCAACTGTTTGGCATTGATATAATAAGGTGTACCCTTCAGGTCCTTCATGTCAAGTTCACTATCTACCAGTTCTTGCTCGCCCTGAAGCATACTGATGTCGAGGGAGTCTGAACCGGCAATCCTGGTGCCTTTGCTGTCGATAATCTGAATGGAGAAATAAATATCATCGTCAGAAGCAATGCAACTTCGTGTGTCGGTAAGGAATTCCTTCCTGACATCTTTCATCGTCTCGTCAATAGTTTTATGAAGCACTTCATAACTCAGGTCAACGCCATATACGCCGACTTTGCGTCCCTGACGGTCGAAGACAGGTACGACATAGCTGGAGAACATACCGCTGTTGACGGTGTCGTCGTAGTACAAGTCTGTCAGGTAGCCATCGTCGTCACGCTCTAGAGATAGTCCTCGCTGATACCACGCGCCATTGAAATAGTCATGCTGTGGGGAGCCTATTTGCCGGCAATCAATGTGCGTACTGTCAGCATAGTAGGCATAGGCTTCGAACCATCGGCCCTGACCTTTGAAGTAGTCAGGTTCAAAGGCGATAAAACAGCCTGCCAGACGCTTGTTGATCTTCAGAATCTGCTCTAATGTGTCGAAGACATGCTCAGGGCTGTCCATATTGGCTTCGATATCGCTACGGTTATTAAATGTAACGGTCTTCCCCAACTGGAGCATGGTCTCAACGTTGCTGACAATGCCATTGGTCACGTACTGCCCGCGCATACTGCCGTTGCCGAGTGAGAGCACAAAGACAAATGCGACAATGACTCCAACGATAAGCACATTGAAGAACGACATAATTCCGATGACGCGCCAGGTGATGCGACGTGACAGCTTGCTCTTTTTCATATTTTCTTTTCTATTGTCAGGACATTCTTATGATCTACGTAAGCGTAGCGTACATCATCCATCTTATGAAGGACCAGATAGATGCCGAGTCCTCCGATAGGGCGCAGTTTCCACGACTGCTTAGTGTCGGGTTTCTTCTGCTCCAAGGGATTGAAAGCCACTCCCCCATCTTCGAAACGGATGACGATGCGGTTCCCTGTGTGGTCGGTATCCGATGCTACCGTCTGGATATTCACATCCAAGTAACCCTCCATTCCTTCAGGATAGGCATATGACGCCACATTCATGACGATTTCCTCACAAGCCAACCGCAGTGTCAATACCTCCTTCAGTCGGCAAGAAGATATCTCCGGTGTGTTCATAATGGCGCGGAGTATCGTGCGAGCCTGTCCTTTGATGGGTTGGAAATGTAGTTGACTCATGGTTCAGCTTTCCCTACTAAAATGATGATAGAACGCGGGCCAACCAGCACTTCGCGCTGGTTATCCGTCAGCGGTTCCTCACCTGGTTCAAAAATATCCTGAGGTGACTCCATCCCCGTATTAGCAAACACATGCCAGGCCATACCTTCAGGCAACTGGGGCAGCTCGAATCCGTGCATCTCCCAATGCATGTTCACGGCTCCATAGATGAAATCATCGGGCGTATCATTGTTTGCGGCATATTGACCGTTCAACATGAAGGCTAACGTGAGATTGTTATAACCCGTTTCGGGTTGCCAGGCCTTTGTCCCATGCCATGAGAAATCGGGATAGCCAAGGTTACGATAGTCCTGATGGCGGAGGTGCTCCTCGTAACGAAGCACTTGATGTCTGCGGCGGAACCTGATCATCTGTTTGAAATAGCGGAATATGTCAGCATTCTTCTCCAGATTGTTCCAGTCGAGCCAAGCGATTTCGTTGTCCTGACAATAGGCATTGTTATTGCCCTTCTGAGAGTTACCCATCTCGTCGCCCGACAGCACCATCGGAATACCCTGGCTCACCATGAGCAGCGTGATGGCATTCTTCACCTGACGATGGCGCAGACTGTTGATTTCCGGATCGTCCGTTTCGCCCTCACAACCACAATTCCAGCTGTTATTATGGTTCTCACCGTCGCGATTGTCTTCACCATTGGCTTCGTTATGCTTACCGTTATACGACACAAGATCCATTAAAGTGAATCCATCGTGAGCCGTGACAAAATTCACGCTGGCCTTAATACCCCTACCCTGTGAGGCATAGAGGTCGGGCGATCCGATGATGCGCTCCTTCACATCAGAGAGCACGTCAGAGTCGCTCTTCAGAAAACGTCGGATGCTATCGCGGAACTTCCCGTTCCATTCGGCCCAACGCCCCCACGAGGGGAACGAGCCCACCTGATAGAGTCCACCCGCATCCCAAGCTTCAGCAATGAGTTTCGTCTTGCCAAGAATCGGGTCATGAGCCAGCGATTCGAGCAGTGGTGGATTCGACATCGGATGACCGTTCTGATCACGCCCTAAAATAGCAGCCAGATCGAAACGGAAGCCGTCTATATGATAATCGACTACCCAGTAGCGCAGACTTTCCACAATCATGTCCCGCACATTAGGGTTGTTGCAGTTCAGTGTATTGCCACAACCACTGAAGTTATAGTAGTGCCCATCAGGCGTAAGCATGTAATAGGTCTTGTTGTCGATGCCGCGATAAGAGATGTAGGGGCCCTGTTCGTTGCCTTCAGCCGTGTGGTTAAACACCACGTCGAGAATCACCTCAATACCGTTCTTGTGCAACTGCTTCACCAGGTTTTTCAACTCATCCACCTGCATGGCATATTTTCCCGTAGAGGCGTATGCAGCTTTGGGAGCAAAGAATCCCACATTGCTGTAGCCCCACAGGTTATAAAGCTGCCGACCATCAACTGGGGATACACGATGGTTCTCAAACTCATCGAACTCATGGATGGGCATCAGTTCCACACAGTTGACTCCCAGTTCATGCAGATAGGGGATCTTCTCGACGATGCCGGCAAATGTTCCTTTGTGCTTCACGCCAGAGCCTGCTCCGCATGTAAAATTACGCACATGCATCTCATAGACAACGAGGTCATTAACGGGTGTCTCCAACGGGAGGTCGTCCTCCCAGTCGAAATCGTCGAATACCACCCGAGCACGATATTGATAAGCACTGTCCCAATGAGGTTCCTGTCCCCACACGTCGCGCCCCACGATGAGTTTTGCATAGGGATCGAGCAGGATCTTCGACTTATCGAACCAGTGTCCCTTTTCCGGTTCATACGGACCATCCATCCGGAAACCGTATTCTATATTCTCATAATCCAGGTCGAAGATAATCATCGAGAACACATTGCCCAATCGGAACTCCTTGAAGAAAGGAATTTCCACAAAGGGCTTCTCCTCACGATTATGGAAGAGCACCAACGTGCAGTCAGTGGCATAACGTGAATAGACCGAGAAGTTAACCATATTGCCAGCAACGGTTGCCCCAAACGGGTAAGGTCTGCCAGGCCGCAATTTTAGTCCCTGATACTCGTGGGTAGGAAACAGATCGACTCTATGCATAACAATTCATATTAACTGTTCACTGCCTGAAGGCATTCGTCCATGGTGTGGAAACAATCGAAGAAGGAATTAAAGCCCGTAACATTCATGATGTCCTGAACCTCATCACTGATTCCGACCAGACATAGCCTCAGTCCTTTCGAGGCTGCAATTTTCTTAGAATAGAGCAACACTCGCAAACCTGTACTCGACACATAGTTGCAGGCCGTCATATCGACGATGGCATTCGAGCCTTTCTCCAGAATGGCCAAAACGTCGTCTTGTACTTGCTGGTAGTTGAATGAGTCCAGCTCCTTAGCTAATTGATATGTTTCGAATTTCATACGCTCTACTTTTGGATATGTAGTTTTGGTGACATCGACCAGTCCATGCAATTGCGCACGCGAAGGTCGGCATAGGGCTCGGCATTGAAGATAGTGGGATGGTTGGTCATCAACTGCTCCGTACCATAGAGGAAAGAGAACGGACGGGACTGTCCCATCGTCAAGTCGATGGCCTCTTGCAGCAAGTTTACGTCGTCATGACAGTCGAACATGAACCTATCGGTGTCGTGATTGTCAAGGAACAAGACAAGCTTAAAGTCTTGTGGATAGTGAGCAAAGTGGTCGGCTATCTTGCTCTGCAAGGTCTGATTGCCTTTGATGCCTCGGCCAGCATGGACTTCTTCCAAGAGAATATCGCGATAGGTAAAATCCAGTACGCCATCCAACGTTTCAATATAATCGGTCTGCAAGTTCTCCTGACTAAATGGCTTCGTTTCTTGAGCAAGAAACTCCTGCAACCGGCTCTCTGTCTTGAAGTACAGCTGACTGGCCAGCTGCGGACCAATGCCCTGAGCCCACACCTCACCAAAGACGACGATGTCGCTGCTGATGGCCTGCAAACTCTGGCGCAGACGCTGCAAGAAGTTGTGTGGCTGTCCCAAAGCATGGTCAATGCGGAAAGCATCCACACCCATACGGGCAAGTTTCTCGGCTTTGTCGATCATAAAACTAACCACTTCTGGGTTCGTCAGATTGAACTTGGGCAAGTCGCCGAAGCCTAAGAACGATACAAACTCGTCGCTGTTCTCTTTAGGATAGAAGAACCAGTCGCGGTGCTTGCCACCATTCTTCAGCAATGACGCTTCGAAAATCGGCGCCTCATACCAGCAATGATTGGGCACGAAGTCACAGATAATCTTCATCCCCATACCGTGAGCCTTGTCGAGCAAGCGCTGGTAGTCCTCCCACGTGCCAAGGTGCGGATCCACGTCTTCAAAGTTCAGGGTATGATACCCGTGATAGTTGGCCGACTTGAAAATGGGCGATAGCATGACGGCATTGAAACCCAGATTCTTGATATAATCAAGTTTGTCGATAACCCCCTGCAGGTTTCCCCCACAGAACAAGTTCTCACTCTTTGGCGGCACTTGCCACCCTCCGTTGAATCTGTCAATCAGCAGATGATAGATTCTGATGTTGTCAAACCAGTTCTTCATATT
>JAEEGI010021997.1_pt1 | contig 12638 bp, 5 predicted proteins | sample 8958751 | NCBI WGS metagenome assembly JAEEGI01 (sample SAMN16246545, study PRJNA631951) | gut metagenome | biome: gut microbiome; feature: rumen; material: KS-attached | host: Bos | place: Iran: Karaj | collected 2018-10 | reverse complement strand
ACCGTAAGCATGATATGACCGTACATGATGATAGTCTTGGGAATTGGGGTTCAATTGTTTGGATGTTGCCAGGGCGATACCGCGGTTGTCGTTGTCATCGACCGCGCAGTAGAAATGATAGACAACCCCATTCCATTTGACCATGCATGGTTTGTGGGCATAGCGGCTGTCAAATGGTTCTGAAGGCTCTATGAGAGACTCTCCGACCCAGTCTGTCCAGTGGACCAGGTCATAGGAGCAGGCGAAGGAATCCCATGCTTTGTTTGCTGTTTCGTCATTCCATGAGAAGCCGAAATAAAACATCACCCACAGTTTCCCCATCCGTTGGAGATAGGCGTCTCCGGTGATGCCGCGGTCTCCATGAGAGAGAATCGGATCCTTACCCAGGCGTTGCCAATGCTCCATGTCGTCACTGACTGCCATACCTATTCTCTCTGCATTGCCCTTTGCATTATAATACATGACGAAGGGGTGGCCTGTCAGGCATTTGGGATCACGTATAACGCTGTTCTTGTAGATGACCCTGTCATCCCACCAGCTTGCGTCTTCATCCTTTGGAGAGAGAGTCGGAGAGGGGAGACGGTCCCATTCGTGAGCCGTTGCAGGATCCCCGGATGTGTATGCCATCCCTGGGGCCAAAGTTCCTGCTTCATAGCCGGTCTTGCTGCCCCCAAGATAACTCATCCAATACTTTCCTTTATACTTTTCAAGTTCGTATGATCCTTCCCACTCTGTGTCCGGAAGGGCTATGTAACCGGCCTTCTGATTTTGGTCCCAATCTCCGTCGTCCGAGAAGGACATTATGCGCCCCAGGGTTTTCCATTCGAGCAGGTCGCTGCTTTCAGCGAGCCAAGTCTCGTAGCCTTGCCCATCGAATATGATGTAGCTCATGTACCATTTCCCATCTTTCCTGAAGACCGACGGGCTGTCTGCTGCAAGCCCGTTATGACCAGGAATAACCAGGCCATATTTGAAGGGAGTTTTCACCTCTTCGTAAACCCTTTTCATCTCTTCCTCGGGAACAGTCTCAGGAAGGGATTCAGAACAAGAGGTTATTCCTAAGATGGCAGATGAAACCAGAAGGAGTACCAGGAACCTTTTCATCATTTTGCAGTTAAAGTGCAAGGTGTCTTCGGATTAAGGGTTATGGTAGTCAGATAGTAAGCGCCTTCTTTCCTTGTCCTGGCCTTCGCTCCCTTGACCCTGACGGGAACGTCGGTACGGATGGTGACCGGAGACTGTTGCTGGGCCTTGCAAAGAACCGCATTCTTCAGCTTGCCATTTTCCCATTCCATATCGACTGAAACGGCACCCCTGGCCCTGATTCCCTTGACCGAGCCTTCCTGCCAGGCGGATGGAAGGGCAGGGAGGAGATGGATCTCGCCGTTTTGGCTCTGGAGTAACATTTCGGCGATACCGGCAATGGAACCAAAGTTACCGTCGATCTGGAACGGCGGATGTGTGTCGAATAGATTGGGAAGTGTGGATTTGCTCAGAAGTTCCCTGTACATCTTGTAGGCGTGGTCACCGTCAAGAAGCCTTGACCAGAAGCAGATCTTCCAAGCCTTGCTCCATCCGGTTCCGCCGTCTCCACGTATCTCCAAGGTCCTGCGGGCAGCTGCAGCGTACTCAGGGGTTTTCATCGGAGAAATTTCATGTCCTGGATGGAGTCCGAACAGATGGGAAACGTGCCTGTGCTGGGGATCCGTGTCCTTCCAGTCCTTATACCATTCGACAAGGTTTCCGGCAGCACCGATCTGCAGAGGGTGCAGGTTGTCGCGGTAATGCTTCCACTGCTTTCTGAGTTCTGGATCTGCACCAAGTACTTCGCTTGCCTCGATGACATTCGTGAAGAGCTCCCAGCATATTTCCAGATCCATGGCCGAACCTATCGTTACCTGGCCGGTATTCCCGTTTTCATCGATAAATCCATTCTCCGGGGAGGTGGAAGGAGAGGTGATATACTTCCCGTCTTTTTCAATCAGCCAGTCCATAAGGAATTCTGCCGAGCCTTTCAGGAGGGGATAGGCAGTTTCCTTGAGGAATGACTTGTCACCGGTGAACAGGTAATGCTCGTACAGGTGGCTGCAGAGCCATGGTCCGGCCATTACGTAATTTGCCCACGAAGGGCTTCCAGCCTTGTCGCCGACAGGATTGGCGGCGCACCAGATGTCGCTGTTGTGATGGACCGTCCAGCCTTTCATGTTGTACATGTTCCTTACGACTTCGGCACCTGCTACTGAACTGTTCTTGATGAATGTCATGAGTGGAAGGGTGCAAGGGCTGAGTCCAAGCGGCTCGGCAGGCCAGTAGTTCATCTGGACGTTAATGTTGGTGTGGAGGTCAGCTCCCCATGCAGGATGACGGTCCTTGCACCATATTCCCTGAAGGTTGCAGGGTACTTCGCTGTCTTCCCGGGAACTGGAAATCAGGAGATAGCGGCCGAACTGGAAATACAAGGTCTCCAGATACAGGTCCTCACCACCTGCAGCGTAGGCTTCCAGCCTTTTATCCGTGGTAATTGCTCCTCCGGCCGGAGATGCCGCCGGACTTAGGCCGTACTCAGCCGCAGCGGAGCGAGGATGGACTCGGCCGGGTTCGGACGGCACTCCGGCCCCCTTAAGCGATAGCTCCACAGTTGTGAAGAGTTTCCGGTAGTCGGCGACATGGTCGTTCCGGAGAGCCTCAAGTGTCTTGCCCTCGGCCTTCTTGATAAAAGAAGCGGCTAGGGCGTTCTCATCGCGGCCTTCAGTGTCCGGTCTCTTGTCGAAACCGTTGAAACTGGTTGCCGCACTGACGAGTATCACCACATCAGAGGCATCACTTACATGCAGGCAAGGGTTGGTATAGACGCTTCCGTCACATTTCACCACCTTTACCCTGAACTGGTAACGCATACCCCTCTCTCCATTCGGGCCGACCTGCCACTTTGAGAAAGGTTCCTCCCACTTTGTGCTTTGGTAATAACCAACCTGCCCCTTGACAAGATATTCATTGGAGGACAGGCTCTGAATGGCACTTCCATCCCACATAGTCGCCCCGTCGAGGTCGAACTCCAGTTTTGGTTCTGAAGCCGTCAGATGTATGACCATGACCCTGTCGGGATGGGAGACAAACATTTCCCTGGAATATGTCACGCCGTCATAAGAAAAGCTGGTCCTGGTTATTGCGCTGTCCAGATCCAGTGTGCGCGAATAGTCCGTCACAACCGGTCCCTGGGCCTGTCGATTGGCCGCAGTCCCGGCATTATTCCCGTGATAGTCAAAGACCAGGACATCTTTGTCGAATTTCTGCCTTAAATGGAGGCTTCCCATAGGAAGATAGGAATTGACATATTTTCCTTGGAGCCCCATAGCCATCTTTTCAGCTCCTTTCCAATCCTCTTTGTCAAGGAGCGCTCTAACTTTGGCCAGCAGTTCCGGGCCTCCGGTTGGGACAGGGTTATTGTCCGGGTTGGCGCAACCGCCCCAAAGGCTGCCTTCATTGAGCCAGATCAGGTCGTCTGACACCCCACCGTACACCGATGCACCAAGATGTCCATTCCCAATCGGCAGAGCCTCTTCGAACCTGGTAGCCGGACGGTCGTAATTCAACACCATTCTCTGACCCAAGGCCACCAAGCAGGTAAGCAGGCCGACTGTTAAAACAAAGATTTTTCTCATGTGGTTTGTCTGTTATTGTTTTAACGTAAATGTAGTGGATTGAAGGTCTTCATCGGCGGAGGAGGACCCTACCATAATGGTGAAGTCTCCAGGTTCGACGGTCCACCGGTTGTCGGCGCCGAAGCATTTAAGCATTTCGGGAGTGATCTCGAAGGTTACATCCGTGCTTTCGCCGTTTTTCAGGAATATGCGTTTGAAAGCCTTGAGTTCCTTGACCGGACGGGTCACGGAAGCATATTCATCCCTGATGTACAACTGCACCACTTCAGCACCGTCGAAAGGTCCCTCGTTGGTAATGCTGACTGATACTTTCGCTATTGTCGTTGAAGACACTCCGGCAGGTGAGGCCACTGCCACCCTCGGCACGTTAAGAGGGAGGGACCCATCGCTTGCGATGGGAGGGGCCGAGTGGAGCGAGGCGGTCGAACCGTCGGAGGAGTCTTCAACGGCGGTGATAGAAAGATCACCTATTCGGAAACAACTATAACTGAGTCCGAAGCCGAAGGGCCAGAGGGGACCGGTCTCATTCGTGGCGAATAGTCTAGAATACTGGGAATGCTTGTGGTTATAGACCGTGGGCACCTGGCCGACGCTGCGTGGCATAGTAACAGGCAGTTTGCCGGAAGGATTGACTTTTCCGGAGATGACTTCAGCAACAGCCAGTCCGCCCATCTGCCCAGGCTCCCAGACGTTAAGTATGGCATCCACATTTTCCTTTGCCCATGCAATGCTGTTGGCACGGCCGGTCATAAGCACGAGGACGGTGGGTTTTCCTGCCGAAGCGACTGCCTCCAGCAGTTGTTCCTGCATCCCGGGAAGATCAAGATCGTCCCTGTCGCAATTTTCTCCACAGGTCCTTCCGAAAGCTGAATATCTCTGGGAATTCTCACCAGCCACTACTATGCACACATCAGCTGCAGATGCCTTGTGACGGGCTATGGCGATGCCCTTGGCATCCACGTTTGAGATCATTCCGCCGAAGCACATGGTGTCGATTGTGGTTCCGGGGAATTCGTTCCTAAGACCTTCCAGAACTGTTATTACGAGACTGTCAGGCTGCGGTGCAGCCCAGTCTCCCAGAATCGTCTGACTGTCCGCATTCGGCCCAACGACAAAGATTCGCCTGACAGAGCCTGCTGCTGCCAGAGGTAAGAGACCGTTATTCTTCAGCAGTACGATACTTTCGCGGGCGGCTTGGAGGGCGGTCTGACGATGCTCTGCTGCATTCTCAAGGGGCTCCATGGAAGGCAGGGGGGCTTCGAACAGCCCGACTGCAAACTTCATCTCAAGGATCTTCCCGGCAGCCTCGTCAATGCGCTTCATAGGAACCCTTCCAGATTTCACTGCCCCGATCACGGCCTCGAAATAATTGTCTCCCTGCATGTGCATGTCTATTCCCGCTTCGACTGACCTGACAAAAGCCTCGGTCGAATCAGGAGCCCAATGATGCATGGCATGGAGCCTTTCGATGTCCATCCAGTCACTGACGACGAAACCGTCGAATCCGAGTTCGTCACGAAGCAGGTCCTTCAGCAACCAGGAGTTGCCGTGACAGGGAATCCCATTGACCTCATTATGGGCGGCCATTACGGTTCCGACGTGGGCGTCTTCCACAGCGGCTATGAATGGAGGCAGGTAGATTTCTCTGAGCTGCCTTTCTGAAACATCCATAGGGGCGGCGTTAAGCCCTCCGAAAGGTTCACCTCCGGCTATCAGGTGCTTTGCACAGGCAATCACGTGGCCTTGATCGAAATTTCGGTCTGGACCCTGGAGTCCTAGGATGGAATGCTTTCCCATCTCAGTGACAAGGAACGGATCTTCGCCATAAGTCTCTCCCATTCGGCCCCATCGGGCGTCACGGGCTACGTCAAGGTTTGGAGCAAATGTCCAGTACAATCCCTTCTGGCGCATCTCCAACGCGGTCTCGGCCCCAATCTTCTCCATGAGTTCGGGGTCGAAAGTGGACGCCATGTTGATGTTTGTAGGGTATATCGTACAACCCTCTATCAGGGCGTTTCCATGGATAGCGTCTATTCCTATGAGCAGCGGAATGCCCAGTCTGCTTTCCTTGGCCATTTCCTGAAGGGCGATGGCCTCTTTCGTGGTCATGCAGTGCAGGAAGGAGCCAACTTCACCACGGCGGATCTTGTCTGCCAGGTCCTTGTTTCCAAGGTTTTCGTCAGTGGCGTCTATATTCTTGTAAGGCGAACCCTGGCCCGGAGGAACATAGCATGGTGCCACATATTGGCACATCTGTCCCACCTTCTCTTCCAGTGTCATTTCCTTCAACAGGAACTTTGCCCTCTCTGCAGCCGGCAACTTAGCGTCCCGCCAGTCTCCCTTTCCACAGGACACCAATAACACAAGGACGCTTAATAGATATAGCTTTCTCATAAAGAAACGCCCAATTTTTATTTGATGTCGATTACCACCTTTTCCGAGACAGCTACCGGCGGCAGCGAGAACCGGATCATACCGCCTTCGTAGGTCCAGTCTTTCAGTTCCTTTCCACCGACCAGCACGGAAGAGGCTTTTCCGTCATTCTGGACAGCGAAAGAATATTCACGAGTTGAAGGCATGCCCTCGAAGCTACCCTTCACAGGATTGACGATAATCTTCGAGACACCGCCCTTCTCGTGGCATTCCACAAGGGTCTTGGCGATTGCACCCTTCTCGTAGCCATAGGTTTCACCGTCGTCATCCATGAGAGTGAACTGTGAATCCCCGTGAGGATAGACATTCAGGGTCACCTTCTCGAACGGGCGTGTTCCGATATAGGAAACGTCGCCCTGCGTAGGTATGATGGCACCTTCGCGGATGAAGAGCAGTCCTGCACGGTCGGCAGGATATTCACGGGTGAAGGTTTCTCCCTTGCTGACAATCCTCTCTCCGGTCCAGGCATCGGTCCAGGTGCCTGCAGGGAGGTAGATCTCGTTCGTGAATATTCCGACGCAATACCAAGGTCCGAACATGTACTGGTAGGTCATGTCGTCGCAGTTGCGGTCATTCGGGAAGCTCAAAGGCATCGAACGCACGATAGGCATTCCGTCTTGATTGGCTTCAAGGGCCATTGAATATATGTACGGCGCCAGGGAATAACGCAGCTTGACATAGAAACGGTAGATATCCTGCTCGGGTTTGTCGTAGTAGAACGGCTGCATCATCGAGAACCAGCTGTTGATCTGGACCCAGGGGAGGAAGAGTCCAAAATGAAGTGACGGCATCTCCAGGTCACGAGGCACGCTCATAACGTCGCAGGAGGTATTGAGGAAACCGCTCATTCCCAGATTAAGCTGGTCGTAAAGGGCGGTCTTACCACCACCGTTGTCTCCGGAAGTTGAGGCCGTCCAATGCTGGGTTCCTGACCAGCCTCCGCAGTAGTGGTGCCAAGTGCGTTTGTTATTGTAGTTCCTGCCTAGCTCGGCCATCTGTTTGGGAAGAAGGACCTGGTTGAGGTTGTGCATCACGGCATCCGTCTTTCCGTTGTAATATGGCCAGTCTGGATGGTTGTCTATGGTACGTGCAGGGTCGAGCTTGAAGCCCTCGACTCCCTGGTCCATGAAATTCTTCAGATGGTCCATCCAGTGTTCCTGACCGGAAGTGTCGCGGCCTTCCCGGAGCGCGACCAGATCTTCCTCCACCAGGCTGAGGTCATATTCCTCGCAGAGCCAAAGGCCGAGATGGAAGCCCATCGAGCGAAGCTTTCCGATAAAGAGCCTGTGGTGAAGCTGCTTGGGATACTGGTCCTGAACCCAATAAGGTTCCGGTGAGAAGCGGTCGTAGTTCCATGTCTTCTTTGTTGAGAAGTCATAACGTTTTCCCATCCACTGTGGCTCAAGCCAGAAGACATCGCATGGAACATCAATCTGGCGGAACATGGCTGCATCGTGGAGGATGTCGAACTGCTCCTCGCGCATGTTGGGGCCGAAGCAGAGTCCATAAGCCCATTTGGGAAGCACATAGGTGCGACCGGTCACGAGAGTATATTCATTCAGGACTGCCGGCATGTCAGCTCCTGCCATCAGGTAGAAGTCGGCTTCGTCGTAGGCATTGACTATGTTGAAAAGGTTCTTGTCGATGGTTCCAACGTCGAAGAAGCTCTTGCGGGTGGTGTTGTCATAGATTCCCCATCCGCGTGAACTCATCATGAATGGCATCGGAATCTCGGTGTGCTGGTAGGTAACCCACATCCTGAGGAGTTCGCCCCGGTGCTGGATATGGTCACGGCTGGTGCTGCCACCGCCGTAAAACCGCTCCCCGTCTTCCATGCGGATGGAGATCGTACAGATCTTCATCGCCCCTGGAATCTCCCTCTTGTCCATCTTGGCGAATTCCTTGTCGTCACCGATGATTCCTCCACCGTTGCTCACGACATTCAGGGATTCCCATTTCTTGTTGATCGTCTCACGGAGGTTGTCGCAGAGCTTGTTATCGTTGTCAAGAAGCCTGATCTCACGGACAACGGAATTACCCTTGGCGTCCTTCAAGGAGATCACTCCTGTCTTCTTGTTGACTGTCAATGAATAGTCTTTCGTGCTGACCGTCCATTCGTTCCCTTTGTTGCTCTCTGTAGTCTTTACCGCTGCCCAATCGGTCTTGATGCAGCCGTAGCGTTCCATCAGAGACTCTTCAAACTCCTTCCTTGGGGATATACGCACCCTGAATATTCCGTCGTCGCACACGTCCACCCTGACAGTGTGTCCGTCGTTCAGCTTGATTGTCTTATTTAAAATGGCTTCAGCTGCCGGACGGCTGTCCGAGCCCGGCCGAGTCCATCCTCGCTCCGCTGCGGCTGAGTACGGCCTAAGCTCGGCAGCCGCTCCGGCGGTAATAGATCCAGATGTGTAAATACTGACGGCCAGACAGGCCAATGTTACCAAGAACTTTTTCATATAATCAGCACAATTTATCTTACATTCCGTTTAACCACTTGTTTCTTTCCCTTTGCGGACGGCTCGTCGGTCTGGAGGTTCTTGATGACAAGACCATCGACGTCATCGGCCACGATTGCAGGACGATAATCCTTCTTACCTGCTACCAGGCGCACGTTGTCAAGGGTTATTCCCTTCGCGTGACGGATGAACAGTCCCCAGGCAGGGAGTTCCTTGAACTGGGAGAATTCGGGATAGATATCAATCATTTCAGGGATGCTGTCCAACTCTTCCGGAGTGGTCCCCCTGAATGCGTAAAGCTTGTTCCCGCCGCCAGGATAGATGATCTCCACATTCCTGAGGGTTATGTTCTCGACGGCCATTCCAGGGATTCCGACTATTCCGGCCGGAGAGATATTCCTTGGCAGGTCCTCGACCGGTCCCTCGTAGCTGTAGCCGGCATCGGGCTTCTCGAGTGGAACTTCTACCTTTATGTTGGAAAGGGTGATATTTTTCAGATATCCTTCCTTCGCTCCGCCCCATCTCTTTCCGGTCCGGAGGTATATGGCATTACCGGTGTTGATGGCCTCAAGACTGTCGATGACGATATTCTCGACTTCTGCTCCGTCCACTGACTGGATCGTGATGGCGGAGCGATAGGTATCGAAGACCTTGTTGCCAATGATGCGGATATTCTTGAAACCGCCCCTTGAAACTGTTCCGAACTTGAATCCGCTGGCGCTGGAGCGAGCCACGCAGTTCCGGACCTCAATGTCCTCGCAAAGATGATTATTGGAGTGTGACTTGAAGCAGATAGCATCGTCGGATGCATCTATGAATGAATCCTTTATCACGACGTGGCGGCAGTCCACGATGTCGATACCGTCGTTGTTCCAGTAGTTCTTGCTGTCCAGCAGGATTCCACTGATTGTGAGGTTCTCGCACTGATCGGGAACAAGGGTCCATTCGGCTGAATTCTTGAGATTCACTCCTTCGATCACCACATTCTTGCACTCGCGGAAATAGATGAGTTTCGGCCTCTTGGTCACCCTGTCGTACTTGGTTGTGTCCTCAAGGAATCCAAGATGGACCTGGTTCAGGAAGTTGAGGGCGCATTCCGCTCCGCGGCCGTCGATGACTCCCTTGCCTTTGACGGAGATGTTTTCCTGTCCTTTGGCTAGAAGGAGACCGTAGTTCCCTTCGACCATCTCATAGTCATAAGGATTGATTGAACCAACCAGCACTGCGCCTTCCAGCAACCGGAGTTCGACATTGGATTTCATGAATATGCTTCCGGTCAGGTAGCGTCCTACGGATATTTCCAGCACGCCTCCGCCATGACTGCTGATATAGTCGATTGCGGCCTGGATGGACCTGGTGTTGAGGGTGACTCCGTCAGACTTTACGCCGAAAGAGGAGGCCTGGTAGATCTGTGCCTGTGCGGACAGAACCATTAGTGTGGCCGTGATCAGGAGCAGGATTCTCTTCATATTGGTTTTGTGTTATTTGACTTTCACGTCGGTGCCGGGAGAGTTCCGCAGGACATCGGTCAGTTTCCGTTTGCTGACATAGACCTTGTCAGTAGTGAATGCCGGCAGGTTATAGGATTTCATCAATCTCTTGTAATAGTTCACAGGATCTTTCTGGGGCAGCAGGAAAGGCTTTGTGGCGTTTCCTTCAGAATCAATGTGTGTGAAATACGGCTTGGTGTAAAGTCCGTCATCCCTTCGGCTGCTGAACACCATCCAGCGTCCGTCGGAGCTCCATGTGTGGAAGCTGTCCACATCCTCGGAGTTGACTCCGTCCATAGGCCCTATAGAGCCATCCGTCAGATCGACCATCCAGAGGTCCGCATCCTTGTGCCAGATTGAGAAATTCCCGTAGCCATGGCGGGTGAAGCAGAGGAAGCGGCCGTCGGGGGATATGCGTGGGAATGAGACGCTTGCGCTGTCTGCAGGAGCATCGTAAATGCATTCAAGGGAGTCTCCGAAACTCATATCCTTTTCGTTGAAAGCTATCCTGTAAAGGCCGTAACGAACTTCTTTGTACTTGTCAGGCATCGGTTCGACTGCCTTGGCTGAACAGAAATACAGCCATTTCCCGTCAGGGGAGAAGGTAGGGAATGTTTCGAACTGGTCATCAGATTTTGTCAGTGGTGACCACGCAATCTCATGGGTATTGACGTTATAAACCACCACATCGGAAGCCTGGTCGTACACTTCAATGCGGTTTGGATCGTGGTTGTGGAAGGCCTGGAAGGTCTTGTTGACAGAGAAGGCCACATATTCCCCGGAAGGGTGCCAGTACGGATAGACTAGGGCGCTGATGGTAGAATCGGTTTGGGTGTTTAGCTTCTCGATCTCTCCCTCGTTGACCACCACCGTTCCTCCGAAGGAAGCCCTGGAATGGAAAACCATCTTCGAGGGATCTCCTCCCCGGTAGGTATGGCAGTTCATGCAATTCCCTCCGGTCAGGTCGTTCGTGAGTATGGCCTTTTCTGAATATGTTTCCAGATTTCTCTGGTAGATACCCATTTCCTGCCAGCCCTGGTACCCCGGAGGAATCAGTCGGTAGGAGAACCAAGGATCGATCCGGTCATGACTGACATAAACATTGAAAGGTCTGTAAGACAGCCATTTCCCATCCTTCTTGACGAAGACTGTCATGGCAATTGTCCCATTGTCGGAACTGTCGGCAAGCAGTTGACGCCATTTTCCTGGAGAAAAGCGGAAAACTCCATTGCGTGATTTTATGACATTGTCTCCGGCAAGCAGGACGGCTTTTCCTTCTCCGAGGAAAGAGAAGTTCAGCGGGGCGATGTTTGCAGGAATGGTTACTTCCTTATAATCAGGGAACACAGGAGCTTCCTCGCCCGACTGGGTCGCTTCTTCCGGCTTACTTGAGCATGAATATGCCGTCAGAGCAACTGAAAGGGATAGGATTATGTTGATGATTCTATTCATTCTCATAATGATTGTCCGTCAAATTTCCGTGTGAACCAGATAATACCAATATGTTCCGCGGAAACTCTTCAGTGACACCGGACCGGCAACGGCCGCTTTCTGGTATTCCTCGAACCGCTTTACAGTTTCAGGCTGAACCCCATGTTCATAGCACCAGTCAAGTCCAAAAGGTTCTATTCCTTCAATATTCCTTGAATACTCGCTGTAGAACACCATTGCCTCCTGGGCTATCCTGGGCAGTTCCGGGGAGTCCGGAGAACTGTAATAATCCAGGATATAATGCTTTACCGAGTTCAAGTTCTTAGATAAAAGAAGATAACAAAGGCCGTATTCGAGAGATTGCCTGTAAGTGGGATTTGCGTCGAGTATCGGGAACATTTCCGACATCGGATTACTGTACATTATGAATCTGTTATCCGCGGACAGGTTCTTTCGTCCGTTTCCCAGGACGGGATCCGATTCTACAGCGGCGTCATCATGAAGGAACTTTCGGTGCTCTGTTGCCCATTTGCGATAATGGGGAGCCTTTGCCAGAATCGACAGATACTTGTCGGCCACTTCATAGGAACCCCTCATCAGTTCAACCTGGGTATTTATCTTGAGCATGGCAGGGCAGAATCCCTGAAGCGAAGAAAGGGTGTTGAAGGCAACATCCTGCGCAGCAGCAACATTGCCCATTGCAAACATGATGTGTGCCTGTACTACATCCACCGCCCTGTCTTTGGTGGTCATCACGAGGCCGTCCGGACCTTGCTGGTCGTATTTCAGAAGCTGGTCGGCCAGTTCGCCCTTCCAGGCCAGGGCCATATTCAGATAATTGGCGGTTCTGGGAAGCCATGGGGCTTTTTTACATGCTTCGATCAGTCCATCCCAATCCTCATTGACAGTGTAATGCTCAAAGATATACCCAAGTCGTGGTTGTTCCAGTTTAATTCTATTAACAAATTGCTTTGCCGGAACATAAACAAGCAAAGCCAGTATCAGTCCGGAAGCGAAAGCTATCCAGCGATTCAAATGAATACTTTTTGAAATCTCACAGAACAGGATCACAACCAGCAGGCTGATCCATCCACCCCAATGAATGATGGGAAGGGAGGTGTCAAGATCGTAATAGAAAGCCGGTGTAAAAGCAAATGACCAGG